>OODC01001252.1_pt1 | contig 12421 bp, 10 predicted proteins | sample 1671711 | NCBI WGS metagenome assembly OODC01 (sample SAMN06348184, study PRJEB24527) | human gut metagenome | reverse complement strand
TCCTCGCGCAGATCGGCTGCACGCATGGCTGCGGCGGCGGTGCGCGCCTGCGCCTCCTCCCGCGCGTCACGGGTGCGCTCGGCAAGCTCGCCGGCGGCCTCTTCCACGCGGTACGAGAGATTGGTCAGGCGCGTCAGCGCGGTCTCGCTCAGCTCCTGACGAAGCTCGGCACCCTGCTCGCGCAGACGGTCGAGCTCCTCGAGCACTCTGGCAAGATCGAGAGCTGCACGGACGGAAACGATCACATCGGCAAGGAATGCGGCCGACCAGAGCACATCCACCGCGAGCAGCGCCCGGAACGGCAGCGCCGCGATCACCCATTCGACCGGCCGGTGAATAAAGCGCGCCAGAATGAGGCCGAGAAAACCCCAGCACAGCGAGGATTGCAGGCAGATATAGCCTCGGAACTGAAACCGGTGCTCGGAATAGTCCCAGTATTTCACCTTGAACAGTTTTTCCATCACAACGCCGACAATATACTCGAATACCGTCGCGGCGGCCATGCTCGCGAAAAAAAGTGCGGCCGGCCTGTCGTACAGCGGCAGCGAAACGTGCAGCAGGAGCACCGCGCCGAAGCCGTAGATCGGCAGCATCGGCCCGCGCAGAAAGCCGCGGTTGACAAAATGGCGCTGTTTGACCGACACGACCGTCGATTCGAAGCACCATCCCAGTACACAGTACAGGAAGAATACCAGCAGCCACTGCGGAGCGGAATAGCTGTAACCCATTGCTTTTCATCCTTTCAGCGCCGCGTTTCCTCCTGCGGCGGCATTATTATATTCTATCTAATCTTTTGACTTTTTTCAAGTAGACTACTATAATATAAGTATCATTTTGTATAACGAAGGGCAGGTAAGGCTATATGCTGAATTTTACCATTAAGACACCGACCGAGGTCGTTTTCGGCCGAGGAATCGAGGAAAAGATCGGCGAGCGCATCAAGGAATACGGCGCGCACCGTGTTCTCGTCCATTTCGGCGGCGCGAGCGCACGTTCCTCCGGTCTGCTCGACCGCGTGGAGCGCAGCCTGTTTGACGCCGGCCTGTCCTTTGTCGAGCTCGGCGGCGTCTCCCCCAACCCCAAGATCTCCCTCGTCCGCAAGGGCGTCGCGCTCTGCCGCCGCGAGGGTCTGGATTTCGTGCTCGCCGTCGGCGGCGGCTCGGTCATCGACTCAGCCAAGGCCATCGCCATGGGCGCGGCGACCGGCCGCGACCCGTGGGAGTTCGCCTCCACCGGCACCAGACCGGATAAAACGCTCCCCGTCGCGACCGTGCTCACGCTCGCGGCCTCCGGCTCGGAGACCAGCAACTCCTGCGTGCTGACCAACGAGGAGACTAAGGAGAAGCGCGGCATCACGAGCGAGACCAACCGTCCGGTCATTTCCTTCCTCAACCCGGAAAACACGTTCACCGTTTCCAAATTCCAGACCGGCTGCGGCATCGTGGACATCATGATGCACACGCTCGAGCGCTATCTGACGCCGGAGGGCGGCGAGAGCGACCTGACCGACCGTATCGCGGAGGGTCTGCTCATCGCCGTGCGCGACGCAGGCCGCCGCGCCATCGCAGACCCGCGCGATTATGAGGCGCGCGCGACCCTCATGTGGGCCGGCAGCGTTTCGCACAACGACTACACCGGCTGCGGCAGAAAGCGCCTGTTCCCGGTGCACAAGCTCGAGCATGAGCTTTCCGCGTTCCGCGACGAGATCGCCCACGGCGCCGGTCTTTCCGTGCTGTTCCCGGCGTGGGCGGAGCACGAAATGCCGTATGATTATCCCCGTTTCGCGCAATTTGCAAACCGCGTGCTCGGCGTCGAGATGGATTTCGAACACCCTGAGCGCACCGCGCGCGAGGGCATCCGCACGCTGCGCCGCTTCTTCGAGGAGATCGGCATGCCGACCCACCTTTCTCAGCTCGGCATCAAGCCGGAAAACTATGAAAAGCTCGCCGCGAACACGGTCCGCACCGTGAACGGCCCGGTCAAGAGCTACTCGCCGCTCGACGAAAAGGCGATCATCGAAATCTACCGTCTCGCGGAGTAAACGGAAAGGAGCGCTACCTTGGACAAGCAGCAATTCTTCAACGGCGCGGTCTTCGATGCGTGGCGCTGGTTCGGCGCGCATCTCGGCGGCGGCGGCGCGGTTTTCCGCACGTTCGCACCCAATGCCTCGCGCATCACGCTGACCGGCGCGATGAACGGCTGGACCGAGACCGATCTGCATCAGGACGGCCGCAGCGGCTTCTGGGAGGTCTCCGTGCCCGGCACGCAGGCAGGGCAGCTCTACAAGTACCGCATCTACGCCGCCGACGGCTCTGTGACCGAGCACTGCGACCCCTACGGCTTCGCCATGGAGCTGCGCCCGGCGTGCTGCTCGATCGTGACCGACCTCGAGGAATACCGGTTCACGGACGACGCATGGATGCAGGCGCGTTCCGCCGACCCGGACGCTCCGCTGAATATCTACGAAATGCACCTCGGCTCATGGCAGCGCAATCCGGAGGACGCAAACGGCTGGTTTACCTATGAGCAGCTTGCCGACCGGCTCATCCCCTACCTGCTGGACGGCGGCTACACGCACGTCGAGTTCCTTCCGCTCTCCGAGCACCCGTTCGACGGCTCGTGGGGCTACCAAAATACCGGATTTTTCGCGCCGACCGCGCGCTACGGCTCGCCCGCGCAGCTCAAACAGCTCATCGACCGGCTGCACAACGCCGGTTTCGGCGCGATCATGGATTTCGTGCCCGTCCACTTCGCGGTGGACTCCTACGGCCTTGCGAAGTTCGACGGCACGCCGCTGTACGAGTACCCGAACGACGCGGTCGGCGTCAGCGAGTGGGGCAGCTACAATTTCAACCATTCGCGCCGCGAAGTGCGGTGTTTTCTGCAATCTGCCGCGAATTACTGGCTCGAGGAGTTCCATTTCGACGGTCTGCGCATGGATGCGGTCTCGCGCCTCATCTACTGGCAGGGAGACGAGAAGCGCGGCATAAACGGCGATACGCTCGACTTCCTCAAGGGCATGAACCGCGGCCTCAAGGCACGCCACCCCTCCGCTCTGCTCATCGCGGAGGACTCGACCGCCTACCCCGGCGTCACCCGTCCGCTCGACGAGGGCGGCCTCGGCTTCGACTACAAATGGGATCTCGGCTGGATGCACGACACGCTCGAATTCTGCCAGACGCAGCCCGACCTGCGGCCGCGCAACCGCGGCAAGCTGCTGTGGTCGATGCACTATTTCGCGAACGAGCGCTATCTGCTCCCCCTCTCGCACGACGAGGTCGTACACGGCAAAGCCTCCATCGTGCAGAAAATGTGGGGCGCGGACGAAAAGGACAAGTATGCGCAGGCGCGCACGATGTATCTTTATATGTTCGCGCATCCCGGCAAAAAGCTCAATTTCATGGGCAATGAGCTGGGACAGCTTTATGAATGGAACGAGGCCGGCACGCTCGACGGCGCACTCGCGGAGCGCCCGTTCCATCTGTTTTTCCACAGCCTGTGCAGAACTTATCGGGATAACCCGGCGCTGCACTGCGACTACGCGCCGGACAGCTTTTCCTGGGCGGACAGCCGCGCTGACGTACCCTCGCTTATCGGCATGGTGCGCCGGGGGCACGGTGAGACATTGCTCGCGCTGTGCAATTTCGGCAGCGACCCGGCGGTCTATGACGGCCCGCTCGGCGATGCGCCCTCCCTGCTGCTGCACACCGATCTCATCGAGTTCGGCGATGACACCGAGGAAGGCGAGCTGAATACCGAGCTTCCGCTCATCCTGCCGCCGTACAGCGGCATGCTGCTGCGCATCGAATAAAGGCAGCACCGCACAATGAAAGCGAAAACCACCGCAGAACGCATTTTTAACGTTCTGCGGTGGTTTTCCTTTGCGCGGGTTGAAAGAAATATGAAAAGGGGTAATGGTTCGAAAGAAATCAGCCGTTCTTCGCGGTGACGATGCCCTTGTGCAGGCTCAGCACCGGAAGCAGGACCGCGCAGACGATAATGCCCGCGACGCCCTGTACGATGTTCATCGGGATGCCGACGGCGACAGCGGTCGCGGCTGCGGCTGCATTGCTGCCCATTGCGACCTCCATGCCCATCTCATACAGGAAATAGCCGATGACCATGACGGCCTCTGCCGGGATGCCGCTCAGGACAACGCGGACCGGAACGGCGCGCCTGTCTGCGCCTGCGCTCAGACGGAGATACAGCCAGCCGCCGACCATCGCGGTCAGCGCCTTGATGACGAACGTACCCGGAACATAGCTCATGTAGCCTGCGAACAGGTCGCTCAGCATCGAGCCGATGCCTGCCGCGAGCGCGCCGAGACCCGGACCGAGCAGCGCGCCGCACAGCAGCACCATGCCGTCGCCGAGGTGGATATAGCCCTGCGTCGGGGTCGGAATGCGGATGATCATGGTCGCGACCGTGGTCAGTGCCGCCATGAGCGCCGCAAAGATAATCTTTCGAAGGCTTGCGTTTTTCATGTCATACACCTGCTTTTCTTTTGTCAGACCCGTGAAAATTTCTTTATTTCCAACGGGTTTGTTCTCTTTATATAGATGATACTCTTTCTCTGGCTTGTATAAAAGGGCCAGTCCGCTTTATTTTTTCAGGGTCAGTCTGTCCGCAGCATTCGCGCGGCTGATCTTGAGCGGCGGCACTGCGGCGTTTCTCTCTTATCGCCAAAAAAGCGCGGCTGATTTTTATATTTTTGTCTCGTCCGACGAAATCATAGTAATCCTATTGACAAACAGGATAATGGCGCGTATACTGCAATCATGCTAATTCACATAGGAATTATATGAATTAAAAGGAGAACGCACCATGAGCCGAATGAACTGTATGCCGACCTGCTGTATGTGTATGCACCGCTGCTGTTGTATGCGCTCCCTTGTGACATGTCGAATGTGCTGAAAAAGCATCATTCTGTATGCAGGAGGCGTGTGCTTCCTGTTTTTTTGTCGAAAGGAGTTTCCCAACCGTGAAGCAATTTATCAAAGCCCTGCCGGTCCTGTCCATCGTTCTGGCGCTCGCGCTCGACGCGCTCCTGCCGGACAATTTACAGCACCCCGCCGCCGAGCACCCGTATTTCGCCTGGCTGCTGATCACGGCGCTCGTCTTGTACCTCATATTTTATATCGCGTCCTTCGCCCGTCCGGCGCTGCGCGAAAAGCTCGAATACAAGGCGCTCTTCTACGCCGGCGCTGCGCTGTTCTTCAACATCCTTAACCTGCTGACCGTGAAGTTCGCCGTTCTCCCGGTGCTGTACTTTCCGTCGCTCGACCGCGTGTTCGGCGTTCTGGTCGAGGACAGCACGTTCCTCGCCAAGTGCCTCGCCTACTCGGCACGCCTGCTGCTCATCGGCTGGTTCTGCGGCGCGCTCGTCGGCATGCTGACCGGCATCGCCATCGGCTTCAGCAAGACCTTTTCCTACTGGGTCCAGCCGCTCGTCCGCGTGCTCGGCCCGATCCCCTCGACGGCATGGATCCCGATCGTGCTGATCGCCTTTCCCTCCGCCGTCTCCGCCAGCGCATTCCTGATCGCGCTCGCCGTATGGTTCCCGACCACCGTTCTCACGAGCAGCGGCATCGCCTCCATCCCCAACTCGTACTTTGAGGTCTCCTCGACGCTCGGCGCCGGCAGCCTTTACCGCATCGTGAAGGTCGGCATCCCGGCCGCCATGCCCCATATGTTCCTCGGCCTGTTCAACGGCACCTGCTCGTCGTTCATCACGCTCGTGACCGCCGAAATGCTCGGCGCGAAGTACGGCATCGGCTGGTACATCAACTGGCAGAAGGAAATGATGGCTTACGCGAACGTTTACGCCGGTCTGATCATCATCGCCGTTACATTCTTCATCCTCATCACCCTGCTCTTCAAATTCCGCGATCATGTCCTTGCATGGCAGAAAGGAGTTATCAAATGGTAGGAAATATCTCCATTTTGGGCGTCTCCAAGCACTTTATCAACCCAACCGGAGAACGCATCACCGCGCTCGACAATGTGTCGCTCGAAATCCCCTCCGGCTCGTTCGTGTCGCTCATCGGCCCGTCCGGCTGCGGCAAATCTACGCTCCTGCGTCTGATCTCCGGCCTCATCCAGATGGACGAGGGCGAGCTGACGCTCGACGGCGTGCCCGTCACCGCTCCCGGTGCCGACCGCGGCTTCATGTTCCAGGAGCACACGCTGTTCCCGTGGCTGTCGATCTACGACAATATCGCCTTCGGCCTGCGCGCCCGCGGCATCTACAAGCAGGAAAAGGACCGCGTCGATGAGTTCATCGAAATGGTCGGCCTCAAGGGCTTTGAGCACTCCTATCCGCATCAGCTTTCGGGCGGCATGTGCCAGCGCGCCTCTCTCGCACGCGCCCTTGTCGGCAGGCCCAAGGTGCTGCTGCTCGACGAGCCGCTCGGCGCACTCGACGCCTTCACCCGAATGAATATGCAGGATGAGATCCTGCGCATCTGGAAGGAGACCGGCATGACCGCCATCATGGTAACGCACGACGTGGACGAGGCCGTTTATCTCTCGGACAAGGTCGTCGTCATGACCCCGCGCCCCGGCCGCATCACCGGCACGCTCGATATCCAGCTCTCCCGGCCGCGTGCGCGCAGCTCGGAGGACTTTCTCCAGTATCGCGGCGAGATCCTGCGCCGCCTGCACTACGGCGGCAAGGTCGAGGAACCGAACTACTACATCTGACGCTTCGCTTTATAGGGAAATTCAAAATTCCCCTATATACACAGAGCGGTTCCGAAGAAACCACTCTGTGATACCCCAACGACGCCGCCCAAGGCGGCTGGGTCGGGGTGAAAAAAGCCAGGTACACAAGGTGAATTGCCACGTAGTGGCAAGAGAAGGTGGCCTGGGCCACGCCCCGGCTTTTTTCGGGCATCGAAGATGCCCGATTGAATGCCGCGCTGAAAGCGCGGGATTTCCTCCGCTGTTAATTATTGCACCACCAAACACCTACCTCTGTTAAAGCAAAACACCCACCCTACTCCTCGAAAGGAACGATATCCATGAAAAAGAACCGGATTTTCTCCCGTGTGCTGAGCGGCGCACTCGCCGGCGCACTCGCCCTCTCGCTCTCCGCCTGCGGCAGCAGCAGTACCGCCTCGTCCGACGCCTCCGCTGACGGCGCTTCGGACAGCGGGACCACCCATCTCCGCCTGATCTACTCCCCCTCGCTGTGCGCGGCGCCGATGTATATCGCGATCGAAAACGGCTATTTCGAGGAGGAAAACCTCGATATCGAACAGGTAACGGTCGATGCGGCGCACGTTTCCGAGGCCATCGGCGCGGATCAGGTCGATGTCGGCATGGGTCTGATCGGCAAGCTGCTCCAGCCGATCGAAAACGGCCTGCCCATCAAGTTCACCACCGGCCTGCACACCGGCTGCACCAAGCTGCTCGTCCCGGGCGACAGCGACATCAAGAGCATCGCTGACCTCAAGGGCAAAAAGATCGGCGTGCCGGGTCTGGCCGACGCCGCAACCGTTGTTTCCAAGCGTTCGCTCAGCGCGGCCGGCATCGGCGTGACCGAGCAGAACATGGAGGTCGAGTTCTCGGTCTACTCGCGCAACGACCTGCCGCAGGCGCTCGAGAACGGTGCGGTCGACGCGATCGCCCTCGGCGACCCGACCGCATCCATCGCGGAGGAGCAGTACGGTCTGACCGCCCTCATCGACACCGCAACCGATCCCAAGTACAAGGATGAATACTGCTGTAATGCGTTCGTCACCTCCAAGCTCGCCGCCGAAAACCCGAAGGCTGCCGCAGCGTTCACCCGTGCGGTGCAGAAGGCTTCTCAGTGGGTGCAGGAGAACCCGGACGAGACCGCAAAGATCATCGTTGACAAGCAGTATGTCTCCGGCGATGTCGATTTCTGCGCACAGATCCTCAAGACCTACAACTACAAGCCTTCGGTTCAGGGCGGCTATGACGCGCTCAAGCTGAACGCCGAGGAGCTGAGCAAAATCGGCGTGCTCAAGGAAGGCACCGACGCACAGAAATTCGCAGACAATGCTTACATCTTCTTCGACGATGTGCCGGATGCGCCGGAGGCCTCCTCCGGCACCACCACAGCCGCTCCGTCCGCCTCTGCCTCCTCGGTCAGCTTCACCGAAGCGGCCGAGGCCGAGGAGAACGACTGCTGCGGCGGCAAGATCGAAAAGCCGGACACCGCCAGAAAAGCCTGACGGGTACAGGGAGGAAAGGATATCATGTCAGAAATCAAATGCACGCACAGCTGCTCGGACTGCAGCAGACTCGGCTGCCGCTCGGCGAGCGAGGATCAGTATCCCCCGTTCTGCCTGACGACCAATGTTGACAGGGAGCTGCTGGACGAGACGCTCGAGATCTACAGAAATGACGAGCTTCAGGGCAGGATCGCCCGCACCTCCGCCTGCATCGAAGGCGAATTCTACGGCCGCCTGACGCGCGTCGAGGAGACCATCGAGTTCATCCGGCGCATGGGCTTCAAGAAAATCGGCATCGCCTCCTGCGTCGGTCTGATGCGCGAGACCTCGATCTTCGCCCGCATCCTCAAGGCAAGCGGCATCGATTACTTTACCGTCGGCTGCAAGGTCGGCGCGGTGGACAAGACCGAGATCGGCGTGCCGAACGAGAAAAAGCTCAACGGCGGCTGCGGCCACGAGTCCATGTGCAACCCGATCATGCAGGCGAAAACGCTCGCCGCGAACGGCTGCGACTTCAATATCGTCATCGGCCTGTGCGTCGGTCACGATACGCTGTTCCTGCGTCACAGCAAGGTTCCGACCACCGTCATGATCGTCAAGGACCGCGTGCTCCAGCACAATCCGGCCGCCGCCCTGTACGGCGCACAGTCCATGTATTCCCGCTTCAAAAATCTGAATCTGTAAAAAAAGCTCTCCGCATCGACCTGAACTGCGGAGAGCTTTCTTTTTATTCGTTTGGAATGAGCGGCTGCACCATGCAGCGCAGGCGCGCGGACGAATGCGGATAACGGCGGTAAAAGGCGCCGGTCAGCCGTTCCGCGACCATGCAGCTGTTTTCGTAATTCGCCTGCGGCAGCATGATGACAAACTGCGACACGCTGCACCGCGAGATAACGTCGCCGCGCCGCAGATTGCCGCGCAGCAGCGGCGGCAGCTTTTCCATCACGCCGTCCAGACTGCGGCGCGCAAGGGCGGAACCGTCCTTCGCCGTCACCGACAGCAGACAGATATGCACGGCGATGCCCATGCGTGCGACCGCACGCGCCTGCATACGATACAGGATCTTGAAAAAGTCATATTCGCACAGCATCGCGCCGCCGGCGCTGTTCTCCTCCTGAAGCTGCATGCGCAGCTCGTCCATCGACAGAGTATGGTCGTTGACCGTGCGCGATGCCTGCCGGTACAGCTCGCGCAGGGTCTCTCCCGGCATGACGCCGAAATCCGAGAACAGCATCTCGCTCATGTCGTCATAGACCGCCATGGCTTCCCGGTTGTCTCCGTTCTCGATGAGCGCACCCATCAGATGCTCGTAAAATTCCTCTTTGTACGGCTCGATCTTAACGGCCTGCCGGCACAGCGCGGCCAGCTCCTCCGTGCGTCCGCAGTCTTCGAGGATCTCGATCGCGCTCGATACCGCCCCGGCATACAGGCCGTGGTAATACGTCTCGAGCGGCATGACCCAGATCTCGCCCGACAGGCGCGGCAGCAGATCGCCGCGGTAGCAACCGACCGCAGCCTGATACGCGCGCAGACGCGCCTCCGGCTCCTTTTCCCGGTCTCCTCTGCGGCACCGCTCCTCAAACTGCTCGATGTCGAGCGTAATCGGTACCTCCTCATTCCACACATACCGGCCCGACCGGCGGAGGAGCAGCCGGTGTCCCAGTCCGTCCTCGAGCCGGTCGAGCAGTGCACGGATGCGGTGAAAGACCGACTTGAGCGCGTTTGCAGGGTCCGAGCTGCCCGTTCCGCCGCTCCAGCAGAGGTTGATCAGCTCCTCCTGCGTAAATTCGCGGCTGCGGTTGACCAGCAGATACGCGAGCAGAGACCATACCCGGTGCGAGCGGTCGTTGCTGTCTGAGATGACGCAGTCTCCGTAGCGGATCGTAAATTCTCCCAGCATTTGAACCTGTATCGTTTCGCTCATTGCAGCTTTCCCCCCCGCCTGTCCGAAAAATCCATGCAGCTATCTTGTCATGCTGTTTTCTATTTACACCATATCACAAATATCGGAAAATTACAAGTAAATCGTATATAAAGCAGCACCGGACAGCGAAAACTGCGGCGCTTCGCGGCGGTATTCTCAGTCCGCCGCTGTCGGAACGGTACGGTATCCCTCCATGAGACTGTCGTTTTCCATGATAAACGGGCGCGCCGTGTCCTGATCCCAGGAGGTATCGTATCTTTCCATCAGATAATCGTTCAGCTCGATCCGGTTTCGGAGCTTGACCAGCCGGTACGGCTCCTGAAACGCCACCTTTTCAACAAAATAGAGACTGCCGTCCCCGGCCGGCAGCAGGACGCCCACGTGTCCGATGAACAGGGTATTGTCCGTATCCGAGAACCGGTCATGGAGCACCACGGAGATCAGCCGGGCAGTCCCTTCTTCAAAGGCAACACCGCGCTCCGCCCAGCCTGCCTGAAGGGCCTTGACCTGTTCCGCCGTCTCCGTGCTGTCCGCAGCAGTCACCGGCGCAAACAGCGCACAGAATTTGGATGTGCTGTCTCCGCAGAGAACGGCGGGATCTGCGGTCAGCGTTTCGAGATCCAGAAAGAGGGCGTCCTCGCCCTGCGTTTCCGGCTGGTCTGCCCCGGCAGTGACGAACCCACCGAACAGGCTGAAGGCCGTGATGCGGCAGTTATAGCCGGGGAAGCTCCCGTTCTTCTCCGTCCACAGCTCCTGCATCTCATAAGGGTCATATTTGGTATCGGTCGGCGCGCCGCTCTCAAAGCCCTCCGTCAGCCATTCGTTCTTGACGCTGGCGTTGAACTGATCGACGCGGTCAAGAAGAATGCTGACCCTGTTTTCGCTGATGCCGGAGTCTGCGAGTGACTCGGAGAGCAGCCCTCTGGAGGCTGCATCTGTCAGATTGGAGTACGCCGCGGCTTCGAGCGGCGGCTCTGCGTGTCCGCCGCAGCCCGAGAGGCCTGCGAGCATGAGGCTGACCGCCGCAAGGACGGGCAGCAGCTTTCTTTTCCGGTTTATCATTGATCTTCGCCTTTCCTGTGACCGCCCCTGCGGGACGGATTCGTGATCTGTCTGTATCCTTATACTGTACACGCATCGGCGAAAAAAGTCCATCCTGTGTGATCATATTTTCTTTGCGCAGCAGCTCGGCCATTCCAGTCCGGCTGCCACGCAGTAGCCTCGGTTTTACTCTGTTATGGTAACGCTCAAAAAGATAACAAAAAACCGCTCATTTCAACGAAACAAGCGGTTTAACATGGTACGCCCGGTGCGATTCGAACGCATGGCCTTTGGAGTCGGAGCGGTGCTATGTGAGGTGTTTGCATCGCAGCAACTACTAAAAAGGCGCAGTTCACCAACATTTTGTGTGGTTTTTGTATGTTTTCTGCCCCTGTTGGGACTGCCGATATTCGGTGGCAGTAGCCTCGTAGTAGCCGCAGTGGCGTTGGCTATTCTTTGACCGGTGGCAGGAAACCTTCGACCTGCTGGCGGTATTCGGCTTGCTCCTCGCGGAAGAAACGTTCCAGCAGACTGTAATCCTGCTTGGTCTGCGCGGTATTCAGTGCATGATAATATTCTGCCTTGCGGCTGTCATTTACCACAAAGGGGATGATGTCGTTTTTCAGGCATTCCTTAAACAGGATCAGCCGCCCAGTTCGTCCGTTTCCGTCCTGGAACGGGTGAATGGCCTCGTAATCTGCATGAAACTTTGCCAATCCGTGCAGATCATGCTTGTCTGCGGCATTATATTCGTCCAGCAATGCCGTCATGCGCGCGTGAACATCTTCCGGCAGCGCAGTTGTAATATCCGATACGATATTCCGGCGATTCTTGTATTCTCCGATCGGATAACCGTTTGCAATATCTTCAAATACGCCGCTTTTCAGCTTGTAATGATATCGTTTAATCAGTTCATGCGAAAGCGGCTCTTGATAGGTTTTCAGCATTTCATTGAACATCAGGAAGTGACCGGTCATTTCCTCCACGTCTTTTGCGCGAATCAGCGCATCTTCCGAAGTCAAGGTGCCGGTATCGAACAGAGATGCCGTCTGCTTTTCCGTTAATGTACTGCCTTCAATTCGGTTGGAATGGTAGGCGAGCGTTCTCTGTGCGAACGCGTATACGCCGCCGTGGTCATTTTTCTTCTGCTCGATTTGAAGACGCTGGGTAAGCCGAGTGGTAAAACTTTCTGCCATAGTTAGCTCTCCTGCTGTGCCAGATATCTGCTTTTATTATACCCAATCTGTTGCTGCTG
>OODC01001247.1_pt1 | contig 12456 bp, 9 predicted proteins | sample 1671711 | NCBI WGS metagenome assembly OODC01 (sample SAMN06348184, study PRJEB24527) | human gut metagenome | reverse complement strand
CCACGTTTTCTTACGGCACTTTCGGTTCCAAAAGTGCCTACCCGTGTACAGTAACGTTCTGGTTTCAGATGTGCTGGATAGGTTTATTTTGTATCGCAAAATAAAAAGACTTGTGGTATACTTGGAAAAAATGATAAAACTTATACAGAGAGGCAGAACGTATGATCAAGATTATAAAAGAAGCACAGGTTCGAAGCGAGGAAGATAATCGGAATCTGCGGGAGACCGTGGCGGGGATTATTGGTGAGGTCCGGGGGCGCGGGGACGCGGCACTGAGGGAGTACAATGAGAAGTTTGACGGATGTACCCGTGAATCGCTGCGGGTCAGCCGGGAGGAGATTGATGCGGCTTATAAGGAGCTGGGCGAGCAGGAGCTGGCGGATCTGAAAGCGGCGCATCACAATATCGAGGCATTTGCGAACGCGCAGAGACAGACCGTGAAACCGCTTGACAATTTCAGCCCGGAGCCGGGAGTCTTTTTAGGACACCGCATCATTCCGGTGGAGTCCTGCTGCTGCTATGTGCCGGGCGGCAATTATCCGCTGTATTCGACGGCGCTGATGTTAGCGACTCCGGCGAAGGCAGCGGGTGTAAAACGTATTACCGCCTGCTCTCCGGTAGTGCGGGGAACGGGTCATATCAATGCCAGGACGCTGGTAGCGATGGATCTGGCTGGCGTGGATGAGATCTACGCACTGGGCGGTGCACAGGCGATCGCAGCATTTTCCTATGGAACTGAGAGCATCAAGCCGGTGGATATTATTGTAGGGCCGGGGAACCGCTTCGTAACCGAGGCGAAACGTCAGTGCTACGGGCAGGTCGGCATCGACTTTGTAGCCGGGCCGAGCGAGGTCCTGGTAATCGCGGACGGAAAAGCGAGCGCGAAGGTGGTAGCGGCAGATCTGCTGGCACAGTCCGAGCATGATGTCAATGCGAAAGGCATTCTTCTGACAACCGATGAGGCATTTGGAAAGAGCGTGATTGAGGCGGTAGAGGAAGAGCTGAAGATTCTGGATACGGCAAAGATTGCGAGACAGTCCTGGGATACGTTTGGAGAGATTGGCGTGGTAGACAGCCTGGACGAGGCAGTTCAGTATGCGAATGAGTACGCACCGGAGCATCTGGAGATCAACGTGGAAGATCCGGATGCACTGATTCCGAAGCTGGTGAATTACGGTTCCCTGTTTATCGGTCAGAATACGGCGGAGGTATTTGGTGATTATGCTTCCGGAACCAACCACACACTTCCGACTCTTCGGGCGGCACGTTATACCGGCGGCGTCTGGGTTGGTACATTCTTAAAGACCTGTACCCACCAGAGCATGACCCCGGAGGCATCCGCGCGGATCGCACCGCTTGTATCGCGTATGGCGCATGGAGAAGGATTATCTGGACATGCAGCGGCTGCGGATGCAAGAAAATAGGAAAAATAGAAAATAATAGAATAAAACCCCTAAGATGCTGCAGCATCTGGGGGTTTTGTGTTTCAAAGCATACCGCCTGCTATTCTTGTCTTTTATTCCGGATAAACCAGTCTCTCTGGACCAATTCCATCTAAGACTTCGCGCAGAAAGCGGTCAGCCAGCCAGTTTGCCATCGGCAGGTTCATATCGAGGTAGTTGCCGCAATCTTTTGCACAAGCACCCGGAACCTCGTCTTTGTAGTCGCGCATGAAAGTAAAGAGCCCTTTCATCAGCGGCACGATCTCCTCGGATGTCAGGTCGCCTGCGAGAAGCAGGTAAAAGCCGGTGCGGCAGCCCATCGGTCCGAAGTAGAGGACGCGGTCTTTCCACTCATCGTTATTTCGCAGCCAGGTGGCAGCCAGGTGCTCGATGGTGTGAACCTCCGCCGTATTCATGACTGGCTCATAGTTGGGGCGTGTCATGCGGATATCAAAGGTGGTGATGACCTGATCGCCCACGCGATCCTTGCGGGACACATAGACGCCAGGGAGCAGTTTCAGATGATCAATGGTGAAGCTTGTAATTTTATCCATGAAAATACCTCCAAGTCAGTTTCATTCATCCCTATTATAAGGAAATAACGCGGATCAGACAAGGGCTTTATTTACCCAGAACCGACAAGATTCTACATGTTAAATGCATAAAAATGCATAAATCATGCATAAACCATCCGAAAATGAATAAAAAACCTCTTGACGCATAGAACCTACCTATGCTATAATCTTTCAGAAAATGAACAAAGGCGTTCGTGGGCTTGGCTCATGGACGCTTTTTTTGTAGAAGCAGACAATTTATAAAATACGTCTGTAATGATGTGAAAAACGCATCTGAGGAAAAACAGATTTGCTCAAATGTGAGGCTATTGAGAATGAAAAAGTAAACTGCCTGCAAGAAGCTATTCACAGGCGGGGTACGAGAGAGAAAGGAATGGTGACCAGATGGAGAAACCGGTATATCTTCTGTTGGAAAACGGCGACTATTTTGAGGGAAAAAGCTTTGGCGCTCCTTTACGTGAAGTGACCGGAGAAGTCGTATTCACAACCGGTATGACAGGATACCTTGAGACGATCACAGATCCCAGCTATTTTGGACAGATTGTCGTTCAGACATTTCCGTTAATCGGAAACTACGGAGTGATTCCGCAGGACTTCGAGAATGAAGAGGTATATTTATCAGCCTATATCGTAAAAGAGTGGTGTCAGGAACCTTCCAACTTCAGATGCAGTGGGGATCTTGACACCTTTTTTAAAGAAAGAAACATCCCGGGCGTCTATGGAATCGATACGAGAAAGCTGGCAAAAACCATTCGTGAATCCGGTTCGATGAACGGCTGGCTGACCGAGGTGAAGCCGCCGTATGATGCGAAAAAGCTGGAGGAAGTGAAAAACTTCCACATTACAAAGGCGGTTGAAACCGTTACACCAAAGAAATGTGAGATCAAACCGGCGGATGAGAAAGAAGAGTTCCAGATTGTGCTCTGGGATTTTGGCGCAAAGGAAAATATCATCCGCGAGCTGACCAGGCGCGGATGCCGCGTGGCTGACCTTCCGGCTGGTACGACGGCGGAGGAGATTCTGGCGATGAATCCGGACGGAATCATGCTTTCCAACGGTCCGGGAAACCCAGAGGACAACCCGGAGCTCATCGAGGAGATCCGAAAGATTACGAAGGCTGGAAAACCGATGTTCGGCATCTGCCTGGGACACCAGCTGCTGGCGATTGCCAAGGGCGCGAAGACTGGAAAGATGAAATTTGGTCACAGAGGTGCGAACCAGCCGGTCAAGGATCTGACGACCGGACGCGTCTACATCAGCAGCCAGAACCACGGCTATGAGGTACTGCGCGATACGCTGCCGGAGGGCGCGGAGGAGACATTTATCAATGTCAACGACGGCACCTGCGAGGGCATCACCTACCACGATATGCCGGCATTTACCGTCCAGTTCCATCCAGAGGCTTGTGCAGGTCCGAAGGATACGGAAGAGCTGTTTGGGCGTTTCATTCAGATGATGAGAGATTATAAGGAAAAGGAGGGCGCGTCATGCCGTTAAATAAATCCCTGAAAAAAGTTATGGTAATCGGTTCCGGTCCTATCGTCATCGGTCAGGCGGCAGAGTTTGATTATGCAGGAACGCAGGCGTGCCGGGCTTTAAAAGAGGAAGGTCTGGAGGTCGTTTTAGTAAACTCCAACCCGGCAACCATCATGACGGACAGCGCCATCGCGGATCACGTATACATCGAGCCGCTGACCCTGGAATTTGTCAAGAGAATCATTGAAAAAGAGAAGCCTGACAGCATCCTGTCCACCCTGGGCGGACAGACCGGACTGACACTGTCCATGGAGCTTGCCAAAGAAGGTTTCTTAAAGAGCCACAATGTAACGCTTCTCGGCGCGTCCCCGGAGACCATCGATAAGGCGGAGGACCGACAGTGCTTTAAAGACACGATGGAAGCTATCGGTGAGCCGGTCATTCCGTCCAAGGTTGTCACCACCATCGAGGATGCGCTTGATTTTGCCGAGGTTATTTCTTACCCGGTTATCGTGCGTCCGGCCTTTACCCTGGGCGGTACCGGCGGCGGTATTGCGGCAAATAAAGAAGAGCTTTACAACATCGCGGAGGCGGGTATCCGCCTGTCACCGATCAATCAGATTCTGGTTGAGAAATGTATTTCCGGATGGAAGGAGATCGAGTTTGAGGTAATGCGCGATGCCATCGGCAACGAGATTACGGTCTGCTCGATGGAAAACTTTGACCCGGTCGGCGTCCACACCGGCGACTCCATTGTTATCGCACCGGCTGTGACGCTGGCGGATAAGGAATACCAGATGCTTCGTTCCGCAGCGCTGAATATTATCCAGGCGATGGGCATCGAGGGCGGCTGCAACTGCCAGTTTGCGCTGAATCCGGAGAGCTTTGAATATGCCGTTATCGAGGTAAACCCGCGTGTATCCCGTTCTTCCGCCCTTGCTTCGAAAGCAACCGGATATCCGATTGCCCGCGTGGCAACCAAGATTGCGATCGGTTATCATCTGGACGAGATCCCGAACGAGGTAACCGGCGAGACGATGGCATGCTTCGAGCCGGCCCTTGACTATGTAACGGTTAAATTCCCGAAATGGCCATTTGATAAATTCGTTTACGGACGCCGGAAGCTGGGTACCCAGATGAAGGCAACCGGCGAGGTTATGGCGATCGGCCGCAACTTTGAGCAGGCGCTCATGAAGGCAGTCCGCGGCGCAGAGATCTCCCAGAACAGCCTGAACATGAAGAAACTGGCGCCGATGAGTGTGGAAGAGCTGAGAGAAAAAATTCTGGCGCAGGATGACGAGCGTCTGTTTGCAATCTATGAGAGCTTCAAGCGCGGCGTGACCGTTGCCGAGATTCATGAGCTGACCAAGATCGACGAGTGGTTCTTAAATAAACTGATGCATATCCTGTCCCTGGAACGCCGGATGCAGTCTGAGACTCTGAGCGATGCGCTTTATATGGAAGCCAAACAGAACGGATTCCCGGATGCAGTCATCAAGGAGATGACCGGGCTTTCGGAAATCAAGCATGTTCCGGCATGCTACCGCATGGTTGATACCTGCAGCGCTGAGTTTACGGCAAGTACCCCGTACTTCTACAGCACCTTCGGCGAGGAAGATGAGGCAGAAGAATTTATTAAAGAGAATGCAAGCGGAAAACCAGTTGTTATGGTATTTGGCTCCGGTCCGATCCGTATCGGTCAGGGTATCGAGTTTGATTTCGCATCCGTTCACTGCGTATGGTCGTTAAAGAGAGCCGGTTATGAGGTTGTCATCGTAAATAACAACCCGGAGACCGTTTCCACCGACTTCAACGTAGCAGACCGTCTGTATTTTGAGCCGCTGACACCGGAGGATGTGCTGGATATCATCCGGATCGAGAAGCCGATCGGCGCAGTTGTAGCCTTTGGCGGACAGACAGCGATCCGTCTGACAAAATGTCTTGTAGAGAACAATATTCCGGTTCTCGGCACTCCGGCAGACAGCATCGATATGGCGGAGGATCGCGGACGTTTCGCAGCCCTGCTGAAAAAATTAAATATGAAACAGGCAGCGGGTCAGACCGTTTACACTGAGGATGAGGCAATCCAGGCGGCAAATCATCTGGGCTATCCGGTTCTGATGCGTCCGAGCTATGTATTAGGCGGACAAAACATGATTATCGCGTACAACGACGCCGATATTCATGAGTATATGAAGATTATTCTCTCACACAAGATTGAGAATGCGATCCTGATTGATAAATACCTGATGGGTACCGAGCTGGAGGTCGACGCGATCTGCGACGGCGAAACGGTTCTGATTCCGGGTATCATGGAGCACATCGAGCGTGCGGGCGTCCATTCCGGCGACTCCATCGCGGTATATCCGGCATTTATGCTGACCGAGAGCCAGAAAGACCGTCTGGTGGACTATTCCATCCGTCTGGCGCTTTCCATGAATACGAAGGGACTCATCAACATCCAGTACGTTCTGCATGAGGATACGATCTATATCATCGAGGTCAACCCGCGTTCATCCCGTACCGTGCCGTACATCAGCAAGGTAACCGGAGTGCCGATGGTCGATCTGGCAACCCGCATCATGATGGGCGAAAAGCTGGCTGACATGGGCTATGAGACAGGTTTGTATCCGTGCTCTCCGTACTACGCAGTCAAGGTTCCGGTATTCTCCTTTGAGAAGTTGTCCAACGTAGATACACAGCTCGGACCGGAAATGAAATCGACCGGCGAGGTACTGGGTATCGCCCGGACGATGGAGGAAGCGCTGTTCAAAGGCCTGGTAGCAGCCGGATACACGATGAAGCGCGAGGGCGGCGTCTTAATCAGTGTCCGCGATACCGACAAGAGCGACCTGCGTGAGCTGGTCAAAGAGTATGTGGCGATGGGATTCCACATCTACGCGACCTCCGGTACCGCAAGCCGGTTAAACAGCGTCGGCATTTCTTCAACGTTAGTCAAGAAGCCGAAGGAAGCCAAAGAGGGCGAGGAGACGACCATTTCCCTGCTGGAAGAAGGAAAGATAAGCTACGTAATTTCCACTTCCAAGACGGGACGCCAGCCGGGACGCGACAGTGTCCGCCTGAGAAGAAAGGCAGTCGAGCTTGGTATTCCGTGCCTGACATCGCTTGATACCGCGGCTGTCCTGGCGCTGACACTGGAAAGCCAGTATAACGAGGACAACGTTGAACTGGTGGACATCGCGCACATTGCACATGGTGCAGCCGCTAGAAAAGAGCTGAGCCAGATGGAAAAACCGGAAGAAATCCAGATTCCGGGTTATGTGCTTCAGGAGCATGAAAACGACTAAGAAGAACGATGGTCTGCATGGATTCTGCGTTTTGAGGGTTGCGGAATCCGTGCAGGCTGAAATCTTTTGCGAAGGCAAAATCTGACAGAATCATATATGACGGAAAAAGTGGATTAATATTTAAAGAAAGGAAGAGGAGGAAAAGCAGATGGCAAAATTTATTTTTGTGACAGGCGGTGTTGTATCAGGATTGGGGAAGGGTATTACAGCAGCGTCTCTGGGACGTCTTTTGAAGGCACGGGGATTTAAGGTAGCAGCGCAGAAGCTGGATCCGTATATCAACGTCGATCCGGGAACCATGAGCCCGTATCAGCACGGCGAAGTATTCGTAACAAACGACGGTGCGGAGACGGATCTGGATCTGGGACATTATGAGCGTTTTATAGATGAAGATTTAAACCGTTATTCCAATCTGACGACCGGAAAGGTCTACTGGAATGTGCTAAATAAAGAGCGCCGCGGCGAATATCTGGGCGAGACGGTACAGGTAATTCCACATATCACAAATGAGATAAAATCATTTATCTATTCCGTGCAGGAAAAGACCGATGCGGACATCGTTATCACAGAGATCGGCGGAACGACCGGCGATATTGAGTCACAGCCGTTCCTGGAAGCCATCCGCCAGGTGTCCTGCGAGGCGGGACGCAGCAACTGCCTCTTCATCCATGTAACCCTGATTCCATATCTGGAATCTTCCGGCGAGCATAAATCAAAACCGACGCAGCATTCGGTTAAACAGCTGCAGTCCTTTGGTATCATGCCGGATATCATCGTAGCGCGCTGTGACCGTCCGGTGGACGATCCATCCATTTTCCGCAAGATCGCACTGTTCTGTAACGTCAAAGAGGACTGCGTCATCGAGAACCTGACCCTTCCGGTTCTCTACGAGGCGCCGATCATGCTGGAAGAAGCAGGACTTGCCAAGATCGTGCTTCGCGAACTGGGCATCGAGAAAGCGCCGCAAGAGTGCGATCTGACTGAGTGGAAACATATGCTGGACCGCATCAAGAACAGCCGCAAGACAGTCAAGATTTCCCTGGTCGGCAAGTACGTCAAACTGCACGATTCTTATTTGTCTATCGTAGAATCCCTGCACCATGCCGGATGGGAAAATGGCGCGCAGGTGGAGATCAACTGGGTGGATAGTGAGACGATCACTCCGGAGACGGCACCGGAAATCCTGGGCGGTTCAACCGGTATCATCGTGCCGGGCGGCTTCGGCATCCGAGGCATCGAGGGCATGATTGCGGCAGCTGATTATGCGAGAAGAAACAATATCCCGTACTTTGGCATCTGCCTTGGTATGCAGATCGCGGCGATCGCATTTGCCAGAGGCGTGTTAGGCTATGAGGATGCGAACTCAACCGAGTTTGCGCCGGACAGCAAGCATCCGGTCATTGCCCTGATGGAAGAGCAGATGGATCTGGCTGACATGGGCGGAACGATGCGTCTGGGTGCATATCCGTGCCGCATCAGTCCGGATACGCTGATGATGAAAGCGTATGGAAAAGGTCTGATCGAAGAGAGACATCGCCATCGTTATGAATTTAACAACAAGTTCCGGGAAGTTTATATGGAGCATGGCGCTATCTTTTCCGGACAGTCTCCGGACGGTACGCTGGTAGAGGCGATGGAGATTCCGGGACATCCGTTCTATCTGGGAGTTCAGTACCATCCGGAGTTCAAGAGCCGCCCGAACCGCGCACATCCGATCTTCCGGGAGTTTGTGAAAGCGGCTCTGGAGGTAAAGGAAAAAAATTCTTAAAATATGGAGAAAATAAAGTATGAAGATCAACGAAAACTATAAAAATCTGGAAGAAAGCTATCTGTTTTCCACCATCGCTAAAAAGTAGATGAGTACACCAAAGCCCATCCAGAGGCAAAAGTAATCAAAATGGGTATCGGTGACGTAACCCTTCCGATCTGCCAGAAAGCAGCTGACGCATTTGCAAAAGCAGCTATGGAGCAGGGCAAGGCGGCTACGTTCCATGGATATGGTCCGGAGCAGGGATATGATTTTCTGCGCGTAGCAGTTCAGAAGTATTATGCGTCCTTTCAGTTTGAGGTGGCGGCGGAGGATATATTCATCAGCGATGGCGCGAAGAGTGATGTCGGAAATATCCTCGATCTCTTTGATGCGGACAACACGGTCCTGATCCCGGATCCGGTATACCCGGTTTACATGGATACGAACGTGATGGCAGGCAGAAAGATCGTATTTATGGATGCCAATGTGGAAAATGGCTTTCTTCCGATGCCTCCGAAGGGACAGAAAGCGGATATTATTTATCTCTGCTCCCCGAACAACCCGACTGGCGGTGTGTACAACCGTGAGCAGTTAAAAGAGTGGGTTGACTATGCGAACGAGCAGGATGCGATTCTTTTATTTGATGCGGCGTATGAGTCCTTCGTAGCAGATCCGGCGCTTCCGAGAAGTATTTTTGAGATTGAGGGCGCCAAGACCTGCGCGATCGAGTTCTGCTCCCTTTCGAAGCTGGCAAGCTTTACCGGAACCCGCTGTGGCTATACCGTGGTTCCGTCTGAATTAGAGCGCGGTGGTTCTTCCATCCGCAAGATGTGGCTGCGCCGCCAGACAACCAAGTTTAACGGCGTTTCCTACCCGGTACAGCGCGCCGCAGAGGCAGCTCTTTCACCGGAGGGCATGGCACAGTGCCGCGAGCACCTGGACGTATACCGCACCAATGCGAAGATCATGACCGAGACCTTAAAAGAGCTTGGCATCTGGCACATCGGCGGCGAAAATTCACCGTATATCTGGATGCAGTGCCCGAACGGCATGAAATCTTGGGAGTTTTTCGACGATCTACTTGCCAAGGCAAATGTGGTCGGCACACCGGGCAGCGGATTTGGTAAGAATGGAGAAGGATTCTTCCGTCTGACTGCATTTGGTACGACTGCGAATACAAAAGAGGCAATGGAGCGGATCAAGAAGGTTTACGGAAAATAAATAGCTCTATTTTATAAATGAGGGGGCTGGTGCATCTGGGGCATTGTTATCCTATGCACCGTCCCCTTTTTGCTGCAGCAGGGAGGTGAGGATCATGGTGACCTTAAACGATTATCTGTATTCCGGCGATACGATGTTTAAGATTTTAAAGAATTACAGCCGGGATTTGAAAGCGGAGGCTAAACAGACAAACAATGAGATAGATCTGATACATGCAAATTTCCTGATTCAGATCCGGGAACTTTTGGAACACAACGATTTCCTGACTGCCCAGTCACAGAAGATCCGGGAATTTTATATCCATATGGCAAAGGAATATCCGCTTCTGGCATTTAACTTTAAGGGAAGAATCAAGTCGTTGATCCGCTCGGAGGCGAAATTTAATGGATATATCGTCGAATATATTTATGACTGTTATACAGAACATAAGGCATTTCCGTCGATCTCCGATTTGAAGCAGAGATTGAGCTGTTTCCGCGATCTGATTGCGTACCGGATCGTGATTTCACTGCCGAAGTGTTACCTGAAACCGGGGGAATCGCAGCAGGAGGCAGATATCCGGTACCTCTACCAGATTGCGAATGAACTTCCGGGATTTCTGGAGGAACGCGGGTTTACGGCGGAACCGGCCTACGGGGTGAAGGAGAGTACCTCCCCGTTGATGGATGAGGAGGTAAGGCCGTACTACCGTGATTATGTCTGCGGAAATAGTTCGGATGATTACCAGTCTCTGCATATTACGTTTTACGATAATTGTTCCAGAAGCTATGTGGAGGTACAGCTTCGCACGAAGCACATGGACGATATCGCGGAGATCGGCGTGGCCAATCATTTAAGCTATGAAAAGCGCCAGGAGGGCGAGCGGGCCAGGCGGGATGAGATACCGGAAGGTGCATGTATTTATTTTGATGAAGCATATGAACGCTGTCAGCGCCTGGTATCGCTCAATTTAGCTGAAGTGGATGTCAATATGTTTACGGCAATCAACAACGACCTTGTCAATGACGGCTGCGGGCTGTACCGGGGGCGGCTGATTCTGCCGTATGAGCATTTGTCGAGGCATCAGAATGAGCTGGTGGATTGAGGGAGTTCACGGGCAGGCATGAATCCGGTTGCGAATAGTTGACGAAACGGGAAGATTCATATATAGTTGCCTGTAAAGGAAAAATGACCGAAAATGATAGGGAGGAACCAGTTTATGGACCATACATCCTGCCGCCTGCGTCTGGCTGCTATCGCCGATGCACCTGCGATATTGGAAATTTATGCACAATATATGGACACGCCGATCACGTTTGAGACGGAGCTGCCGTCCCTGGAGGAATTTGAGGGGCGCATCCGGGCGATCACGGCAGAATATCCGTGGATTGTCTGCGAGGATGAAACGGGCAGAATCATTGGCTATGCATATGGGCATAAGCAGCTTGAGCGCGCGGCGTACCGTTGGAATGCGGAACTTTCTGAATATCTGGACAGTCGGGTGACGTCGAAGGGCATCGGCAAACGGATGCTTCTGGTGCTTTTAGAGCTTTTAAAGGCACAGGGCGTCCACACAGTCTACAGTCTGGTAACAAGTCCGAATGTGAAGAGCGATGCGATGCATAACGGATGCGGATTCCGGACGATGGGCGTGTGCAAAAATACCGGTTATAAGAGCGGAAAATGGCACGATGTTACCTGGTATGAGAAAGCGCTGCTGCCATATGAGGACGTACCGGCGGAGATGATTCCGATTGGGGAGATGGAGAAGGAGACGGTAGATAAGATTTTGGCGTCTTTTTGAACAGAGACATAAAACAAATCTGCATAAAATAAACAGGGCGTATGAAAAAGGAATTTTCCATTTTCATACGCCCTCATCCGTTCTTTTTTATTCACCAGCGCCGTAATGCGCTGTCCATTCATTCACTCAGATTAGTTGAAGTATCTCTTTAACAGACCCTCAAATGCCTTGCCATGTCTAGCCTCGTCACGAGCCATCTCATGAACGGTGTCATGGATTGCATCCAGGTTAGCAGCTTTCGCACGTTTTGCAAGGTCAAATTTGCCTTCGGTTGCGCCGTGCTCAGCCTCTACACGCATCTCCAGGTTCTTCTTGGTGGAATCAGTTACAACCTCGCCGAGAAGCTCTGCAAACTTAGCAGCGTGCTCAGCCTCTTCGTGAGCTGCCTTCTCCCAGTACAGACCGATCTCCGGATAGCCCTCTCTGTGAGCTACACGTGCCATCGCCAGGTACATACCAACTTCTCTGCACTCGCCTTCATAGTTAGCTCTTAAATCTTCGAGAATATCCTCGCTGACACCCTGTGCCACACCAACTACGTGCTCAGCCGCCCAGGTCATCTCGCCGGACTGCTCTTTGAACTTGGAAGCCGGAGCGCCGCATACTGGACATTTCTCCGGAGCAGCCTCACCCTCGTATACGTAACCACATACTGTACAGACAAATTTCTTCATAGTCAATTCTCCTTTTCTAAAATAAATTTTTAATTTCGTGTTTTATAGAAACAATAAATAGATAGTAAAGTTGCTTGCAACCATTCTGTTTCATAGGAGCTTTTAAAACGAAATCGTTTATTTGGCTCAAACGAAATCAGTAATGATTACTGATATTAAGATATCATAGATTCTTGTGTTTGTCAATGAAAAAATAGAAATAATTCTTATTTTTTTCATTTTTATCG
>OODC01001239.1_pt1 | contig 12540 bp, 8 predicted proteins | sample 1671711 | NCBI WGS metagenome assembly OODC01 (sample SAMN06348184, study PRJEB24527) | human gut metagenome | reverse complement strand
AGATCTTCACTCTTTCCCTACACGACGCTCTTCCGATCTCGTAGTCAGCCTCGATCAGGAAGATATCTACCTTGTCATCATCGGCGGCGGAGTCCTGATTCAGCAGGGCCTCATCCAGCTTATTCTGGTAGTTGTTGTTCTCGTTGGCGTTGATGGTCCACTTGACAACGGTGCCATCTTTCAGGGTGGTGGTGGATTTGTCCTCGGCGATGGAGGCGACCTCGGGGTAATAGTTATTGAAGCGGCCCTGGAACTCGTCGTTCCAGCACCAGATATTCAGCACCTTGCCCTGAGCTGCCGGAGCATCGGAAGCGGCGGAAGAAGCTGCGGCAGAGGATGCTGCGCCGGTAGAAGAAGAGGAGCCGCCGCATGCGCTCAGCGCTGCACTGATGGTAACTGCACCGGAAGCCAGCAGGAAATTACGACGCGAAATCTTTCTCATAATGAAAAACCTCCTTCAATGGTTTTCGTGAAAAAGCGTTTCAAATTCAAGGCTCCGGTTCGCCCGGAACCAAATCCAACCCATTCATTCGATGCTGCACACCGAGCCGCCCTCCAGCAGTTTTCCTGTCACCGGGATCTGCTCGGCCAGCGTCACACGGGGGTGCTCGATCATCTGCACCAGTTTATCTGCTGCCATCCGGCCCAGCATTCTGGTGTTCTGCTGCCAGGTCACCAGCTGGGGTTTCATCACGCGGGAGAGGTAAATGCCGTCATATCCCATCACGGAAATATCCTCCGGGATGCTCAGGCCCGCTTCCTGCAGAGCGATGCAGCCGCCCATGGCCGAGAAATCATCGGGGAAGAGGATGCAGGTGGGCCGCTGGGGCAGTGCCAGCAGGGCCCGGGTCTCCTCGGCACAGCGGTCGGGATCGTGATACACACCGCAGCGCACATATTCTTCGGGGACCTGCAGCCCCAGCTCCGCGCAGCTCTTGTAGAAGCCCGCCAGCCGGTTCTCCGTCACCGCTGTGCGCTCGCCATGGATAAAGGCGATGCGGCGGTGGCCGTTGGCGTTGGCGTACCGCACCAGCGCCGAAAGCCCGTTGACATTATCGGAAAGGACCGCCATCCGGTTGTTGAACACATGGTCGATGGTCACCACCGGCACATCACTGTTGACCAGCTCCACCACCTGCGGATCGTTGAAATCCACGCAGGCGATCACCGCTCCGTCCACGCCCCGGTAGTGGCAGTGCTCCAGATAGGTCATTGTTCTGCCGCCGAGGTTCCGGTTGACAAAGGTGATATCATAGCCCAGCTTTTCCACCTGCACCTTGAAGCTGTCCAGCACCGCCGAAAAGTACTCGTGGGCCAGACCGCTCTGCCGCTCGTCCACAAACAGAACGCCAAGGTTGTAGGTACGGTTGGTCTTCATTGCGCGGGCCGCCATATTGGGCACATAGCCCATCCGGCGGGCCGCCTCGCGGACACGGTCGCGGGTCGCAGCAGAGATGTCCGACTGGCCATTGAGCGCTTTGCTCACCGTTGCCACCGAGACACCGCATTCACGCGCCAGATCTTTCAAGGATGACATTTCGCCGCCCTCCCTCACAGGGACCCGCTCAAGGCTCCCGAGCGAATCCTAAATCGTTTTCGCAATTTCAATATAGCGCACTTTGCACTAAAAATCAAGCAGATGAAGAAAAGTTTTATCCTAAAAGTCTGCATTTCAGCAGGTTGCGAGATTTCATTTCCTCAGAATTATGCAGTCTGTATCGTTTTCGTTACATTTCGTTACCGTTCGATAATTTTTTCGTTCCCATACCGGTTTCCACCCCTGAACCAGCCCGCTGCACCCTTGTTGTATATTTCAGGTCCGCTCTTGATTTTTCCCGCAGGATAGACTATTCTTAGGGTGACAAGTGCCTTTCCCACCCTTGGGCCGCAAATTCTAAATCGTTTTCGCCATCAAATGATTTCAGCATTTCCGGTTTACCCTATAAGGAGGAACAAGGCTATGAGATTCGGACATTTTGATGATGCGCGCCGGGAATATGTGATCGACACGCCCCGCACTCCCCTGCCCTGGATCAACTATCTGGGCAGCGAGGACTTTTTCAGTCTGGTGTCCAACACCGGCGGCGGTTACAGCTTTTACCGGGATGCCCGGCTGCGGCGGCTGACCCGCTACCGCTACAACAATTCCCCGCTGGACATGGACGGCCACCGCATCTACATCAACGATGGCGGCACCATCTGGAACCCGGGCTGGCAGCCCGCCAAGACGGAACTGGACAGTTACACCTGCCGCCACGGTCTGGGCTACACGATACTGCAGGGCGAAAAAAACGGCATTGCGGCCGCTCAGGAGTTGTTCGTGCCCCGGGGCGATGCCTGTGAGATCGACCGGCTGACGCTGGAAAACAAGACCGCCGCCCCCCGCACGCTGGACGTGTTCAGCTATGTGGAGTTCTGCCTGTGGGATGCCATGGACGACAGCTCCAATTTCCAGCGCAACTTTTCCACAGGCGAGGTGGAAGTGGTGGAAAGTGCCATCTATCATAAGACAGAGTACCGGGAGCGCCGGGATCACTACGCCGTGTTCTGGGCCAACGCCCCCGTTACCAGCTTCGACACCAGCCGGGATGCCTTCTGCGGCGTATACGGCGGCCCCGCCGCACCGGAAGCGGTCAAAGCCGGTCACTGCTCGAACAGCATTGCCCACGGCTGGGCTCCGGTGGGTGCCCACCATTTCCATCTCACGCTGGCACCGGGTGAGAAAAAGAGCATCATCTTCGGGCTGGGCTACATTGAAAACCCGGTCGGGGAAAAATTCAGCGCTCCCGGCATCATCAACAAAGCCCGGGCCGAGGCCATGATGGCCCGCTATGCCACCGACGCACAGGTGGATGCCGCCCGCAGGGCACTGGCCGACTACTGGCAGGAGCTGCTCTCGGGCTGGCAGCTGACCTCCGGCGAGGAAAAGCTGGACCGGATGGTGAGCCCGTGGAACCAGTATCAGTGCATGGTCACCTTCAACATGAGCCGCAGTGCCAGCTATTACGAGAGCGGCATCGGCCGCGGCATGGGGTTCCGGGATTCCTGTCAGGATCTGCTGGGCTTCGTTCACATGATCCCTTCCCGCGCACGGGAGCGCATTCTGGACATTGCTGCCACCCAGTTTGAGGACGGCAGTGCCTACCACCAGTACCAGCCCCTGACCAAAAAGGGCAACAGCGACGTGGGCAGCGGCTTCAACGATGACCCGCTCTGGCTCATTGCGTGCACCGCCGCCTATCTGCGGGAGACCGGTGACTGGTCGATCCTGGACGAGCCGGTTGCCTTTGACAACGACGTGACCAGAGCACAGCCCCTGATGGAGCATCTGCGCCGGAGCTTCCGCTACACCCATACCCATCTGGGCCCCCACGGCCTGCCGCTGATCGGCCGGGCCGACTGGAACGACTGCCTGAACCTGAACTGCTTCTCGGAGCACCCGGGCGAGAGCTTCCAGATCACCGGCCCCAGCGAGGGCCCCGTGGCTGAGAGCGTGTTCATTGCGGGCATGTTCGTGAAATATGGCCGCGAGTACGCCGAACTCTGTGACCACCTGCACCTCACCGAGGAGGCCGCCAGTGCCCGCACCGCCATTGACGCAGTAGAACAGGCCACCCTGACCGCCGGCTGGGATGGCGCATGGTTCCGCCGTGCCTACGATGCCTTTGGTTCCCCCGTAGGCAGCAGGGAATGCGACGAGGGGCAGATCTTCATCGAACCCCAGGGCATGTGCGTGATGGCCGGGATCGGCCGGGAGACCGGTCAGGCCGAAGCCGCACTGAAGAGCGTGGAGGAGCGGCTGGACACCCCGTACGGCGTGGTACTGCTCCAGCCCGCCTACACCACCTACCGGCTCAATCTGGGCGAGATCTCCAGCTATCCCCCGGGCTACAAGGAGAACGCCGGTATCTTCTGCCACAACAACCCATGGATCAGCTGTGCTGAGACCGTGCTGGGCCACGGTGACCGGGCCTTTGCTGTCTACAAAAAAACCTGCCCGGCCTATATCGAGGACATCAGCGAGATCCACCGCACCGAGCCCTACGTTTACAGCCAGATGGTGGCAGGCCGCGATGCCCCCACCTTCGGCGAGGCCAAGAACAGCTGGCTGACCGGCACGGCGGCATGGACCTTCGTGAACGTGAGCCAGTACATTCTGGGCATCCAGCCCACTCTGGACGGCCTGCGCGTTGACCCCTGCATCCCCCACACGCTGGCAGGCTACACCGTCACCCGCCGCTACCGGGGTGCCGTGTACCACATCCGGGTGGAGAACCCCCACGCCGTGCAGAAGGGTGTGCAGAGCGTCACCGTGAACGGCGCCCCTATTGCGGGCACCCTCCTGCCGCTGGCAAAGGCCGGTGAAAGTGTAGAGGTCTCTGTCATTCTTGGATAACCCCCCTCACAGCAAAAAGACCGCCAAAGCAAGTCGAAACGCTTGCTCTGGCGGTCTTTTCAATACAGTTTTTTCAGCTTCAATTACAGCATCTTGGAAAGGAAAGCTTTCAGACGAGGATGCTTGGGGTTCGAGAAGAGCTCCTGAGGGGGCTCATCCTCCTGGATCCGGCCTTCATCGATGAAGATGACGCGGTTGGACACCTCGCGGGCGAAGCCCATCTCGTGGGTGACCACCAGCATGGTGATGCCGGTGTGGGCCAGCTCCTTCATCAGCTCCAGCACCTCGCCGACCATCTCAGGGTCAAGGGCGGAGGTGGGCTCGTCGAACAGTATGACATCCGGGTCCATGGCCAGAGCGCGGGCAATGGCAATGCGCTGCTGCTGGCCGCCGGAAAGGCTCTTGGGGAAAACATTGGCCTTATCGGACAGGCCGACACGGGCCAGCAGCTCCTCGGCACGCTTGGAAGCCTCCTCCTTGCTCTTGAGCTTGAGCAGCTCCGGGGCCAGGCAGAGGTTCTGCTTGACGGTCAGGTGGGGGAAGAGGTTGAAGTGCTGGAATACCATGCCCATCTTCTGGCGCACGGCATCGATGTGGGCATCATCCACCTCGATGCCTTCAAACTTGATGGAGCCGCCGGTGGGGATCTCCAGCCGGTTCAGGCAGCGCAGGAAGGTGGACTTGCCGCAGCCGGAGGGTCCGATCAGGCACACTACGTCGCCGCGGTAGATGTCGATGTCGATGCCCTTGAGCACGTCCAGGGTGGGGGTGGGCTGCTTTGCGCCCTTTTTCTTCACGCCGCCGTAGGTCTTGGTCAGACCACGGACTTCCAGGATCTTTTCGTGGGTGTTAGCGGTCACTTTGTGCCAGCCTCCTCTCAAACTTGCCCAGCAGCCAGGTAAGCAGCATCACCAGTACCAGGTAGATGGCTGCAACGCCCAGCAGGGGGAACATGGCGTCGTAGGTGCGGTTCATAATGCCCTGTGCGGCGTACAGCAGCTCCTTGCCGCCAATGACCGTGATCAGGGAGGTATCCTTCAGCAGAACGATGAATTCGTTGCCCAGGGCAGGCAGCACTGCACGGATGGCCTGGGGAATGATGATCACCACCATGGTGGTCATGTAGTTCAGGCCCAGGCTGCGGCCGGCCTCCATCTGGCCCGGGTCCACGGCCATCAGGCCGCCCCGGATGATCTCGGACACATAGGCACCGGAGTTGATGCCCAGGGTCAGGGCACCTACCATGGTAAAGTTGCGGCTGTTGGAAAAGATGACCATGCTCATGATCAGCAGCTGCACCATCATAGGGGTGCCACGGATGATGGTGGCGTACACCTCGCACACTGCGTTGAAGAAGCCCAGCACCGGGTTCTTGTGGCCGGGACGCTGCTGGTCGTGGGTCACACGGACCATGGCCACCACACTGCCCAGCACCACGCCCAGGGCCAATGCAATGGCGGTGACCAGCAGGGTGGTGCCTACGCCATCAATGTACTGGAGCCAGCGGTCCTTCAGGAGAAAGGCCTGATAAAATTTGTAAAAGACCTCCTGCCCGAAGGTCAGGCTCGTGCCGCTGTTCAGCAGCTCTTTGAGCAGTTCGTATTGAGCAGCCATTCACATCCTCGCTTTCTGTCTGTGGGATCTTGTTGGTGGGTTGATGGGGACCCGAGTCCCCGAAAAAAGGGAGGAGCCCCCTGAAAAGGGCCGCCTCCCGGTGTTGCGTTCGTGGCAGCTGCTTACTCTGCAGTGATGTACTTGTCCACGATGGACTGCAGGGTGCCGTCAGCCTTCAGCTCCTCCAGAGCAGCGTTGATGGCATCCTCCAGGGCAGAGCCCTTGGCCAGGCCGATGGCGTAGTCCTCCTCGGCGTAGCTGGTGTCCAGCACCTTCAGGCCGGGGTTGGCGGCCACATATTCCTTGGCAGGGGCGTTGTCGATGACCACAGCGTCCACCTGGCCGTTGTTCAGGGCCTGCACGGCGGTCAGGCCGCTGTCGTAGGCCACCACGGCGTCATCGCCGAAGTCGTCGGAGCAGTAGATGTAGCCGGTGGTGCCACGCTGGGTGCCGATCTTTTTGCCGGCCAGGTCATCGGGAGAAGCAATGTCGGAGCCATTGGGCACGATGATGGACTGGATGCCGGTGGCGTAGCTGTCGGAGAAGTCCATCACAGCCTTGCGCTCGTCGGTCACGGTAACGCCAGCCATGACGATATCGGCCTTGCCCTGCTGCACGCTCAGCAGTGCTGCGTCGAAGTCCATATCATCGATCTGCAGCTCCAGGCCCAGCTTTTCAGCAATGGCCTTGGCGGTGTCGATGTCGATGCCCTCAAACTCACCGGCATCGGTGGTCATCTCGTACGGAGGGAAGGCAGCGTTGGTGGCCATGGTCAGCTTGCCAGCCTCAACGGTGGTCAGCTCAGCGGCAGCGCTGGTGGAAGCAGCCTCGGAAGAAGCTGCACTGCTTGCAGTGGAAGAAGCGGTGCTGGAGGCGGAACCGCCGCAGGCAGTCAGAGCCAGAGCGGCAGCGGTCAGACCAGCGGCAGCCAGAAAGCTGCGGCGATTGATCTTTTTCATATTCAAACACTCCTCTGTTGATTGTATAATTTTTCACTTTCCCGGCACAATGCGCTTCATCGTGTCATCAAGGAACAGGATTAGTATATGTTGTACAAATAAAAAAGTCAAGTGTTGTGCAAAAAATCGGAACAAATGAAACCCTTTTGAAAACATTTATACATGCAGCACCACATTCTTTGTGTATATATGCATTTCACCCCGGTGTTTTTGCCTCTCCGCTGCATTCTGCCGTTGAATGCTCCTGCATAACCAACGAGACCGCCCGGTGGGCGGTCTCGTTTTTGTTTTATCGGCGTTTCTGCGGCAGGGGGATGCCCAGCACAAGCGCAATGCCCACGGCCAGCGCCACGGCGATCTTGAAGGTAGAGATGCCGTTTGCCAGCGCCAGAGCGTTGTTGCCCTGAATGAAGTAGTAGGCGCTGTAATAGATGCCCGCACCGGGCACCAGCGGAAAGATGCCGGTGAGCAGGAATACCGTTACCGGTGTCCTGAGGGTTATCGCAAGGATGCGGGCCAGCAGCGTCAGCGGGATGACCGCCAGCAGCGAGGCTGCAAAGGCTTCCATCCCGAACAGCTCCGCGATCTCGTATACCAGCCAGCCCACTGCGCCCACCAGCCCGCAATAAGGCAGGGTGCGTTTGGGGCAGGCAAAGAGGATGGCAAAGCTCAGGGTGCCCGCCCCGGCCAGCAGGAACTGCAGGGCCAGACGGCCCAGCTGCTCCCCGGTGAAAAGAAGCGCTGTCATACCACGGCCACCCCCTTCAAAAAGGCATAGAGGCTCAGCACAAGGCCGGTGCCGATGGCGATGCTGGCCGCAATGAGCAGTGCGTCGATCATCCGGATGGTGCCGGACAGGTAATCGCCCTGCACAAAGTCCCGGATGCCCATGGTAAAGGCGATACCGGGGGTCAGGAGCATCAGGGTGCCGATGATGGCGTGGCTGGGCTCAGTGCCCAGCAGGCCGCAGCCCAGAATGCAGCACAGAGTGATGAGGGCGGCGGTTGAGATGGTGCGGAACCCGCCCCCCACGCCGTGCCGCCCGCAGAACAGCAGATAGGCGTTGGCCGCAACACCGGCCGCAGCGGCGGCAAGCCCGGCTTTCAGGTCGCCGCCAAAGATCAGCGCAAAGCAGAACACGCCGCCCATGCCCGCCGCAAGCTGCACCCAGTCCTTCGGAAAAGGGATGCACCTGGCCTGAGCCAGCCGGGTCTCGGCCACATCGATGGTGTCCACTTCTCCGGACGCGATCTGCCGCGAAAGTTGATTTACCGCCGCCACCCGCCCCAGGTGGGTGGTACGGGTGGGCACGTTGCGCACCTCGCTCATCTCCGCCGTACCTGCGCTGGCAAAAATGCCGTTGGTCAGCACATAGACATGGAACTCCCGCAGGTGGAAGCTGGCCGCCATGATCTCCATGGTCTGCTCCACCCGGAACACCTCTGCCCCGTTCTCCAAAAGGGTCTGCCCAGCCGCCATAATAAAATCCATGATGCGGCGGCGCTGTTCCCCGTCCGGATACAATTCCCTCTCTGCCATGCTGTGGTCTCCTTAAAATTGGCATAAAAAATGACCGCCTCAACGTTTCAGTGCCTGAGCGGTCATTTTTCTTGACGAATCTATTTGTAGTATAGTCAATCTCCGGCGGCTTGTCAAGCAGGCACGCCGTTTTTTCAGAACTTGAACAGGTTCACGATCCGCTGCCACAGGCGGGTGAAGAAGTTGCCCTCCTGCACATCGGCGGTGGTCTGGGCGGTAGCATCCGCAGCGGCGACCGTCTCACCGGTCTTATAGATGAACTTCACGCTGCCGGAAGCATCCTCGGACTTACCGGCAAAGCTGGTGTAGTCCTCCAGACGGCTGGTCATCTCGTCCAGCACGGTCTTCAGGCCATGGATCTGCTCCTCGTCCAGAGCGCCGGTCAGCTTGGAGATGCCCTCCTCATTGAACTGGTTCAGGCCATCGTTCAGCCGGACCGTGCCATCGCTGAGCTGGCCTGCGCCATCATTCAGGGTGGTCACGCCGTCATACAGGGTCTTGGTGCCATCGGCCAGCTGGGCGGCACCGTCCTTTGCGGAGTGGGCACCGTCAGCAGCGGTAGCAACACCGTTGGTGTACTGGTTGACACTGGACACGAAATACTGGATCTGCGCCAGGCTGTTCTTCAGGGCACGGACATCTGCGATATCCTGGCTGTTCTCAGCCTGATACTTCAGCTCGTCATGCACGGTCTGCTTGGCGCTGGCAGTGCTCAGATCAAGCATGGCGCTGAACATGGAGGGGTCGTAGCTCTGCATCAGCCGCAGAGCAGCTTCCAGGTCGTGGTTGGTCTTGGTTGCGGAGAGATACAGGGCAATGTCCAGCTGGCTGTCCTTGAAGCTGGGCTCCTGCTCCCAGACGGTGCGCACCATCTTCTTGCGGGCAGCGGCCAGTGTCTTTTCGTTCATGGTCAGCACTTCGTCAATAACGGAAGCGTAGTTGTCCCAGGTCATGGGGGTGTCGATCAGGCCGCCCTCCATCAGGGTGCTGTTGGCAGAGGCCAGAACACCATCGGCCACCTGCTGGGCACCGGCCTGCAGGGCGGCGTTATTGGAGCTCAGGGTATCCAGACCGTTGGTCAGCTGGCCCAGACCATCGTCCAGGGCAGAAGCACCGCTGTTCAGCTGAGAAGCGCCGTCCAGCAGGGCCAGGGTACCGTTGGCCAGCTGGGAAGCACCGTCCACCAGTTGGGCGGCACCATCCATCAGCTGATTCATGGCATCGTTCAGCTGGCCGATGCCATCGGTCAGCTCGTTGATGCTGCTCAGGTCAAAGGCATTGGTGCCCAGCGCATCGGCGTTGGTGGCACAGGCCAGCATGACCTGCGGTGCGGTCAGGTTCTCAACATCGGCTTCCACGGTGACGCTGTCCTGCAGATAATCCTCCACAGTGGACAGGTCATCGGGCAGCAGGCCGTCCAGAGAGTCCTTCACGCCGGGCAGGCAGACGAAAGCGGCCACGCTGCTCTTGGCGGCAGATTCCAGCATTCCGTGCTCGGCGCTCAGGTTGGTGGCATCCTGACCAAAGATCACGCCCACAGCAGTGATGAGCGGGGTGACAACGGTGCGCTCCTTGCCGTTGACGGTCACGGTGCCGGTCTCGTTGTTGGTCAGGTCGACGGTCACGGTCAGGTGGCCGCTCTTGCCGATCAGGTTCTCAAGGCTGTCGGTCACGCCGTCCAGCGTATAGGTGACATTTGCGGTGATGGGCAGGGGCTTGTCGGTATTGCCCTTATAGTACACGTCGGTGTCGTCGGTGTTCCAGACCAGCTTTTCGCCGTCCTGGGTGAACGCGGCATCGCTCTCGGTGTTCTGGATATCGGTCAGGGTGCTCTCATCGGTGACATTGGACAGGCCGGAAGCGCTGTACAGGTGCTCGCTGACGGTGGTAGACTTGATGGAGCCGTCGGCGTTCATCACGGCGTAGACCGTCTCGTCCTTGGAATAATCGGCCTTGGCGGCTGCAAAGGCGGGCAGGGTCATGCCTGCGGCGAGAGTCAGCGCCAGCGCCGCACTGGCGAAACGAAGCGATTTTTTCATGGTAGTTACTCCTTATCAGACTTCTTGGCGTTGGAAGATTCAGGGACCAGCCAGTGCATGGTGGTGTGGCGGATGATCCAGTCCAGCAGCATCAGGGCGGCGGGCAGAACGACCAGAATGACAGCCATACTGATCAGTGCGCCGCGGGAGATGAGCCGGCAGATGCTCTGCAGCAGCTCCATCTTACTGATGGCGGCCACGCCGACGGTTGCGGCAAAGAAGGTCAGGCCGCTGGTCAGGATGGACTGGCTGCAGTGCTCCAGCGACTGCTGGGCAGCTTCCTGCGGGGTGCGGCCATAGCTGCGCTCCTCGTGATAACGGGTGGTCATCAGGATGGAGTAGTCCACAGTCGCGCCCAGCTGGATGGTACCGATGACGATGCTGGCGATGAAGGGCAGCTGGGTACCGGTGAAGTACGGGATGCCCATATTGATGGAGATGGCGGCCTCGATGCTGGCAACCAGCAGCACAGGGATGGACAGGCTCCGGAAGGAGATCAGGATGATGGCAGCGACTGCCATGATCGACCAGACGTTGACGTTCTTGAAATCCACATCCGCAACCTCGATCAGGTCCTTGGTCATGGCACCCTCGCCGGTGATGACACCGTTGGGGTCAACCGCCTTGATGAGGCCATTCATCTCGGTCAGCTGGTTATTGATGGCATCGGTGCCGGTCTTATAGGAGCTGTTGGCCAGAATGAGCTTGTAGCCACCGGACTGCAGGATCTCGGTCACGCTGTCGGGCAGCAGCTCGGTCTGGAAGCCCGGGCCGGTGATGGAATCCAGGCTCACCACCTGGGTGATGCCGTCCACATCCTTGAGCTCATCGCAGAGGTCAGACACCTGCGTTGCGGTCAGGTCCTCATCCACCAGAATAAAGTGGGAGGTGGTCATGCCAAAGTCCTCGCCCAGCTTGTTGGTGCCAACGATACCGGTCAGATCCTGGGGCAGCGAGTCGAACAGGGTGTAGTAGACCTCGGTCTTTTGCTGGGCCACCACAAAGGGCACCAGCAGCACAAGAAAGACGACCACGATGGGCATTGCATGCTTGGAAACAAAGTAGCTGAGCTTGGTCAGCTTGGGAACGATGGTGCGGTGCTTGTACTTTTCGACCTGCTTATCAAAGGTCAGGATCAAAGCAGGCAGAATGACGACGGTGCAGATGACACCCAGCGCCACACCCTTTGCCATAACAACACCGATATCGCGGCCCAGCGTCAGGCGCATGGCGCACAGTGCCAGGAAGCCCGCAATGGTGGTCAGGGAGGAAGCGGTGATGGAGGTCATGGTCTTGCAGATGGCGGTCACCATGGCTTCCTCGTTGGAGGAGCGGAGTTCCTTTTCCTCCTGATAACGATGGAGCAGGAAGATGGAGAAGTCCATCGTCACGCCCAACTGCAGCACCGTGGAAAGCGCCTGGGTGATGTAGCTGATCTGACCCAGGAAGATGTTGGTGCCAAAGTTGTACGCAATGGGGAACAGCAGGCCCAGCATGAACAGCACAGGCGTGATGGTGCTCTCCAGCGAGAGGAACAGCACCAGCATACTGGCACCCACAGCGCACAGGATGTACAGCGGCATCTCTTTATTGATCAGTGCCTTGGTATCCTGCAAGATGACGCTCATTCCGCCAAAGTAGCAGTCGTGCCGCAGCACCTGTTTGATCTGCTGGACGGCGTTCATCGTCTCGTCGCTGGCGCTGGGCGCATCAAACCGGACGATGAGCATGGTGGAATCATTTTTACCGAACATGAACTGCTGGACATCCGCGGGCAGCATCTCGGTGGGGATGCTGGGGTCGATCACATCGCTGAGCCAGAAGGTCTGGGTCACGCCGGGAACAGCCTCGATGTCCTTCTTCATGGCGATCAGTTCGTTTGTGGGTAAGCCTTCTACCGTGATCATACCGGTGGAGGCCAGATGGAAATCGTCCTCAAGGGCTACCTCGCCGATCATGGAGTCCAGATCCTGCGGCAGGTAGGTGAGGATGT
>OODC01001231.1_pt1 | contig 12600 bp, 9 predicted proteins | sample 1671711 | NCBI WGS metagenome assembly OODC01 (sample SAMN06348184, study PRJEB24527) | human gut metagenome | reverse complement strand
GGGAAGGACGCGGCCCTGCAGGCCCCCGTCCGGGCGGTTTCCGCAATGGGCAGGAGGGCGGACGCTCCGGCGGGCGCGGTGCAGGCCGTGCCCCCCGTGAAGGCGGCAGAGGCCCTGCCCGGGAGGCTGCTCCCCGCGTGTGGCAGCCCAAGACACCCGTCCGCTCCGACAACCTGAGCTTTGAGGACATGATGAGCCGCTTCAAGAGCCAGAGCGAGGAAAAGATGGCGGATCTGGACCACGAGACCAACAACCGCCGCGGCGGCGGTTATGCCCCGCGCAGCCGTCGCGGCCGCTGAGCAGCCGATCAGAATGCACAGAACAGACCTGTCCCCTGGTCGGGCGGGTCTGTTTTTTCGCCCAAGAGGAAAAGAAAGGAACCACCATGCCTGCAAAATTTGAACTGATCGCCCCCTGTTTCTTCGGGTGCGAGTCCACCGCAAAATTTGAACTGAACCGCATCGGCGCGGAGAACATCCGGGTGGATGACGGCCGCCTGACCTTCTCCGGCGGTGCGGAGATGATCGCGGCAGCCAACCTGCACCTGCGCACCGTGGAGCGCGTGATGCTGCTGCTGGCCCGCTACAAGGCGTCCACCTTTGATGAACTGTTCGACGGCGTGTACAGCGTCCCCTGGGAGGATCTGCTGCCGACGGATGCGGCCTTCCCGGTCACCGGCTCCTCGCTGGACAGCCAGCTTTCCAGCGTGCCCGCCTGCCAGAGCATCATTAAGAAGGCTGTGGTCAAGCGCCTGATGGCCAAGCACCACACCTCCGTGCTGCCGGAGAGCGGCACCGAGTACAAGATCCGCTTTATGCTGCGCAAGAACGTGTGCGAGATCATGCTGGATACCACCGGCGAGGGCCTGCACAAGCGCGGCTACCGCCGCAACGCCATGGAGGCCCCCATCCGCGAGACGCTGGCCGCTACCATTGCCGACCTGGGCCGTGTGCGCCGGGACAGCCTGGTGGAGGACCCCTTCTGCGGCAGCGGCACCCTGCTCATTGAGGCCGCCCAGAAGGCCATGAACATCGCACCGGGCCTCAAGCGCCGCTTTGCTGCCGAACGCTACAGCTTTGTGCCGGCCGCTGTGTGGGCCGAGCAGCGCCAGAAGGCTCTGGCTGAATCCAAGCTGGATGTGGGCTTCGAGGCCTTTGGGTATGATATCGACCCCGCCGCCGTGGCGCTGGCCAACGCCAATGCCAAGCTGGCCGGTGTGGAAAAGCGCTGCCACTTTGAGGTGGCTGATGTGGCGGATTTTGCCGCAAAGCAGGAGGCCATCGTGCTGACGAACCCCCCTTACGGTGAGCGCATGAGCACCATTGAGGGCGCGGCCAAGCTGGCCCGCACCCTGGGCCGTCAGATGGAGGCGAACCCCTGCGCCGGTGTGTACGCCATCACCGCTGACATGGACTTTGAGGCCCACTACGGCAAGCGCGCCAACAAGCGCCGCAAGATGTACAACGGCATGATTCCCTGCCAGCTGTATATGTACTACAACGCCCCCAAGTTCGAGCACACCGCAAAGCCGATGCCCAAGTCCGGCTTTGACGGCAAGCGCCGTTTTGACAAGAAGGACTGAGCCTGAAAAATGTGCCCGGCCTGAAAAATAAGCCCTGCAAGCCGCACCGGAACTGCCCGGTGCGGCTTTTTGCATGGTTGCCGGAAAAATTCGGGAAATTCCGGAACGAATGACCCCACGACCCCTGCCGGAGAAAAGGACGAATGCAAACAAAGTTTTATGAAATGTTATGAACAAGATGAGACAAATTCATGGAGAATTTACACTCCTACCGTTGCACAGCGGAACAAAATAGATTATACTTACCTTATTACCATGACCTGTGCAGCCTGTGGCGGAAAGGAACGGTGCCCCCTATGAAGGGTCGAATGAAACCCTATCTTCCGGAGTTGACCATCCGTGATTATAATATCTACCTCCAGTATCTCCGAGGCGTGCGGCGGCAGCTGTACACCGAGTTTGGCTGGTATTCCTGCCATCGGCTGCGGTACAATGGCGTGGTGTTTGCCATTTTGTCCGACAGCCTTGCCGGGCGTGCGGCCACCTGCCAGCGTCAGCGGGTGCCGGGCACCCTGTGCTGGCGCAGGATGATGTGCCAGACGCAGGGCATCCGGCAGGCGGCACAGGTGGAAGTGCTGCTGGGCTGGCACAACCTGCAGGACCGACGGCCGGATGAATTGCGGCCTGCCAAGCGGCTGCGCCGCGCGCTGGACCGGGTTCTGCTGCGCCGTGCCTACGAGCGGGTCGTGCAGCAGAACCCGGCCCTGGAACGCCTGTTCGGGCAGGAGCGGGACCAGGCCGTGGTGCAGATGAACCTGAATGCCAAGAACTACAACCTGGCTGCAGAGCCCATGAGCAACGTTTATGGCGCGCTGTATTCCACCCTCGCCACCGATGACCCCAACCAGCGCAAGAGCATGCGCTACATCGGCAGCAGCATTGGGCGCATCTTTTACCTGATGGACAAGGCCGAGCGCTTTGAAGCTGACAAGTGCAGCGGCCGGTACAACGTATTTGTGGTCAATGACCTGATGGGGCAGGCCTCGGCCGTGGAAAATGCCCGTCGGCAGGCGCTGGCCGCCGCCAACGACCTGATGCGGGTGTACAGCATGCTGGATGTCAAACTCAACCGCAGCCTGCTGGATAATATCATGCTGCTGGGCCTGCACCACGCGGTGGAACCGCTGGAAGTGGGCGCAGAGCAGGAAAACTGGGAGATCCCATGAAAAAACAAAACCGAAAAAGCTGGACGATGGCCTATTGCGGCATGGCGGCGGCGCTGTGCGTCGCGCTGATGCTGCTGGGGGCCGTGATCCCCATTGCCATGTTCATTGCGCCTGCGCTGGCAGGGTTTCTGATCGCGACAGTGTGTGTGGAGTGCGGGCGCACCATGGCGCTCACGGCCTACGCGGCGGTCAGCCTGCTGGCGCTTTTGTTTGTGCCGGACAAGGAAGTGGCCCTGATCTTCGTGTTCCTGCTGGGGTATTACCCGCTGGCAAAACCCCGGTTCGACCGCATCCGCCCGGCCGTGCTGCGGTGCGTGTGCAAGCTGCTGCTGTGCAACGCCGCCGTGCTGGCGATGTACGGCCTGCTGCTGGTGCTCATCCCGGCGGGCAGCATCTCACAGGAGCTGCGCACCACGGCGTGGATAGTTACCCTGTCCACGCTGGCCATGGGCAACGTGGCCTTTTTGCTGTACGACCGGGCCCTGCACAACCTGCTCATGCTGTACCGGTTGGTGTGGCAGCCCAAGCTGCACCGGATGCTGGGCATGCACTGAGAACGGTTGTTGCACAAAATGGGAAAGTGTGGTATACTGAGCCACCAGCAGCCCACAGGGGCCGCAGAAAGAGGGAATGCAAAACCACCAGTTGACGCAAAGCGCCGGGCCACGCGGGTGACAGCCGCGAGGGTGACGAGGAGAGGAATCATCGAAAATTTCGGCGGATGTTTCTCCGGTTGAAGGCTAGACCAGTCGCAGAGAAGGGCAAAAAACGGCAGTGATACCGCAACAGATCCCTTCAAAGAAAGCCATACAAGAACATAAACTGATAGGGAAGCTGACGGCCCCGGCTGTGCGTTTTTTCTGCACGGGGGACGCCGGCATGGAGGTGTTTTGTATGTGTGGCATTGTTGGTTATGTCGGCAAGCGCAGCGCACAGGATGTGCTGCTGGACGGTCTGGAAAAACTGGAGTACCGCGGGTACGATTCGGCGGGGGTTGCGCTGGCTCTGGACGGCGGCATCCGCGTGGTAAAGAGCAAGGGGCGGCTGACACAGCTGCGCCAGAAACTGGCCGCACAGGTTCTGGCACAGAGCTTCTGCGGCATCGGGCACACCCGGTGGGCTACCCACGGTGAGCCCAGCGACGTGAACAGCCACCCGCATTCCACCCCGCGGGTAAGCATCGTGCACAACGGCATCATTGAAAATTACGGCATCCTCAAGGAGCGTCTGATGGCCAAAGGCTATACCTTTGAGAGCGAAACGGACACCGAGGTGCTGGTCAAGCTCATCGACAGCTGCTACACCGGCGACCCGCTGCGGGCGCTGCAGGAAGCACTGGCCAAGGTGCGGGGCAGCTATGCACTGGCCGTGCTGTTCCGGGACCGCCCGGACACCATCTTTGCAGTCAAGCGCGAAAGCCCGCTCATCGTTGGCTGGGGCGAGGGCGAAAACTTCGTGGCGTCGGATATCCCGGCCCTGCTCAAGTATACCCGTCGCTACAGCGTGCTGGAAGAGGGCGACATGGCCGTGTGCACGGCCGAGGGCATCCGCTTCTACAATGAATTTGCCGAGCCGGTGCAGCGCCCGGTGCTGACGGCGGACTGGGACATGGAAGCCGCCGAGAAGGGCGGCTACCCCCACTTCATGCTCAAGGAGATCAATGAGCAGCCGACGGCCATCACGGCCACCGTCAGCCCCCGGGTGGAGGACGGCATGCCGGATCTGCGCATCCCACAGCTCACCGATGAGGTGCTGCGCGGCATCGGTACGGTGCATCTGGTGGGCTGCGGCACGGCCATGCATGCCGGTATGGTGGGCAAGGCAGCCATTGAGACACTGGCCCGGGTGCCCGCCGAGGTGGACATCGCCAGCGAGTTCCGCTACCGGGACCCCATCCTGAACCCCAATGATCTGGTGATCATCATCAGCCAGTCCGGCGAGACCAGTGATACGCTGGCCGCCCTCAAGCTGGCAAAGAGCCGGGGCGTGCCGGTGCTGGCCATCGTGAACGTGGTGGGCAGCTCCATCGCCCGGGCGGCAGACTATGTGCTGTACACCTACGCCGGGCCGGAGATCGCCGTGGCCTCCACCAAGGCCTATATGGTGCAGCTGTGCGTGCTGTATCTGTTCGCGCTGCGTCTGGCCTACGCCCGGGGCCGCCTGAGCGCGGCAGAGACCCGCCGCTATACGGCCCAGCTGCTGCGGGCACCGGAGATCATCAAGGCCCGTCTGGCGGACTGCGAGCAGATCAAATACCTTGCCAGCCGCTATATGAACACCCAGAGCTGCTTCTTCATCGGACGCGGGTTCGACTACTCCCTCTCACTGGAGGGCAGCCTGAAGCTGAAGGAGATCAGCTATGTGCACTCGGACGCCTACGCCGCCGGTGAGCTGAAGCATGGAACCATCAGCCTGATCACCGACGGTGTGCCGGTGATCGCGCTGGCCACCCAGAAACAGGTGTACGAAAAGACCATCTCCAACGCCAAGGAGACCCGCAGCCGCGGTGCACGGGTGCTGCTGTTCACCACAAAGGATGCCGTGGTGCCGGAGGGCGTGGCCGATGCCGTGATCCGGTTGGACGAATATGAGGACCTGCTGATGCCCCTGCAGCTGATCGTGCCGCTGCAACTGTTCGCCTACTACATGGCGGTGCTGCGCGGCTGCGACGTGGATAAACCCCGCAACCTCGCCAAGAGCGTGACCGTGGAATAAACTGCTGCTTGCGGGAATTAAGGGAACTCCCTCAGGGATGGAGCCTTTTGACAGTACGGCAACCAGAATATAATTACAACAAAAGCGAGGCCCCTCTGAGCGTTTCAGAGGGGCCTCGCTGTATCTTTGTTTCAGATGAGGAAGAGCGGCTTACCAGAACCAGTAACGCTTCTTGAACGCGATGTAGGCCACCGCAATAACCACCAGCACCGCGCCGCCAGCGATGAAGAAGGTCCAGTTGATGTTGGCGAAGCGGAGATTTTCGTTGGTCAGCAGATAACGACCGGCGGTGTCCAGCGTGATCACGCCGTCTTTGTAGCTGTTCAGGTACTGCCACTTTCCGGTGGTCTCGTTGTAGAGGTACAGACGGGAGTAATCACTCTTGTCCAGATCAATGCGGGCCGAGCAGGGGACCGTCTTGCCGTCGTTCACCACGAACTCCAGGCCCTGCTCCACCTGCTGCAGTTCCAGCGAGGTGTTCAGCTCGCCGGTGGTGTTGCGCACGTCCTTGCCGGACACCTGCAGGGTGTAGCCGTCGCCCACCACGCACAGGGTCTTGCCGGTGGTGCGCAGAGAGTTGAGGATGTCGCCGGTGATCACCGGGACTTCCGACTGCGCAAAAACGACCTCATGGTCGGTGCTGTCCTGAATGATCTGCACGGTGGGGTCCAGCGTGATCTTGTCATCGTCGCCGTTGGCAGCGTCATCGCCGTTGCTGCTGTCGCTGCCCGAGGAAGCGGAAGCAGAGCGGTTCACGATGACGGTGACCAGCGCCGTGGCTTTGCCGTTGGAAACCGTAATGGAGGTGGAGCCGGTGCCCACGGCGGTGATCACGCCGCTGGGGCTCACGGTGGCCACACTGCTGTTGCCGGACTTGTAGGTGAAGCTCTGGGAGGCCGAAGCCGGGGTGGCCTTGGCCGACAGGGTGCGGGTGGCACCCGGCTTGAGCACCACATAGGAGGGGGTTACCGTAATGACCTGACCGCTGTTGGCGGAGGTGGTGCCGGAACTGACGGTGCCGGTGGTGTCGGTGGGGATGGCCAGCACGGTAACGGTGGTGCTGGCGGTGACCGAGCCGCAGGCGGCGGTGATGGTGGCGGTGCCGGGGCTCACGCCGGTCACGCGGCCGAAGCTGTTGACGGTGGCCACCTTCTCATTGGAAGAAGTCAGGGAGATGGTGGCGTACTGCGAGGCGGACGAGGGCCGCACCTGCAGCGATGCCGACACCGAGTTGCCCACATAGATGGTGTTGGAGGACAGTGCCAGATCCATCTCGGTGACGATCATGGTGGAGTCCATGGAAACCGAAATGGTGTAAGCACAGATCTGGTTGCCTGCGGCGGCCGTCACGGTGGCGGTGCCCACGCCCACAGCCTGCACCACGCCGCTGTTGCTCACGGTAAGCACGCTGCTGTCATCGGTGAGGTAGATGACGGAGTCGGTGCTGTTGCGGGGGCGCACCGTGGGCGACAGCTGCTGGGTCTCGCCCAACAGCATGTTGGAAGAATAGGTGCCGGCCTCAATGCTCTCGGCAGGCACGCTGCTGTCGCTGTTCCAGGGCAGCGACACGGCGGCGCCGGTCAGGGGCACGGCAGCCGATGCCGGCAGGGCCATGCCGCCGGCCAGCAGGCAGAGCAGTGCCGCGCCAAGGGCCAGGGTCTTTGCGGTTGATTTCATGGTTCGTGTACCTCTCTGGGTGTTAAAAATGGAGCGAAGGATTCAGCGCCGGAAACGGTGCCCGCATCAGCGGAACAGCACACCCAGAGCCTCCATTGCATATTCAAAGTAGGTGACCTGATCGTATTCCACGCGGGCGGTCACGCTCATGCCGTTGGAAAGATCGACCTTGTCGCCGCTGCGGCTCACCACATAGGTGCTGTCCGGCTTGATGGTCATCTTGTAGTACGAAGCGCTGGTGCTGGTGGTCACGTCGCTGTCGATGGCGGTCACGGTACCGGTCAGGGTGCCGTAGGAATACTCCGACAAGCCGGTGATGGCGATCTTGCACGGGTCGCCTACATGCAGCAGCGGGCGGTCGTTCACGGTGACCATGGCCACGATCTCCAGGTCATCGTTCTCGCTGGCAACGGTGGCCAGCGGGGAGCCTGCGCTCAGCACCATGCCCTCCTTGTAGGGGCTGTCCATGTGGATCACGCCGGAGGTGGGAGCATACAGATAGTAGTCGTTGGCACCGGTGTTCAGGGCGTCGATCTGCGCCTGCACGTTGTCCACGTTGCTCTGGGCGCTGGTGATGCTCTGGGAGATGGACTGCATGGTGGAGTAGTACAGAGCCTGGATCTCGCTCTGGTTCTGCTCCATCAGGGTCTTGATCTGGGCATCGGAATAACCGGCCGCCTGATAGGCCGAGGCGTCAAAGGTCTTTTGCTCCACCTGGCTCTTGTAGGTCTCGTACTGGTAGTAGTAGGGCTGATCCTCGACACTGGTCTCACTGAAGTAGTTCGTGTCGTCCTGGATGCACTGCAGCAGCTTATTGTACTGGTCCACCTGGGTCTGGTAGATCTTGAGCTGGCTTTCCAGGTTGTCCTGCTGCATGTCCAGGTCGGTGCTCTTGATGTGGGCCACGAGGTCGCCCTCGTTCACATAGCTGCCCTCGGAGATGTACAGCTCGGTGAGGGTGCCGGAATAGCTGGACATGATGTAGGTCTTGTTGCTGGCCTGCACCGTGCCGGAGTTCTGGCTGACGTAGATGCGGTTGGTGCGGGTGCTCCACACCAGCAGAAAGATCATGAACAAGCCCACCAGAATGACAAAGGCGTATCCGTAGGGAGGTACGTCCCGGTCCATCATAATGCGGCGGTCCTGCAGATCATCGAGGTTCTGGATGGTCGTTGTCATAGTTACTTGGTCTCCATAAACACGTCAACCACGGCGTCATCGTCGTCCTGGCTGACAAAAATGGTGTAGTTGTCACCGGTGAGCTTGAGGTCCTTTTCAAAGGCGAGGATCTGCAGCTTGGAGCTTGCCAGCTGGCTGTAGGCCATGGGGCCGGTATAATGAGCGTACAGGCAGTTCTTCACCCGCAGCACGGCGTCCACTTCGTAGCCGGGCTCGGTCTGGGTGATCAGCTGGGTGGCCTGCTGCATCAGGTACAGCTCCGGGGCATGCTCCGGGGCCGGGCCGATCTTGAGGGCCTGCACCAGAGGGCCGATGGGCTGTGCGTTGTGGCTCTTGATAAAGTTCTGCAGCTGGGTCAGCGCCACCATCATGTTGCCCAGTTCTTCGGGGGCGATGCGGCGTGCCACGACATTGGTCAGTTTGAGGGTCTTGTTTTCAGCAACTTTGATCTCGTTCATGTTGAAATACCTCTTTGTCCTATCGTTGAATTTCCTCCGCAAAGGGGAGGCCGTAATAGGCAATCACAGGCAGAGAAAGGGCAGAGTACACCTTCTCTGCTTCTGATCACCTATTACTGTAGCAGTAATGGGTGATGCGAAAAATAGAATGTGCCCGGAGGCAGGACGCCTCCGGGCACACCATAACGAGGCATTGTCACCGGTCCGGCGCTTTGCAGCGGGGCCGGAAAACACACTGCATATCGTTTTTTGTCGGGGCTGAGATACCACAGGGCACTCTGCCGTCTGCCATACTTGTCAGGCACCTTGCGGCTGCGCAACCGCAAAGCACTTTTTCAGCAGACAGGTGCGCACCTGTCTGCATCCGGAGCATGTGCGGCGGGGAAACCGGTGTAGTTGCTCAGGCCCCCGGAAAGCCAGGATCAGACAGTCTTATTTAGGGAAGACGGTCTCCTTCTTCTCGAAGTCAAAGAGGCTGGGCAGACCGTTCTTGACGTTGGCGGTTGCCAGGTTGTAGATGGCAGCAGCAGAACCAGCCAGACGCAGGCCAGCGTTCAGAGCACCGTTCAGAGTGCCCAGAGCAGTATTGCCATAAGTCATCCCGGCGTCGGTGCCGTTACCGACAACGGCATCGTAGCCGCTATTGTAGTACTTGCTGACAGAGTTGAACCAGGCCTTGCCCAGGTTGCCGGGGACGTATGCGCCGCCGAACAGAGTGCCAACGGTGTTGCTGACATAGTCGCCCAGGAAAGAATTGCCGATAATGGTGACCATGTTGGTGTTGAACTTCTTCCAGTTCTCAAGGGTCAGGCTAGGAGCCAGGATGTCGGACAGGCTTGCGCCGCCGTTGACGTAGGTCATCTCGTTCTCAGAGATTGCGGAAAAATTTGCAGGCATCATCATGATGAATTACTCCCTTCAAATAATGAACTTTTGTCGGTTCCTCCCCGGCTGCGCTGCCGGGAGGGAACCGGTTTTATGTAATCGGGTGCGCACCCGACTGCAACGAATCAGTAGGTAAAGGCTTCGCCGTCATCGTCATCCTCTACCACAGCGGCAGCCACAGGCTGCTTGGCCACCGGCTCACGGCGGCGGTAGATGCCCTGCTGCATGTTCCACAGCTCAGCATACTTGCCATCCTTGGCCATCAGCTCGTCGTGCGTGCCGCGCTCCACGATCTTGCCGTGATCCATCACAAGGATCAGGTCGCAGTCGCGAACGGTGGACAGGCGGTGAGCAACGATCAGCATGGACCGGTCGGCCAGCTGCTCGTAGATCATGTTGAAGATCAGATTCTCGGTGGCAAAGTCCAGATTGCTCGTGGACTCGTCCAGGATGTACAGGCCGGAATCCTTCAGGAAGGCACGCGCCAGTGCGATGCGCTGCTTCTCACCGCCGGACAGGCCGTTGCCGGCTTCCTCCAGGTAGGTGTTGTACTGCAGCGGCAGATGGCGGATGAACTCATGGGCATCGGCCTTCTTGGCGGCTTCCTTCACTTCCTCCATGGTGGCATCCATGCGGGAAATGCGGATGTTGTCATAGATCGTCTTGCTGAACAGCTCAATGTTCTGCGGCACATAGGCAATGGCGCGGCGCACCGAATCATGGGTGTACTCGGCCAGATTCACGCCGTTGAAGTCGATCTCACCCTCTTCGGGCTCGTAATACTTCAGCAGCAGCTTGGTGATGGTGGACTTGCCGCTGCCGCTGCTGCCCACCAGAGCCACCTTTTTGCCGGCGGGAATGGTAAAGCTGATGTGGTCCAGGGCCGGAGCACGGTTGCCGTAGCGGAAGGTGACGTCCTTGAACTCGATGTCGCCCTCCACCTTTTCCAGCGGGGTAAGCTCGCTGCCCTCGTCGTTTTCGTCCTCGGCGGGATAATCCATGATCTCGGTCAGACGCTTCATAGAAATGCCGGCTTCCTGAATGCTCATCTGCAGGCTGATCAGGTTGCTCAGCGGGGAAGTAAAGTAGCTGGACAGGGTGCTGAACGCCATGAAGCCGCCCAGTGTCATCTCACCGTGCAGCACCTGGCTGATGCCCACATAGGTGGTCAGCATGCTGAAACCGGTGGAGATGAAGGTGGAGATCAGGCCCTGGCCCGTGCTGATGCGGCTGGACCGCAGGCTGATCTTCAGGCTCTTGATGTACTCTTTTTCCAGATTTTCCAGCTGGGTGTCCTCATTGGCATTGCACTTGATGGTCTCAATGCCGCGCAGGCTCTCGATCATCTGGCTGTTGAGGGCAGCCGACTGGATCATGGTCTCTTCGTTGATGCGCTTGTAGGGCTGCTTGAACACCAGCACCAGCAGGATGCTGACCAGTGCCATGAACAGCGAGATGGAGAACAGCATGGCGTTCATCCGGAACAGGATGATGCCGGTGATGATGGCCATGGAGATGTCCATCACAAGGCTCAGCGCGATGCTGGTGAAGATGGACTTGATGGTGTTTGCGTCCGAGTAACGGGTGGTGATATCGCCCGTTTTGCGGGTGGCAAAGAACTTCATGGGCAGATGGAAGATGTGCCCGAAGTAGCCCAGCATCAGCGGGATGTCGATCTTGATGGACAGATGGATCAACACCCACTGCCGCACGAAGCCGATGAGGGAACTAGTCAGGCTCACCATGCTGAACACGATGATCAGCGTGACCAGCAGGTTGTCCAGCCCGTAAGGCAGCACCTCATCCATCAGGATCTTATTGAACATCGAGGACGCGATGCCCAGGATGGTGGTGATGACGGAACTTAAAATGGCGTAGAAGAACAGCTTCTTTTGGGGCAGCAGCAGGTCGATGTACCGCTTCATCATGCCCCAGCGGTTGGGCTTGCCGTCGTCTTTTTCGCTGGCCTGCTGGGCTTCATAGCCGGGAGCGCCGGGTGCCAGCTTTTTGCGCTGGTTCACGTTGAACTCCGAGGTGGGGTTCAGCAGCAGCAGAACACCGGTAAAGTTCTTGTAGAACTCGTCCAGGCTGATCTTTTTCAGCTCAGTAGCAGGGTCGCCGATGATGACGTAATCCTTGCACTTGTGCTTTTTGCCTTTTTCCTCGGCTTCCTTGACCCGCTCGGCTTCGTCCAGCATGTGCTTGCGGCGCTCGCCGTCATCGCGGAGGGTGGTCTTTTTGAACACCACCACAAAGTGGGCCAGGCCCTGGTCGGTGATGACCTGCGCAATGCAGGGCAGCGAGAAGTCGCTGAGGAAGTTTTCACGGTCCACACGCACCGCGGCGGTGGTGAAACCCAGCTCGTTGGCGGCCTTCTGCAGGCCGACGAGGTTTGTGCCTTTCAGGTCCGTACCCATCATATCGCGCAGGCGCGTGATGGTGATCTCCTTTTTGTAATGGAGGCACACCATTGCGAGGCAGGCAGCCGCACAGTCGGTAGTGTCATGCTGCCGGACATAGGTATAACGCATAGATGCTTCCTTTGAAACTATACAAATTTATTCAAACACCATACACATCTGCCAGACACACGGACCGGAAAACATGCAGTGAATTTGACAAAACCGCCAAAACCGGAAGGATTTACCGCCTCTGAACGCCCGGGAATGGGGCAGAATGCTCAGATTTCCGGCTTGCAATGCCTGCAAAGTTTGTATGCGCAGGCGTTACAGCTTATGTGCAGTATACCACAATATGACAGCATCTTCAAGAACTTCTTTTTTAAGAAATCGTGAGAAATGAAAAAAGTGTGAAAAATTCACACTTCTGAAACATGCGGCACGGCAAACAAAAAAGGCAATGTTCCAAAGAACATTGCCTTCGTGGCGCCTCTTGCCTGACTCGAACAGGCGACACCCTGATTAACAGTCAGGTGCTC
>OODC01001218.1_pt1 | contig 12738 bp, 7 predicted proteins | sample 1671711 | NCBI WGS metagenome assembly OODC01 (sample SAMN06348184, study PRJEB24527) | human gut metagenome | reverse complement strand
AGGAGAGAGCCTTCGGAAGATAAAAAACAATAAAAAATAATAGAAGAAAAGACTGGTGAAACCTAAAAGGATTATGATAGAAAGCGCAATGTATGAATTAAAACAAGACTTAAAACTATATGGAAAACCATTATTGTTAACAGCAATGGTACTTGTGGCAATGCAGTTGATTTTTCATGAGTTATGTCCTATGAAGATACTTTTAGGGATTCCCTGTCCAGGATGCGGGTTGACTCATGCCTGTCTGGATATTTTGACATTCCATTGGAAAAAGGCATGGAATTGGAATCCGGCAGGATTTTTGTGGGTACCGTCTATTCTTCTTTTATTGTGGATGCGATATATAAAACAGCATAGAATAAAATATGTATTTGTTTTTTTCTGGTTTACAGTCGGTATGACACTGCTGAATTATGTGATTAATTTTGGGAACATTATTGCAGAGTATAAGGCTTTGTGATAAAATTTCTATAAAAAATATTATATTTTTGTAAAAAACAAATGAGGAGGGGATCTCAATGAGATGCAGTAACTGTGGTGGAGAGAATGAGAGCGGCGTAAATTTTTGCCAGTACTGTGGAGCAAAATTAGAGCAGGAATCAAATTTCTCCCAAAACGATTTTGACAAGGGTCAGGCAGGACAAACAGGATATGATCCAAACTATAGCAATCAAGCAGAATACAGCAATCAAACAGATTATAGTAATAATGGAGGATATTCAGGACAGGCAGGATATTATCAATTAACAGAATCTCAGCTTCCGGAAGAATACAGACCACTTACCATGTGGGGATATTTTGGATATCAGTTATTATTCTGTGTTCCATGTGTAGGATTTATATTTTTGTTAATTATTGCATTTGGCGGAACAAGAAATGTTAACCTTAAAAACTTTGCACGTTCTTATTTCTGTGTGTGGATTATAATGGTAGTATTAATTCTTCTGTTCTCAGTAATCGGAGGCGGTTTTGCGACGTTATTCAGTCTTGGATATTGATATTATTAAAAGTAGAGGGGATGTCCCCTCTATTTTTCTTCCTCTTGACAGTAATCCTCTTACCTGCTATGATGTCAACAAAGCAATTCTTAAATTCAAATTCAAATATATCTTTTTATTCAAAAATTTTTCCAAGATTGTAAATAATTCAAATTTTAGAAGCTTTTTAATGATTTCAAGCCTAAGACTTCCTCGTTATATGTAAAATTCCGTTAAAAACAGAATAAAACCTCGAAAAAAATGCAAAAAGTGTGAAAGTTTTGTGACCACAAAGTTTGACACATATTGGTTATTTGTTGAAAATTTATTAAAATAGATGACAAATAATGATATTATTATACATTTTTCGCAGGAGGGAAAGGCTATGAACAAAAGATTTGTAAAAAGACTGCTGGTGTTCTTTACCGTGTTATGTATGACAATGGCAATGACAGTGCCGGCACTCGCAGCAGGCAGTGGAACTAATGCCACAACAGATGACCCGGCAAACGGTATTCTTCAGGTAATGCTTGCCTATGTTGATGATGGGGGTAACAGAACTTACTTTAGTGCCGGAACTTGTTTTATGGTTAATGAAGAGTATGTTGTAACCAATAAACATGTATTTGATTTGGATACAACAGATTCTGACGGAGTGACACTTCGTGACACAATCGTAGAAACAATGGGACTGAAAAGTCTGAAAACAAATGATACTCACTTGAAGTTATATGTATTTACAAACAGAGATACAAACGTAGAGGCAACTGTAGATGCAAATGCACAGAGTGAAGAACTCGACTTTGCAGCATTAAAACTTTCAAGAAAAATTTCCGGAAGACAGCCATTAGTACTTGGTGACAGTGATTCTATTAAACCACAGGATACTGTATTTGCTTTAGGTTATCCGGCAGATTCAATTCAGAATAAACAGTCTAATACAAAAGAAGATGTATCTATCACAAATGGTATTATCTCTAAGGTAACTGTAACAGACAACGTTGATATTATTGAGCACACAGCTTCTCTTAATAATGGTAATTCAGGTGGACCGCTTCTTAATGCAGATAATGAAGTAATTGGAATTAACGAATTTATCATAGGGCAGAAAGGATATTCCATCCAGATCAATCAGATTAAAGATTTGCTTGATACTTTTGAAATTGCATACACAGACGGAGCAACAGGTGCTTCCACTTCCACTTCTAACTCAAATGATGCAGAAGAGACAGAAGAACCAGATGCTTCAACAGAAGAAGAAACCACAGGTGAGGCAGAAGAAGAGAAAGCAACAGAACCGGATGCAGACCTTGTAACAGCACTTCAGAGTGAAATTACAAAAGCTAAAAAAATTGACCAGAAAAATTATACAGAAGAGAGCGCAAAAGTTCTTGATGATACAATTGGTTCTGCTGAAACAGTTGCAGCAAATAAAAAAGCAACAAATGACCAGGTTACAACTGCAACAAATGATTTAAAGACAGCAATTGATAATCTGGAAGAAAAATCCGGACCAAACATGATTATGATTGCAGGTATCGCAGCAGCAGTTGTAGTAGTTATTATTGTAATCGTAGTTATTATTGTAGTATCAAATGGCAAGAAGAAAAAAGCAGCACCGGCTCATAACAATATGCAGCGTCCAAATACACCACCGACTCGCCCACAGCCAGCTCCACAGCAGCAGCCACAGTACAGTCCGGTTGACCAGGGTGATTCCGGAACGACATTATTAAATTCTGGTTCAGGCGAAACCACATTATTAAATGGTGGCGGCGGAAGTGCTTATCTTATCAGAAGAAAAAATGGTGAGAAAATTATGATTACTTCTCAGAACTTTGCAATCGGAAAAGAAAGAAGAAGAGTAAACTATTGTGTTTCTGATAATACATCCGTCAGCAGATACCATGCAATTATTACGAAAAAAGGTTCTGATTATTATGTGGCTGACCAGAAATCAAGTAACTTTACTTATGTAAATGGTGTACAGTTAAGCCCATATCAGGAAACACTGCTTACAGACAGATCCACTCTGAAATTGTCAGATGAAGAATTTGAATTTCATTTATCATAGTTGCTAAATGATTAAGAACAGTGTAGGTGAAAAAGATGGGATTTTTAAGTGTTTTACATAGTGATGTAGGAATAAAAAAGAATACGAATCAAGATTCTGTCTTAATTAAAGTGGCTTCTACAGACTACGGCGAGGTAATGCTTGCCGTGGTCTGTGATGGAATGGGCGGCCTTGCCAAAGGTGAGGTCGCCAGTGCCGCTTTAATTAAGGCTTTTTCAGATTGGTTTGAACAAGAATTTCCAGAAATTTTATACAACAAAAGAACCGAAAATGGAATTGACAGACTGGAACTGGAAAATGAAATGAATCAGCTTGTACTTGAAGTTGGCGAAAGAATCTCCAGATATGGAGAGATGTCTCACGTAGCAATGGGAACAACGGTGGCAGTGCTTCTGATGGCAGAGGGGAAATATCATATCTTAAATGTAGGAGATTCCAGAGTCTATAAACTGAATGAGACTGGATTAAATCAGCTTACAAAAGATCAGACCTTTGTCCAGAAAGAAATGGACCAGGGAAGAATGACTCCTGAAGAAGCAAAAGTACATCCACAGAGAAATGTACTGCTGCAGTGTGTTGGAGCAAGTGAAATTATTATTCCTGAGTTTTCACATGGTGAATACAAAACAGGAGAAGTCTATATGGTTTGTTCCGATGGATTTCGTCACGTCATTGCAAAAGAAGAATTTGAAAAACTTATGGAGCCGAAAAAAATGGATACAGAAAAGGCACTCAAAGATGTTGCCGTTTACTGTACCGAATTAAATAAATCGCGACAGGAGAAAGATAATATTTCAGTCATTCTCCTGAAAGTATGCTAGGGGATAAATGAATGCTGGAAATAGGATCGATTATTGATGGTAAATATAAAATATTAAATAAAATCGGCCAGGGTGGAATGAGCGTCGTTTATCTGGCCATGAATGAAAGAGCAAATAAACAGTGGGCAATTAAAGAAGTCCGAAAAGACGGTGTGAAAGATTATGATGTCGTACGTCAGGGACTGATTGCGGAGACAGACATCTTAAAACGTCTGAATCATCCACATCTGCCAAGTATTATCGATGTCATTGACAGAGATGATACCTTCCTGATTGTTATGGACTACATTGAAGGAAAGTCTTTGGACCACTGGTTGAAAAAGGATGGCGCACAGCCACAGGAAAAGGTAGTGGAATGGGCAAAACAGATTTGCGATGTATTAGGGTATCTTCATTCCAGAAAACCACCGATTATTTATCGTGATTTGAAGCCGGCGAATGTAATGCTGAAACCGGACGGTCAGATTATGATTATCGACTTTGGAACTGCCAGAGAGTTTAAAGAGACAAGTATAGAAGATACTTCTTGTCTTGGAACACAGGGATATGCAGCTCCGGAACAGTATGGCGGTCATGGACAGACCGATGCCAGAACGGATATTTATACACTGGGAGCAACCATGTATCATTTGTTGACAGGACATAATCCAAGTCTTCCACCGTATGAAATGTACCCGATACGAAGATGGAATCCAGCTTTGTCATCAGGTCTTGAAAAAATCGTATTGAAATGTACTCAGAGAAACCCGAATGACCGATATCAAAACTGTGCAGAGCTTATGTATGCACTGGAACATTACGGGGAATTAGATAGTGCATACAGAAGAAAACAATCAATTAAATGGAAATCCTTTGTTGCGTCCTGCGCATTAACGGTTGTGTCATTGGCAGGAAGTATCGGATTTAAAGTAGCAGAATCAAAAACAATTAAGAATAGTTATGATGGATACATCAGTGAAGCAACAAAAGTAACCACGCAGGAAGAGCGTGCAGATTATTATGAAAAAGCAATTAAAATAGATCCAGAACGAGAAGAAGGATATTTAGAATTGCTTGATCTGTTTGTCTATGGTGCGGATAAAAATGAGCGTGATTTTAACCGTGACGAAACAGCAGAGATGACAGCAATTCTTGGATATAAAGGAACCGGAAACAGAACAAACGAAAGTTATTTTGAAAGAAATAAAGAAGGATATGACGAGTTTGCTTTCCGTATGGGAGTGTATTACTTCTATTATTATGAAGGAGGCGGAAGCGCAGGAAAATCGATGGCACAGCCGTGGTTTGAAAAAGCACAAAAGGGAACTACTTTAGATGCAGATAAATTACAGCTTGCTGAACGTTTTGCAAAGATTTCCGGATATTATGCTTCTTTAGATTCAAGTGATGAGACCGGATATGGAAGTTCTGCTTCTTATGGTGATTATTGGACAGACCTTACCAATCTTACAGATGGAGATATCAGCAAAGTAGTTAACACTAAGACCGCTGTTGCAATTTACGAAGAACTCATTGCACGTATTAATGAAAATGCAGTTGATTTCAAACGTGCCGGAGTTACTAAAGACCAGATGATGGATAAATTGTCCAATACCAAAACAAGACTTGAAATGCTTCAGAACGAAATTTCACAGAGCGATGAAACCTGGGATGAAGTATTAGATAGTATCAGTGCAGCGGAACATCAGGTAAGCGTTGCATTTTCCGGAAGAGACACACAGCCGGAACAGAATCAGGAAGAAGGAGGAAATACGAATGGAAAGCAGTGAAAGACTGATTGAGTTATATCGTATGGGCTTTATTATTTGTCTGTGCCTTGCAGCCGTATTTTTACTGCTGAGTATCTTTTTCTTTTTCAAATTCAGAATCCGTGATGTGTTTGATTTCTTAAGTGGAAGAGCAGAGAAAAAATCGGTTAAGCAGATGGAAGAAAAAAATGCGAAGACAGGAAAGCTTCGTGATGACTATTATGCAGAACCGCTGAGTTCAGAACTCTATAAGACGCCAAGCGGAAAAGTTGTGCCGACGATGTATCCGCAGACAGAACCAATGAATACCGGAACAGAGCCAACACAAGAGACACAGACTAAAATGAGTCAGACTCCGACACAGCCATCATCAAATGGAAGTGAAGAGACGACTTTATTAGGAAGCGGACAAGAAGAAACAACTCTGCTTGGAAATGGTGAAACCGGTACAGAAGAAACCACACTTCTTGGAAATCAGAACTGTAATAAAGAAGAACAGGAAATACCGGGCTATAACGGTGAGACTGCTCTTTTAACTCCAGAGATGGAAAAAGCAATACATAAACAACAAGAAGAGAAAAAGCAGGAAGAGAAAGAAAAAGAAGCCAGACGTAATAAGTTTGAAATTATAAAAGAACAGATAGAAATTCATACAAAGGAAGTAATCTAAAATTTTGATAGAAAAAAATAAGGAAGGAGTGAGAGATATGAAAAATCCAAAAAGAAATCCAGTGGAAAGATTTTGTGCATTACTGCTTGCATTTATTATGGTGTTTACACTGGTACTGCCGGATGGGGCATTGAGTGTATCGGCGGCAGGAAATAATTCGGATGAAGCGTCAGGAGAGCCTGAAGCAAGTACCGAGAAAACGACCGATGTTGAGTTTACGATTTTTGAAAAGGTTCCTACAACAGAAAATCCAGATAACAAAGTTGCAATTCAAGGTGCAGATTTGCAGATTAAAGAGGCAGGCACAGACAATGTAGTTGCAAATGGACAATCTGATGCAAACGGAAAAGTGAAAGTTGAAAATCTGACTTATGATACAGAAAAAAGTTATGAATATACTGTATCAAAAGCAGGATATCAATCATTAGAAAACAAATCCGTATCAATTGGAACGGTAAATGAAGTCGAAGTTACATTAGAAATGAGTGACATTAGTTTAGGAGATTTATCAGCTGTAGTATTATCTCCAAATAAAGAAGGTGTTCCTTCTCAGGTTCAAGCAGTTATTAATAACAAGATTGATAATTTTGAGGTTGGAGGAGCACCACAGTATAAATGGGAATCTTCCAATCCAGCAGTTGCAGATGTAGATGGAAATGGTTTAATCACTGCTAAAGGAAGAGGAAGTACAACAATTACTGTATCCAGAAATGGAAAAAGTGCTCAGACAACGATAAAAGTAAAAGAAGTTCCGTCAATGGAATTGAATGTAACTCCGGATAATGGAACAGATGTTAAAAGTGTTACAGCAAAAGCAAGTTTGCCAGCAGATGCAGCAGGAGGAAAGGTTACATTTTCAGTAAACGGTGCCGACAATGTAGTTGATGTGGCAGCAGATGGAACTGCAGAACTGATTTTAAATGGTGCGGTGATGGGCACATTAAATATCAGTGCAGTTTATTCTGGAAATGAACTTTATTATGAAGCTAGTGCAAGCACAAATGGAAGTTACAAACAGAGTAAAGATATTACTTTAAAAGATGAAAAAAATAGTAGTAACACAACAATTACTTATGGAGTGAATGAAGTACCGGCACTTTCTGTTTTTGATGCGGAAGACAGAGTTGTTACATTTTCATCTTCTGATTCGTCTGTAATAGAAGCAACTCCAGATGGTAAATTAACGGTAAAAGGGGAAGGAACTGCTAAAATTATTGCAACAGCAGCAGAAAGTGATAATTATACAGAAGCGAGCGCTTCTTATGAAGTTACAGTTAATAAAAACACAATTAAAAATACAATCACATTTGCAGACTTTGAATGGAATGTAGCAGATGCGTCAAAAGTATATGATGGAAATAAAAAGGTTCGAATTACAGGTACCTTGAAAAATGCTGATGTTATAGATAACGTTCAAGTTACAGTAAGTGCTCAATTAAAAAAATCAGGTGTAGGAAGTTACTCTGAGTTTACTGTTACAGATGATGATGCAGATATTACCTTAAAAGGTGCAGATAATTATGTGATAACGACAGAATTCTCAAAGAAAGAAGTTAAGTTAGCAGAAGGTAAAACAGTTAATATTACTCCAAGACCAGTTTATGTTAAGGTGGCAGTAAAAGAAGGTAAGACAACAAAATTTGCGTACGGAACAAGTAAAGCAGATTTACAGAAAGCTGTAGAAGAAAATTATGAAGTAGTACTTGCAGGTACAAAAGGTCGTATAGATGAGACACAGAGTCAGGGACTGATTAAAGAAGAGACCATTGATCTGAAAGACTATGCAAAAGTAGAGTTAGCAGGTCTTAATAAAGAAACTGTTTATTATGTAGAAGAATATAAATCAGAAGTGATTCCTGTTGTAACAAACAAAGATGCAGGAAATTATGAAATTAGAGTAAATTCTGAAAATATTGCAAAATACAGTTCAGATCTTAAGATTGAAAAAGAAAAAGAAACACAAGCTAGTTTAAATGAGTTAGTTGAAATTGTTGGCGCAGGTGGGATTTATCAGAATGATGGTTCCGTATATATAAGAGGAAATGAGACGGCAACATTAAAACTGAAATTCAAAAAAGCAAATGCATATTATGACCAGATCTGGGTATCTAAAGGTGAAAAACAGGCTGATGGTCAGGAAATTTATTACGATGCCATTAATAGTGGAATCAGCTTTGATGACAGAGAAGATAAAGAGTACACTTTAAAAGTTTCTTTAAGAAACAGTAAAAATGCAGAGACTGTGACAGACGGCGTTGAATACCAGAAGATAACAGTAGATGCTATCAGTCCGACAGCTGATTTTAAAGACTTAGGAAATGCAGGACAGTTTAATAAGGTACTTCCAAACAACTGGAAAGGCTTTGGGAATTTTTCAAAGGATAAAACAAAAGAGTATCTTGTTACTTCTGATGATGCTACCAGTAAAGTAAAGAGTCTTAAAACCTGCAAAATTACAGTGGATAATGATGATGCAGAAGCAATTGTAGAAAAAATTTCAGAAGCAGTTAAGAATGATAGTGTATGGGAAGAAAAAGATAGTGTACAGTTCAATAAGGAAGGAAACTATATTGTACTTGCACTTGTAGAAGATAATGTTGGAAATAAAGCGGTTTATGCATCAAATGGTTTGGTGTTTGATTTGACGAAACCGACGGTTACAATTACTGCTGACAATGCAAAAGAAACAGATGGACCGGATGGAATGGTTGAATTTACAATTGGTGTAAATGATGAAGATATTACGTCTGGTATTGATAGAGTCGAAATTAAGACTTTAGATGCAGGTAAAGAAGTGAAAGAAGTGTCTTCAGAAGAAATTAACTCTGCTGATGTGGTTGGTTCATGGGACAGTTCCCTTGAATCTATAAAAAAACATTCCAGCTTTTCATTTAAGAAAACATTAGATATTAATAAGTATCCATCAGGATACGCAGAGATTCAAGTAACTGCGTATGATAAAGCAGGAAATGATAGTAAGACAGCATCTAAAACAGTACAGGTGGATGTTATTAAGCCAGAGGTAAAAGTTAGTTATGCTCCCAAATCAAGTTCCGAATATATTAAAAGTAATACAAGAACAATGACAATTACTTATACGGAAAGAAACTTTACCGAAGATGGATTGGCATTTGATGTTTCGATTGATAATGAGCAGAAGACGGTTTCATTAAATGAATTGAAAACGTTTGAACCGAGAATTACAGTAGCTAAAGGAACTTCTGAAAACGCAGATGAACATGTGTATACGCTTACTTTTAATGGTGATGGGGCATATAAAGTAATTCCACATATAAAGGATGCTGCTGAAAATGCTAATGAGGGTGTTGCATATGCAGATTCAGAATCGAAAGCAAATGAGTTGTTTGTTTTGGATAGTACAGCACCAAGAATAGATGTAAGTTATGAGACTGCAACTACATCTAAGTACTTGAACAAACAAGAACAAATAATGACAGTTACTTATACTGAAAGAAACTTTACCGAAGATGGATTGACATTTGATATTTCAATTAATGGGGGCAAAGAAAAAGGTTATACTCTTAAACAATTGGAAAAGCTTAATTATATAAAGTCTGTGAGTGAGCCGGTTGACTCAGAGAAAGCATCAAATTTGGAAACATATACAAACGAAAGAACAAACACTTATAAAATTACTTTTAAAGGTAATAACTCGTACAAAGTAACTCCGCATATAACAGATCTTGCTGGAAATACTGCTTCTGGTGCGGCACAAGAGTTTGTTATGGATGATACCGCTCCGGAAGTGACTGTTACTTATAATGATGATAAGTTGGAATTGCATAATGGTAAGTATTTCAATCAGCAGAGAACTGCAACAGTAGAGATTAAAGAGCGTAATTTTAATGCTGAAAATTTGGGATTTACTTTAATTATGGATGGTGTTGAAAAAAACTATAATAAGTTTAGTGATTTAAGCAAGGATATTAGGAGTTGGGCTGATTGTAATATTACAGAGATAGTAGATAGCCAAGCTAAGGAGAAAAATCCAGAAAGCTATACAGATGAAAGAACTCAAACATTTACAATTACGTTTGGTAAAGACGGGAAAGATCATGATTATAAGTTTTCTGTGAATGCAACAGACCTTGCAGGGAATAGTAATAATAAGATAGTAATTGATAAGTCTGCAAAGGTAAAAACAGGAGATGACTTTACTGTTGATATGGTTGCACCGGTTTTGAACTTAACATATAATACAACAACGGATGTAACAAAAGACATAATAGAAAATAGCGATTGCTTTTACACAAATGCTAAAAAAATGTCTGTGAAAATAGCTATTACTGAAAGAAACTTTGCGAAAAAACCAAAATTTGAAGATGAAAAACCAGAATTTGGAGATGAAAAACCAAAGATTGATGAAAAAGCAAAGGATGTTTCAGGTGAAGAAATCACAACGTTCGAATCACATGATATTCAGCAAGCTAAAGATTGGAAAACACCAGAGGATAATAAGTATACGTTTGACTTAGAGTATGATAAAGAAGCAAATTACACAATTAATGTTACTTATACAGATCTTGCAGGAAATAAAGCTATTTTATATGGCACAGATAAAGAAATGCCAGATACTAGCTTTACTTTGGATTGGACTGCACCTTCTGGAAGTGTTAAAGTTGGAGATGGAAGTAGAGAGCAAGGTTTAATCGCTAGGGTATTTAAGTTTTTCGTAAAAGCGATAAAAGATAAAAATGAATATATAACTGTAACAAGTAGTGATGAGACTTCTCCAGTTAAAGTGAGTTACTATAAACACAATCCAGAAGAAAAAAGTTCAAGCTTAGATGAAACTGGGAAAGGAGAATCAGAGAAATTAGAAGGCTTAGAAACCCTTTCTGATTGGAAGGAGTTAAGTAAAGATTACGAGAAGAATAAAAATGAAAAAAGTTATACAGTTCCGGTGGAATTGAAAGAACAAATTATTCCGTATGTAAAAATTGAAGATAAAGCAGGAAATATAACTTATTTAAATGGTGATGGTATCATTTTGGAAGATACTAAACCTAGCTTAGACATTGTTAAAAAAGAAGAAAAGGCTGTGTACAATGGCGATGTGAAATTTTCAATTGAAGCAAAGGATATAGAATTTGGTGCAGATGGAAAACCAGTATATTCAGGTATAAAAGGTTTAGCTTGTAAGATATATAATGGTACTACGTGCACACAATCTGAAATATATGGTGAAATTAATAAGGATTTTATAGACAATGAAGAGGCCAAAAAATATTTCGAAGACGAAATAGGTGACAAAGGGGATGAATTAAATACTGCAAATAAGAAGAATGAGCGAGTTAAACGATTAACGAAAGAGGTGCTGATAGATTCAAAGAAAAATAATAGTAATAATGTTAAAATTGCAGTATTAGTGCAGGATAATGCAGGAAATACCCATTTCGTGGAAGAAAGTATTAAAATTGACATTACCAAACCTTCTATTACAGTAAGCTACGATAATAATAATGTCAAAAATGAAACTTATTTCAATAGTGACCGTACGATGACGATTACGTACAAAGAGCGTAATATTGCACAAGAAGGTCTTACTTTTAATTTTAATGGTGAAAATATTAAGCTAAAAGATTTAGAAGCTAAAAAAAGTTTAGGAGTTGAGGTCTTAAAAATAAAAGATTCTGAAGAAGATAAAAAACCTGAAGAATACACGGATGCTCGTACTCTAACATACACAATTAAGTTTTCTGGGGAAGATATGGATTATCAGATTATTCCACACATTGAGGACCTAGCTGGTAATAAAAATGACCGTATAACATATGCTGATGATACAGTAGCATCTCAGAAATTCACAGTAGATAAAGTGCAGCCAGAGATGAATGTGTCATATTATCTTGTAGATTCTAATGGAAACCGTGGAAAAAAAATTGAAGTTTCTACAGACAAAATTAACAGGCTGTATAAGAATAAGACGATCCGTGCGGTTGTAAAGATTATGGAACGAAATTTGCTCTTAAAGATAGTTTTTCAAAAGAAGGTAATCAGGTAGTTCCTACTTTTACTTGGACTAAGTATGATGGAAGTTCAACAAGGGTAGAAGACCTTGAGGAAAATGCAAAAACTTTAAAAGAATGGAAAACATCAGATACAGTAGTTAGAACTCAATCATTTGATTTTATAGCAGATGGTGATTATAGCTTTACAATGAAATATACAGACTTAGCTGGAAACCCAACGAAATATACAGACTTAGATGATTCAACATCTGAATACAAAGAACGTTGGTTTACAGTTGATAAAACCGCTCCTAAAATTAATGTAGAGTATACATCTGATAACCAAACGATTCAGCCAGGAGAGATAGAACTTAACAGACTTTATAAAAACAAAGATATTACAGCAACTGTTACAATCGAAGAAAGAAACTTCCAGAGAGAAAATAATGCTGTGAATTTTGAAAACGGTCAAATGA
>OODC01001217.1_pt1 | contig 12748 bp, 15 predicted proteins | sample 1671711 | NCBI WGS metagenome assembly OODC01 (sample SAMN06348184, study PRJEB24527) | human gut metagenome | reverse complement strand
TTTTACAGAAATATAGAAGTTAGGACAGCACTAGATAAGGCATATAGGGAACAAGGTGCGTGTTATAATCCGAAGCAGATTATTGTTGATAAAGTTATGGAAGAAAAGTTAAATACATTGAAGATTGCAGTTACCAAGCTTAAGAAGGAAAATATAAAATTAACATTACAAAATGAAGAACTTTTAAAAGAGATTGAAAGATTAAAATTGCAGCTAGAAAAGAAATAAACATATAAAAATAAAATAGAAAATTATGGACAATACGGTGGCTTGATTGGGAAATTAAGGTTGCCGTATTTCTTTATTTAATAGATAAAATGACCAAGGTGCATGCAGGAGGCTGTGGTTACGCCCAGTATCCATGCGGTTTCCAGAGATGGGGCTAGATTTATGGTCGTGATCATTGCGCTCGTCTTGATATTTAAAACACAGCTGACCACACTGGTCAACGATATTTTCGAAAAGATCACAAGTGAAAGTGCGGGAATCTAACGTGGAAAAAGGGGAGATCACAGCATTTTTAAGCCTGATATTTGTACTGATGATCTCATTTGTAACAGCAATTCTGGAAAGTGCATTTGTTCAGGCAGAGAAAAATCAGGCAAGGCTGGATATGGATCGTGCGGTGTATTCGGTATTTGGAGAATATCAGAAAGAATTATTGGAAGAGTATGGAATCTTTGCGGTGGAGGGAAGTTATGAAACCGGTAATTTCTCAGAGAAACAGCTGATCGACAGAATGCACTATTATGGAGCGTCAGGAATCTGGCCGGAAGTAGAAGGGATTCAATTTCTCACAGATCAAAACGGACAGGCATTTCGGGAAGGAGCTGTCAAATATATGGAAGATCTGTATGGGATTTCGATTATTCAAGGATTGGGGGCCCTGGCAGAAAAGTGGGAACAGCAGGAAATTACCGGGGAACAGACAAAGGATGAGAGTAATCAGAGTCTGGAAGAACTGGATGATATGTTGAATCAGAATCAGAGCTCTCTTCCGATGGAAAATAATCCGCTTCCCCACATCGAACAGTTGAAAAAGTCGGGTCTGATCAGCCTGGTATTTCCGAAAGAAAAGCAGGTTTCCCAAAAGCAGATCCGAGGGGAAGAACAGGCTTCCTCCCGGGCGCTGCGGACCGGGCGGGGGACATTTCCGGTCAGAAGCGATGTGGATGAGATTACAAAAAAGCTGTTATTTCATGAGTACATTCTTAAAAAATTCGGAAATGCTGTGGAAGAAGAAAAAGAAAAACGATCGCTTGCCTATGAAGTGGAATATCTTCTGGAGGGAAAGACATCTGATCAGGAAAATCTGGAGGCGGTGCTGAACAAGCTGCTTTTGATCCGGATGGGGCTGAATTTTGTATATCTGCAGACGGATACAGCAAAACAGGCGGAGGCAGGAGCTATGGCATTGGCGCTTGCAACGGCAGTAGCGCTTCCGATGCTGGAGCCTGTAGTCAAACAGGTATTGCTGGCAGCGTGGGCATTCGGGGAAAGTGTCATGGATTTACGTTCTCTGATGTCCGGAAAACGCGTTGCTCTGGTAAAAACAGCAGAGAACTGGCAGCTGTCGCTCTCTTCCCTGATGAAGATGGGAACCAGTGAAGATACACAGGAAGGGGCTGATGTAACAGATGGATGGGATTACAAAAGTTATCTGAGAATGCTGTTGTTTTTAGAAAATGGAGATCATCTTACCATGCGTACGCTGGATCGGGTGGAGCAAAATCTGATCTATGAAAAAGGACTTGCCTTTTTTCGTGCAGATGCATGTGTAACAAAGCTCAGACTGCAAAACCTTGTTCAGATCAGAAACGGGTTATCTTATGAATTTCCACTCTATTTCGGATATGAATAAACAACTCCCGCACCCGGCACAGGTGCCCGGATCTACTGCCGAAACGTCCCCTCTGGCAGAGACACTCACAAATTTTAAAGAAAGGAAAAATGATGACACAATCAAATCAAAAACCATCCAATAAGAATCTAAAACGGGCATCTGTGCCGGGGGCGGGAGGAAGTATTACTGTAGAAGCAGCGCTTAGCGTACCGATCTTCTTTTTTGCGGTAGTATGTCTGATCTATTTTATTGAAATTCATAATGTGCAGACAACCATTCGGGCAGCGGCAGTTCATGCGTCCAAGATCTGTACGGAAGATACAGCACTTGTTCCGGTCTTAAATACATCGAAGCTGGAATCGGAAATTGTCAGGAGTATTGGAGCAAAGCGTCTGGAGAACAGTATTGTGAGCGGTGGAAGTAAAGGGATACAATGTGCGGGATCATATTGTAATCCCAATGGGAATGAGCTGAATGTTGTTGTACGATACGGAATCCGGCTTCCGTTTTTACAGTTTGGAAATCTGTCTGCAGAATATAAGGAAGAAATGAAATTCAGCAGTTGGAACGGATTTCAGAAGAAAGGTCTGGAGTCAGGAGATGAACAGATCGTCTATATTACAAAAACAGGGCTGGTTTATCATGAAGATTATCAGTGTACGTATCTGCAGCTTTCTGTCAGGTTTATCCCTTATGCAGACCTGGACGGAATTCGGAACGAAGACGGCGGAAGATATTATAAATGTGACAAATGTGTCCATGGAAGTGCAATGGCAGGAGTTTATATTACAAATACAGGGGGCAAGTATCACAACTCACTCACATGCGGCGGTCTGAACCGGACGATTTATGCGGTTCAGAAATCAAGGGTGATAGGAAGAGGGGGATGTTCACGATGTACGAAATAGGAGAAATTTGTTTTGGAGGATATTTATGTGTTGTTTCCATGTGGGATATCAGAAAAAGAGAAATACCGGTTTGGCTTATTGCGGCAGGTGGGATTCTTTCGGCAAGTCTTGGATATTTTCATGGAAAAATTCCACTGGTACTAATGGTCACAGGCGCGCTTGTGGGCGGAGTGTTTCTTCTGATCAGCAGATTGACACAGGAGGCTTTCGGATATGGTGACAGTCTGATGATCGCGGTGACGGGGGTGTATCTCGGATTTTGGAATGTGTTGTATCTCCTTGTCTGGGCATATGTTCTGGCAGCAGTGTTTGCAGGATACGTGCTGATCAGGAAAGGTTTTCAAAAAGATGCGGCATTTCCGTTTGTTCCGTTTTTGCTGGCTGCGTATATAGGGATCGTCTGTCTGGGAGGGATATAAATGAGGTGTGTAAAAGGGAGTACCACAGTTGAAATGGCATATGTGATGCCGTTGATTTTTCTGGTATTTCTGATCATTGTCCGTACGACATTTTATTATCATGATAAAAGTATTTTAGACGGGATGGCATATGAAGCAGTTACGACAGCGGTTCAGACGGCACGGAATCCAAAAGCGAAAGAAGCGGATGTGGAGACGTTTTGCAGGGAACGGATCAGGTGGAAACTTATTTATTTTTCTATGCCGGAGGTGTCTGTGAATGTGACAGATGATGAGGCAGAGACGACAATTTCCGCGACCAGAGGGAAGATGTGTATCCGGGTAACAAGACAGGTAAAAATCCCGCATCCGGAGAAAAAGATCCGTTTGAAGAAAAAACTGGAAACAATAAAATAGGAGAAGTTGGAAGTGAATACAAAATATGAAAAAGAATTAAACAGAATCTGTCTGCATATTCATGTACCGGAGATTTATGAGGAAGATTATCAGATGCCGATGCTGAGAGCAAATAAAATTCCGGGCATTCTGGAAGTAAACGGCTGCGGAATCGATGGAGAGAGCCGGTATACATATGAAATCACAGGATTAGTTTCCATGGCGGTTTTATTTGAAAACAAGCAGGTTCAAAAAGGGGATATTGAGCAGTTTATCTATTGTCTTCTGGAGAGTATTTCGCAGCTGCAAAAGTATATGCTGCATCCGGGCTGTCTGTTGTTAGAACCGGAATATGTTTTTTGCAGAAAACAGAAATATTTCTTTTGCTATCTGCCTGGAGGGAAACAGGAGCTCTGTGAATCATTTCACCGAATGACAGAGTATTTTGTAGAAAAGCTGGATTATGAAGATGAGAAGGGGATCACGCTTGCTTATGAGCTGCATAAAGCAACACTTGAGGAGAACTATGATCTGGATGCCATTATGCAGGAATACCGTACAGAATGCGAAGAAGCAGAAGAGGAGGAGCCGGATACAGAGGAAGCGTGGGAAGAAGAGGAAATTTCTGATTCTCTGTTTACGTTGGATACGGAAGAGGAATATAAACCAGCAAAGGATACGGAGGTCATCCGGGAATCCGGCGGTGTATGGAGTGCCTGGAAAAAAGCGGCGCATAAAATCAGCAGAGGGAGACTTGGAAGATGGGGAAGCTGGGATGATCTGATATTGGAAACAGATGGACAAGATGAATCCACTCACTTATAATAACTGTATTAAATTGCGCCTGATGAAGGGCGCGGAAAAGAGGGATTCAAATTGCAGAAAAACAAACAGACAGTCTGTACAGCGGCACTGATCGTGATCAATATGGGAATCTTTTTTCTATTGTCATTTCTGGGTAACCCGGAAAATGCGGTATTTATGATAAAATACGGAGCCATGTACCCACCGTTGATTTTTGAAGATGCCCAGTATTATCGGTTGATAACCTGCATTTTTTTACATTTTGGGATCGATCATCTGATGAATAACATGGTAATGCTCGGTGCATTGGGGTGGAATCTGGAGAAGGAGATTGGCAGTTTTAAATTTTTGCTGATTTATTTTGTGAGCGGGATCGGGGCAAATCTGATTTCTCTTGCCATGGATTTTTACACTGGAAATCTGGCAGTCTCAGCAGGTGCATCCGGAGCAATTTTTGGATTGCTCGGGGCACTTCTGTGGGTTGTGATTCGTAACAGAGGAAAGGCCGGAAGGCTCACCGGAAGAGGGATGCTGTTTATGGTACTGTTAAGTCTTTATTTTGGCTTTACCAGTACAGGCGTAGACAATGCGGCCCATGTGGGCGGGCTGATCTGTGGATTTCTGACAGCCGTGCTTTTGTATCACGGAAGGAACGTGCCTAGACAGGAAGTGTAACGGTAAATGTAGTGGATTCCTGCGGAGTGGAAACAGCAGTGAGAGTTCCTTCATGAGCCTCTGCAATCTTGCGGGAGAATGCCAGTCCAAGTCCGGTTCCGCCCGGTTTGTAGGTGACAAATGGCTGGAAGATACATTCCATCTGCTCCGGAGTGATTCCGCAGCCGGTATCGGTACAGGTGATGGTAATGATATCTCCGCTGCGGGAAGCTGCCAGATGAATGGAGCCTTGTTCGGTGATGGCTTCCTCTGCATTTTTCAGCAGGTTCAGGACAAGTTCCTGCAGTTTGATCTTGTCTCCGGTAAATTCACCGAGAGAGTCGGAGATAGAAGAGGAAAATTCAATATCTGCTTCATTTGTGTCCAGCGAGATTGCAAAAGAGATTGCAACGTTTTTCAAAAGCTGTTCTATAGAGAAGACAGAATAATACAATTCATTGCTGCTGTTAAAGGCAGAAAGCTCTTCTAAAAGCTGAATAATAAAATCGACGTCACCCATTACCTGGCTCCAGTGCGGAATGTCTTTGAGCTCCGGATTTTGTTTTTCCATTACCTGCAAGGCAGAGGAAACAAGAGTAAGGGGATTGCGAATCTCATGTGAGATCGTGGAAATTGTATTTCGGTGATTGCGCAGAAGCTGCGGGATGATCTGCCGTGCATCTTCATTATTGCTCATCAATTTGTTCATTTTATTAATATCGATATTGTATAGCATAGTTATGTCCTCCAAAGTAGTTCTGTTTAAGTGTAGTCTATCATGCGAAAAAGGAGGGTTCAATAAAATAAGTATGACAAAATTCGACAAAAAAGGCGATTTCTGTAAGTAAAATATTCTTCTATTTTCTGGAAAAATGTTTTATACTACAAGTAAACAAAAAAGGAGATGCTTAGATAATGAAAGATGATAACTGTATTTTTTGCAAACTGGCATCAGGTGAGATTCCTTCAGTAACTATTTATGAAGATGCTGATTTTCGTGTAATTCTGGATTTGAGCCCGGCGTCAAAAGGACATGCACTGATCATACCAAAAGAACATTACCGCAATTTATATGATCTGGATGATGAACTGGCAGCAAAAGCGCTGGTGCTGGCAAAAAAGATGATCTGTAAGATGAAAGATATTCTTGGATGTGATGGATATAATATTGTTCAGAATAATGAAGAGCCGGCAGGGCAGACTGTATTCCATTTTCATATGCATTTGATACCGCGTTATGAAGGAGATCAGGTTGGTCTTGGCTGGAAGATGGGTGAACTGACAGAAGCAGACAAGGAAGAGATTCTGAATAAAATCAAGTAATTACTGGAGAAAACATGTTGACGGATAAACAAGATTATGATGAGATATACCAAAAATACAAAAATCTCGTTATGAAGGCAGCATATAAATATTCAGGGAATTACGATATTGCAGAAGATATTACACAGAGTACATTTCTGCAATTATATATGTATATCGATGAATTGAAGGATATCAATATCAAAGCTTGGATGTATACGACTGCAAAGCATATGGCATTGAATTATAACAAGAAAGCAGAAAGAGAAGTTCTCTCGGAAACAGGGGATGATCCTGTTATTTTAGATCTGGAGGACAGCGCAGAAGATACATACATGGAAAGAATGAAGGATGATGAACAGACCAGTCTGCATGAAGAGATTTTTGCAGCCTTGTACAAGCATAATCCACGTTGGTATGATGCAATTCGTTATGTATATTACTTGGAGATTCCGCAGTCTGCTGTTGCAGAAAGAATGGAGATAAGCATAGAAGTGCTGCACAGTTTACTCTACAGAGCAAGAAAATGGATCAGAAAAAAGTTTGGTGTAGAGTATGAGGAATTTTTGGAGCTGTAAACGAACAGGTGTCAAAACGACACCTGTTCAGCTGATTTTAGTGGTGATATAAAACTATCTGCGGGAATTCTCGATGAGATCGATGATTGTATCGATTGAATTTTGCTGATTCGAATCACGCATGGCATCCATAAAACGGCTGCGATCGTTATACAATTTCCGCACTGCCTCTAAAAGAGATTCTTTGGTCAGCTCTTCTTCTTCGAGAACCATGCTGAAGCCCTGACGTTCAAAGGAGCGGGCATTTAAAATCTGATCTCCGCGGCTTGCGTTGGCTGAGAGCGGGATCAGCAGATTCGGTTTTCTCAGAGCAAGAAGTTCGCAGATTGCGTTTGCACCGGCTCTTGAGATCACAATATCTGCAAGTGCAAAGATATCACGAAGCTCATCCTTGATATATTCAAACTGTGTGTAGCCTTTCATAGAAGTCAGAGAGTCATCTACCTTGCCTTTTCCGCAGAGATGGACAATCTGGAAATGCTCTAAAAGTTCCGGGAGTGCCAGACGAACAGCGTTATTTACTGCAACGGATCCAAGGCTTCCGCCGATGACGAGGATGACTGGCTTGTCAGCAGAAAAATGACACAGATCCATAGCCGCGATCCTGTTTCCGGATAATAGTTCCTGACGGATCGGAGAACCTGTTAATACGGCCTTGTCTTTCGGAAGATGCTCCAGAGTCTCAGGAAAGTTACAGCATACCTTTGTAGCAGATGGAATTGCGATCTTGTTGGCAAGTCCGGGTGTCATATCAGATTCGTGAATGATCGTCGGAACTTTATTGTGTTTGCCGGCAAGTACGACAGGAACAGATACAAATCCGCCTTTGGAAAAGATCACATCCGGCTGAAGTTCTTTGATCAGTCTCTTTGCTTCACCGAATCCTTTCAATACGCGGAATGGATCGGTAAAGTTCTGAACACTGAAATAGCGGCGCAGTTTACCGGAAGAGATTCCGTGGTAAGGGATGCCGAATGGCTCGATGAGCTCTTTTTCGATTCCCTGATAAGAGCCAATATACTGAATATCGTATCCGAGTTCCAAAAGACGTGGAATCAGAGCGATATTGGGGGTAACATGACCGGCGGTTCCACCTCCGGTAAGTATGATTCGTTTCATATAAAAACCTCCAGAAAAAATGTGTTAGTTAGTCGGCTGCAACGAAAATAGCCGAGGAAAACATATAATTTCATATTAACCTTATTTAGTGAAATGTCAAGACAAAAGTAGGAACCATAAATAGAATCGTGTAAGGGGTAGAACGATGAAAAAAAAGAACGTGCTTTCACTTCATGAAGAAACAGAAAAAGAAGCGGCAAAAATCGAAAAAGAGATTCTGAAAGACTCCAAACTGGAAGAAATCAAAGTCTCTGATGAAATGGAAAAAAGGCTGGCAGAGCAGATACAGGCATATGAAAAGACACAAAGTCAAAAGAAAGTGCATCGGCACAGTCCACTTTTCAGAAGAAGAGTGATGGTGGCTGCCGCAGTGCTGATGATCGCGGCTGTTGCAACAAGTGTGACTGCGGTGGGGAGTAAATCTTATCTCAAGGAGATCATTGAGAAGTTTACAGGGGAAGAAGAACAGGCATCGGTGATCAATGTGGAGGATATGGATACGCAGGCAAGTGAGAGTGCGGATGAGACACAGGTGTATCGGGAGATAGAAAAAGAGCTGGGAATCCAAGCCGTGAGAATTCAGTATAAGCCTAAAGGAATGAGGCTACAGAAATATACTCTTGATAAGGCACAAAAAAGAGTACAGATGTTTTATGAATATCAGGGAGAGGTAGTTTGGTACTCCATTTATATGAATGCAGAGGATTCGTCTCTTGGACAGAAAGAATCCGATGAGAACGTAGACGAGTTTGTAGTAGAAAATAATGGAAAAGAGATAGATGTTATAGAAAACGATGTAGAAGGATATGAAATGCATCGATATATTGGGAAATTTGAAGATTATGGTGTTCATTATCAACTTAGAGGAATCATGGAAAAAAAAGAATTTGAAAAAATTTTAAAAAATTTAAAATTTTTTTGAAAAAACGCGTCAGTTTTTCCAAGTTCGATTGTTTACTTAATAGAGGGGGAAGGAGAGAGTTATGAGAATTAGAAAAAAAATGCTGTCTGTATTCTGTGCGGCAATGTTACTGGGAGTGATCACATCAGTCACAGTCCCTCAGGTGCAGGCATCAGATGAGCAGACGAAAAAGGTGGATGGTTCCTATCTAACCATGCAGGAGAGTGCATCGGGTACAAGTCAGAATGAAGATACAAAAGGCCAGTACATCATGTTAGGAGAATGTTCCGTTACAAAAGCAGGGCGTAACCGAATCTATGTATATTCAGGAACAACGGCTAATCGAACAGTAAATTTTGTTTCTACAATTATATATGTGGATCAGTACAATGAAAAAGATGACGCTTGGGATCAAATTGATGCTTGGAGCAAAGATGCAGAGAATGACTATTTTGTGAGCACTTCGAAATACATAAGTGTGGATCCGGGGTATTACTATCGGGTACGAGCAGAGCATTTCGCAGGTATGCAGTATCCATATGAGAGTACATATTCCTTTACAGACGGAATTATGATCAAATAGCCAATAACTTACCTTTTATAATTCCATAGTCTCTGAGTGGTTGAAGCAGCCGTCATAGTATGATGCAACTATAAAATAAATTATAAGAGCCTGTACGAAAACACCACAATGAACAGACATGCTTATGACGGCTGCTTCAACCACTCAGGGATACAAAATCATATTGATATGAAATAAGAACAGCAATCGGAATTACTTTCCGATTGCTGTTTTTAATGCTTGTGCGAGCTGATCCGGGCAGGAAGTTGCCTTGAATCCGCAGCGGATTCCTTCTACTCTGTCAATGACTTCCTGAACATCCATTCCTTCTACAAGGCGCGCAATTCCCTGAAGATTGCCGTTACATCCTCCGGTAAAGTGTACATTTTTTACTTTATTGTCTTCGATATCAAATTCGATGTTCTGAGAACAGACTCCAGTTGGTTTGTAATGCATAATATCAGACCTCCAATTAAAAAATTCATTTGTATGTTATCAGAAGAATTATAACAGACCTGTTTTGGAAATTCCAGAGGAAGTTTATTCACTTTCGTATGTCAGGATTCGAGTGTTTTTGTGGAAAAACGACAACATCTGAAAGTGGACTGTGGATAACTTTCAAAAACGCTCACGCCTTGAAAATCAAGGGAAAGGTGAAGTTTAAAAGGGGAAAAATCCAGGCGGGAAATCAGAGAAAAGAAGCATGGAAACAGACCGAATGTAGAATTATGTAGAACGGTTTTGCGGGCATCCTGGGGAGACTTGTTTTATAATGGCCACAGGCACACAATTGAACGAATTGTGAAAAAGACCATAAACAGGAGGTTTAACTATGTGGAAAGAAGCAGTAGCGGAGACAGGCATCATATTTTATCTGATGCTGGGAGTAGGAATTGTTGGGATACTTGCAAAGGTAATGAATTATGTGACTTTGCGTAAGCTGGTGAATGCGGCCGGGAGTATGTCAAAGAGTACACACAAACTGATGAAGCTTGTTCGTGCAAAATACGAACATGCCTGTATGGTACATGACAGAGTAGAAAATGTGAATGCATTTGTAGAAAAATACATTTATGAGTACAGAGGGTTTTTCCTGAAAATACATACCTGGAGACAGATCCAGATTCAGTCGATCTGGTTTGCGGGAATTCTGGCGGCGATTGGAGCTGTGGGACATTTCATGGCGCATGGATTTTGTGAGCAGGTGTATCAGTATGGTGCGCTTGGGGCAGCAGAGATGGTAGCGTTGTTTGTAATCAGCCAGCTTTCCGATGAATCGTATAAAATCGAGGCGGCGGAGAATTACATGGTGGATTATCTGGAAAATGTGTGTGCGCACCGATACAAACGAATGCGTAAAAATGAAAAAAATCTGGAGGTAATCCGTACGGAGGCAGGAGAATCCCAGAAATTATCCGGCGCCCAGAAAGCATCGCAGAGAGCGGCGGCTGTAGTGAAGAAACAGGATGAGGAGCTTGCCATCAATATAGAGGAAGAACCGAAAAAATTCAAGAAAGAACTGGAGAAGACGATGGAAAAAGAGGATCTGGAAGAACCGGCGCTCAAAGAAGATGCGATTCGTCAGATTTTGGAAGAATTCCTTGCCTAACAAAGTCAGATTTGATAAAATGAGCTTGTAAATGATACCTGTTCGGGCATTCTGGAATGGATGCTGAATGGGTGGACTTTGTCCAATAAAGTAGAGAAGTTAGAGAGGAAGGATAAACGATGGCTAACAAAGTAACATTTGATTATTCAAAAGCAGCTGGTTTTGTTCAGGAGCATGAAATGGCATATATGAGCGAGCTTGTGGCACAGGCAAAAGAGAAGCTTGTGGCAAAGAGCGGAGCAGGAAATGATTTTCTTGGATGGATCGATCTTCCGGTTGATTATGATAAAGAAGAGTTTGTACGTATTCAGAAAGCAGCAGAAAAGATCAGAAAAGATTCAGAAGTACTTCTTGTGATCGGAATCGGCGGATCTTATCTCGGAGCGAGAGCTGCCATTGAATTTCTGGGACATTCTTTCGCAAATGTGGTATCCAAAGAGATCAGAAAATCTCCGGAGATCTACTATGTAGGAAACAGCATCAGCAGTACATATATCAAACATCTGATCGATGTAGTGGGAGACAGAGATTTTTCTATCAACATGATCTCAAAATCCGGAACAACAACAGAGCCGGCCATTGCCTTCCGTGTATTTAAAGAGATTCTGGAAAAGAAATACGGAAAAGAAGAAGCAGCAAAGAGAATTTATGCAACAACTGACAAAGCAAAAGGTGCACTGAAGAACCTTGCAACAGAAGAGGGATACGAGACATTTGTAGTACCGGATGATGTAGGAGGACGTTTCTCTGTACTGACAGCAGTTGGTCTGCTTCCGATCGCAGTAAGTGGTGCTGATATCGAGAAACTCATGGAAGGTGCAGCAGCAGGAAGAAAAGAAGCTCTGGAGAATGATTTCGCAGAGAACGGAGCATTTCAGTATGCTGCGATCCGTAACATTTTGCTTAGAAAAGGAAAGAAGATCGAAGTTCTGGCAAACTATGAGCCAAGCCTTCACTATGTATCTGAGTGGTGGAAACAGCTTTACGGAGAGAGCGAAGGAAAAGACCAGAAAGGAATCTTCCCGGCATCTGTAGATCTGACAACTGATCTGCACTCTATGGGACAGTTCATTCAGGATGGAAACAGAATCCTGTTTGAGACAGTTATGAATGTGGAGACATCCAAAGAAGAGATCATCATCAATGAAGAGCCTGTAGATCTGGATGGACTGAACTATCTTGCAGGAAAAACAGTTGATTTCATCAACAAGAGCGCGATGAACGGAACAATCCTTGCTCACACAGATGGTAATGTACCGAACCTGATCGTGAACATTCCGGAACAGAACGAATACTATCTGGGACAGTTATTCTACTTCTTCGAATTCGCATGTGGAATCAGCGGATATCTGCTCGGTGTGAATCCATTCAATCAGCCGGGAGTTGAGAGCTATAAGAAAAATATGTTCGCACTCCTTGGAAAACCTGGATTTGAAGCAGAGAGAGAAGAGCTGTTGAAGAGACTGTAATAGGAAAAGAATAAAGTAGGACAAGTAGAAAGCCTCCGGCGGGGAAGATAAGATTCTTTCCCCAGCCGGGGGCTTTTTCATTGCTGCATTTTAAAAATTCTGTTTTTATATTCTTTTGGAGAAATACCATATTGTTTTGTAAAAGCTTTGTAAAAAACGGAATAATCAGAAAATCCACATAGTTCAGGCAATTTTTTTAATGGTG
>OODC01001212.1_pt1 | contig 12784 bp, 9 predicted proteins | sample 1671711 | NCBI WGS metagenome assembly OODC01 (sample SAMN06348184, study PRJEB24527) | human gut metagenome | reverse complement strand
CGATCAGCAGTACCGGAAGATAGGAAAATACGCCAAATGTTTTTGTCACAAATGCAGCCACCAGAAACTGGCCGATATTGTGGGCAACTCCGCCTATGATACTGATACCGGTCATATCAAAAAGGCGGAGCTTTTTGCATACAGCCATAAGAAACAGACTTAAAACTGCTCCTGCCATACCAAACAGGATCGACGACATATTTCCAAATGTAAAGCCGGATAACAATACACGCACTACATTAATGGCAAAGGCTTCTTTCACTCCCAGGCCATACAGGGCAATGACTGTTACCAGATTGGCTAACCCCAGCTTCACGCCCGGCGCTCCCAGATAAACAGGGAATAATGTTTCAACATAGCTTAATACAAAGGCCAGAGCTATAAGAAGACCATAAAGGGCCACTCGGTTTGATGTGGTTTTTCTGTTGTTTCCTGCTGTTTTCATTTTTCGTAGTTTCCTTTTTGATAATAGGTTTATCCGTTGATCTTTAACGCCTGTTGCAAAACGTTTGCCAAAGATCTCAAACAGTTCTTTGAAATCTTCTTTCTTTGGGCTGACTTCTACCGGTCCCATGTGGATCACTGGTTTGCCAAAGGAAGCTCCGCCGGAATAGATCATCATTCCATATACTAACAGGTGGATGAGCAGCGCGTTCATAGTCAGGTCAGCACCGCCATGGATGTACTGTTCTGTAGCAAATACACCGCCTAATTTTCCGGCCAAATTCAGACCGCCTGCATTTTTCTCCATCCAGGTATAAAAATCAGATGTAGGACCAGCTGCATAAGTAGGACAGCCAAACACAACGCCTTTACATTCTTTTACAAACTCTGTATCTACTTCTGAATACAGGAATGTTTTTGCCTCTACCCCTTCAAGGCTGTTCATTGCCTCTGCCATATAGCCTGCTACTGCCGCTGTATTATTTGTTTTTGAGTCATAGATAACTGCTAATTTCATTTTAAATTCCCCTTCTCCCTATGTTTTTTTATGATCTGATCTGTAACCTCATACAGTTTTTCAGAACCTTCTTTTGTGCGGCTCTGGCGGCCGTAAACCTGCTTTGCGCTGACACCGTGTTCTCTCCAGTCCCCTCCGTCATTGCTGTTGTTAAGCATCAATGGCTGAAGATTGTCCATTGCATGGGCAAATTTTGACTCCGGTGTCTTACTTTCCTCAAATTCGTCAAAAATAGCTGCCAGTTCCTCTTTCTGATCCTCAGGAAGCAGGGAATAGATCCGTTCTTTTGCCGCCTCTTCCCTTGCCTTCTGGGTCTTCTTGCCTTCTTCATCATAGGCATAAGTATCCCCGGCGTCGATCTCCACTACATCATGGATCAGACACATAAGCATGACTCTGGTAATATCAACAGGCTCATTGGAATACTCCCGTAAAAGATAGGCCATGATCGCCATATGCCACGCATGTTCTGCGTCATTTTCATTTCTTCCGTGACCGGATAAATGAGTCTGGCGGAGAATATTTTTTTCCTTATCGATCTCCAGGGCAAAATCCAGCTGTTTTTTCAAACGTTCATCCATATAGCCAATTTCCTTCTTTCCCATATTTCATGTTTTTTGGAATTTTTATTCCCATCAGCAGGCAGGACACTACAGGGACAGCTCGCCTCTCGCTCTTGCTCTTCTGTCACTGATTGACTGTACCACAGGTACTAAAAAGATTGCAACAATACCGCCGGCAAAACCATTGTTATACAAATTCATGCCTCCGTATACAATTCCTACGTTTAAAGCAACGGAAGAATGAAGATAACCTGCAATAATGCCTGCCACCGGGCCAAACCTTCCTGCTACAGGCGCCAGTGTAGTGGAAAATAACAGCGCAAGGATAGGGGATGGCTGGTTAATCGCCCATGTTTTGGTAAAGCTTGCAAGATAGACCCCAAACATGATAGGGGCGATATTTCTTAAATGCTTTCCTGTGGAGCTGAAACCAACGATCGTAAAAATACCACAGATCGTAGGACCGTTCAGATCCCCTTTTACTGCCAGAACGAACAGAGTGGCAAACAGGCCATTGACACCCATATTAAATACAGTAGTAGCTCCGCCTTCATCTTTCAGATAATCGGTTCCACCAATCCCTGATGTTTTCAGGATACGTCTATAAGACTCCAGGATCGTCTTTCCCCGCACTGCCACTGCTGATGCGATCATACAGCCAAATAAAGACATAAGTAAAACAGCAAACAGGGTATTATTTCCAACAGACCAGATCAGGCGGGATTCTACTTTGATCCCGAAAGATTTAGCAAGAGATACTACTACCGTTGCAATAATACCTGCGCCAAATCCTACGTTATACAGGGAATATCCCTGATGGGCGTAGTGCACATGGGTACACAAAGGCGGCAGCACAAAGCCTATAGCCAGTCCCAAAAGCAGTGACAGCATAAGACAGACCGGCGCAGGAAATTTTCCGATATGCATCATCTGTGTCATAATAGGGGAAAGACTGGTGCCGTACAGACCTACATACAGATAACGTTTTAAAGAAGTACCATGATATTTCGCATACAAAACAACACCTGCCATAATGGCCCAGATGTTGACAATGTTCTTTCCAAAAAGAGAAAATCCGAACATCAGACAGCTGGAAGTAATGGTATGACCGTCCATCTCCTTTCCCGAAAAATAGAGAAGGGCAATGCTGAGCAGAGTTGTAAGCCCCGCATTGATCAGGGCAGCTCCAATTCCTCCTACTGCAAAATAGTCTGTGATCAGTACGTCCGGCTCCCGCACGATCCGTATAATTCCCGGAATGATCTCGTTGATTGGCTGAAGAAACAGGCCAATGACAATGAAATATAACGGGATCAGGGACAATACTGCAAATTTTTCTCCTCTTGTCAGGGAACGTAATTCTTTAAATGGTACAAAATACTGTTTCAAAAGGTACTCCTTTTTATGTTAATGGTGTTATCATTCAGTGTCGTAGCTTCACCTATATCAGACAGGCGTTCATGATTTAAGGCATTTACCTGAAAACGCTGCCCGGTAATAGAGGAGCTGTACACGCCGGATGCTGCTGCTGTTTTTCTGGCGATCTGATCTGTAAACACAGCCTTAAATTCTACCTCTGCCAGGTCATTCCAGGCTGTAACCGGATCTCCATCCTGGATCCCCAGTTCTGCTCCGTCCTGTGGATGGAGCAACAGGGACATGGGGCCTCTGTTTTCCACCAGACTGTCACGCTCCAAAAAAATAGAATTTAAGGTATGACTGTCAGGCACTGAGATCAGATGGAATGGATATGTACCGTCGTAACACGGTATATAGTGGGGAACAGGATCCTTCAACGACTTATTTACGATCATAAACTTCCCGGAAGGTGTTTTAAAATCACAGTGATCCGCAAAATCTGCAGAAATCGTGCCGCCTTCTCTTAAAAACTGCCACTGTTCTTCTGACAGCCGCGCCAGATCCTTTCCGGGATGGGAAAGCAGATCCTCCAGGGCATCTTCTGCTGTCTGTTTAAAGTAATCTTCCTCAAATCCCAACTTCCCGGCCAGAAAACAGAAGGTATCCCAGTTGCTCTTACACTGTCCCGGCGGATCAATGATTTTATTAGCCACTGCAAAAGTACCATATCCGTATGGCTTAAAGCAGTCTGTCTGCTCCACAGAAAAAGTGGCCGGTAAGATAATGTCCGCATAAAGAGCTGTATCTGTCATAAACCGCTCATGAACCACTGTAAACAGGTCTTCCCTCGCAACTCCCTTTAAAAGCCCCGTCTGGTTGCATACAGAATTCACCGGATTTCCTGCATATACATAAAAAGCCCTTATCTTATCTTTTCCTTCTGCATTTAAAGCAGATGAAAGCTGGTTGATATTTACGATCCGTGCCGGTTCTTTTCTGAGATCCGGTCTTGTAATCTGTTTTGTATCAACAAAATCACCCAGATTGTGGTCGCATCCGCAGATGCCACCGCCTGGCCGCTTCCAGGCTCCTGTAAAAGCAGAAAGGATAGTGATCAGCCGCACGGTCATTCCACCGTTTCCGTAACGGGAAAGACCGCTTCCCAGTACAATAGCAGGCGCTTTTGCTTTTCCGTAAACAAGCGCCAGTTCTTCGATCACCTCAGCAGGGATCCCCGTAATGTTCTGTGCCCATTCAGGCGTAGCTTTCCGGATCTCCGGTAAAAACTGCTCATAACCATCCGCCTGGTTCCTTAAGAAATCCTCATCTTCTAAATGCTCCCGCCAGAGAACATGCATCATGGCAAGAGCTAAAGCCCCGTCTGTTCCAGGACGGATATAGACCGCTTTGTCGCAGAGAGAGGCACTGTCTCTGCCACAGGCTTCGATCAGGATCACCTGTTTTCCTTCTTTCCGTTTTCTGGCAAGAAGAGGTAAGATCTGCAGCCTGGTAGCCATGATATTGCTGCCCCAGATGAGAAAGAAATCGCTGTTTTCCAGCTCTCTCGGATCCAGACAGCCGGTTTTTCCGGCAACGGCACTGTAACCGGCACCTTTAGCAGATGCACAGAGAGTCAGTACCAGGGAACAGGCACCTAAACGGTTAAAAAATGCTTCCCCGCACTTTCTCTGGATCTGGCCCATGACTCCCGAGTAGACAGCGGGAAGGATAGCCTGGGGGCCATCCTCCCTGCATATGTTCAGAAAACGCTCTGCGATCTCATCTCCTGCTTCCTCCCAGGTAATGGGCATAAACTGCCCGCTGCCTTTTTTGCCGGTACGGCGAAGAGGTGTAAGGATCCTTTTTTCACTGTTTATGGACTCCTCATAATGCTGCATCTTCCCACAGATCAGACCTTTATTGGCTGGGTGGGTCTTATCACCTTTGACACGTAAGATCTTCTTTCCGTCGGTTTCTGCTAACAGTCCACAGGATGTGGGACAGTCATAAGGGCAAATGGTTCTCTGAACATAAGTCATAGTATTTCTCCTACAGCATGTGCTTTCTTAAATATGCTTCGTCTTCTGCTGCCAGATAAGCTGGTGCAATATCAAATACAGTCTTGCATCCAGTCTGTCCTTCTTTTCTTAAACGGTATGCAGCTCTTGCATAAGCAGCCAGTACAGAAGAAGTAAATTCAGGGTTGGAGTCAAGTTTTAAGCTGTATTCAATTACATGAGAATTTTCATTGTTCCAGCCGGTCTTTCCTGTACGGATCACGAAGCCGCCATGTGGGATACCTGCATGGTCTCTTAACAGCTCCTCTTCGCTGATGAAGTGTACAGTAGTATCATAATCGGCAAAGTAGTTTGGCATGGTAACGATCTCTTCTTCGATCTTCTTAAGATCTGCGCCTTCTTCTGCCACTACAAAGCACTCTCTGGTATGTTTCTGTCTGGTAGTCAGTTCCGGCTCACTGCCGCTTCTTACTGCCTCTAAGGCACTTTCTACCGGAATGGTATACTGTCTTGCATCCTTAACGCCTGCGATCCGTCTGATGGCGTCAGAATGTCCCTGGCTTACGCCCTTGCCCCAGAATGTATAATCTTTTCCGCCTGGAAGGATAGCATTTGCATACAGACGGTTTAAGGAGAACATGCCTGGATCCCAGCCTACGGAGATCAGTCCGATATGGCCGCTTTCCTTTGCTGCCTTATCTACTGCCTCAAAATGTTCCGGAATTCTTGCGTGTGTATCAAAGCTGTCAATTACATTGAAATATTTTGCCATTTCTGGAGTCTGTTTTGGAAGATCTGTAGCGCTGCCGCCGCAGATGATCAGAACATCGATCTCATCTTTCATTGCAGGTGCGTCATTCACTGAATAAACTTTTGCGCCTTCTGTAAGAATGGAAAGGGTGGAAGGATCTCTTCTTGTAAATACTGCCTTCAGTTCCATATCTGGATTGTGCTTAATGGCACACTCTACTCCTTTTCCCAGATTACCATAACCTAAAATACCGATCCTGATTGTCATGTTCGTTCTTCCTTTCTGTCACCAGGGCCACTGCATATTGCTAAATGCCTTGCGTCCCCTGTAATTCGGTCTTTTTGATGATACCGGATTGCTCCGCACTGTGTGCTCCCGCAATCCTAGAAAACATTCGTAATCCGCTCATTTTTTAACAAAAATGGCTTCTTACTCATGTTTTTGGCGGGTCCCAATTTTGCAAGTCCTCCTGCAAGCAAGCTTGCGTCGGTCTTCCAAACTTTGTCCCCTGGTATCATCAGAAATTATACTATATGCAAAAAAAGTTGGCAACAAAAAAAGACCCCGGGGTATAAAATTTCCGGGGTCTTATGCGCCTTGCCTGTTCTGCTGCACCTTTCCACCTGCCTCAGCAGGCAGATCTCCTATTTTTTATACATATCCCAGCAGTCCCGGCAGCCAAAGTGACAGCGCTGGAATGTAGGAAACTAACAACAGTACAATAAAGATGGCTCCAAAGTAATAAAGCAATGGCTGGATCACCTGCTCGATCCTTGTTTTTCCTACTTTTACACCTACAAACAGTGTAGTTCCAACTGGCGGTGTAATGGTTCCGATACACAGGTTAAAGATCATCATGATACCGAAATGAATGGTGTTCATTCCCAGTGCCTGACAGATCGGCAAAAAGATCGGGGTAAAGATCAGGCACGCCGGTGTCATGTCCATAAAAGTACCTACGATCAGCAGCAGGATATTGATAATAAACAGGATCACGTAACGGTTATTGCTGATACCAAGCATAGCAGTACTTACTGCAGTTGGGATACCTGTAAATGCCATGACCCAGCTCATAATACTGGATACGCCGATCAGGAAAATGATGATACCCGTCATTTCCGCACTGTCAAGGAAGATCTTTGGCAGTTCAGAAGGCTTAATGGATTTGTAGAAGAAAATTGCCAGTACCATGCTGTATACAACTGCAACTACACTTCCTTCTGTAGCAGTAAATATACCGGAGATAATGCCGCCGATAACAACGATGATCATAAACAGGCATGGGATCGCCTGGAAAAATACTTTGATCTTTTCAGAAGCAGTATATTTCTTTGTGCTGCGATAGCCTTTTTTCTTTGCGAAAACGTAGATAACTACCATACAAGCAAGGCCCCAGAGGATACCCGGGATATAACCTGCCATGAAAAGAGCTGCTACAGAGGTTCCTCCACTGACCAGGGAAAATGTGATCATAACATTACTTGGAGGAATTAAAAGTCCTGTAGGAGCAGTTGCAATGTTGGCTGCTGCAGAGAAATCACGGTCATAACCTTCTTCCTCTTCAATAGGTCCAATAATGGAACCCATAGCAGAAGCTGCCGCTGTACCGGAACCGGAAATGGCACCGAACAGCATATTTGCCACTGCATTGGTGTGGGCTAATGCACCTGGGATATTGCCTGTAAAAAGCTTTGCAAAATTGATAAGACGGATAGCGATACCGCCCTTATTCATCAGGTTTCCTGCCAGGATAAAGAAAGGAATGGCAAGAAGGCTGAATACGGAGATACCGGAGAAAATTCTCTGGGCGCCGGTCAGTACGCTTGCACCCATATTTAAAACCGGCAAGATCGCGCAAATAGAAGAAACAGCTAATGCGACAGCAATAGGTACGCCTGCAATCAGCATGACCGCCAGCAACACAAATATAATCAGTCCGCAAAGTCCTGCGATTGTCATACTCTCACCTCCCCGGCTTCTTTGAACTCATGATGGAACATTTCCACTGCGTTCATAGCCGCAAAAATCATAATAAGGATACCGCTTACAGGCACCATCACGTATATATACCCCATTGGCACACGCAAAGATGCTGTAGTCTGGATCATAGTCAGTTTTGTAATAGAACAGCCGCCGTATACCATAACAACTGCCGCAAAGCTAAAGGATAACAGATCAATGATGATCTCCAGATATTTTCTGAAATTTCCGGTCAGTTTATCTGCCATAAATCCCATTCTCATATGGTCTCTCTTGCCGAAAACATAGGCAGACGCCAGAAGGGACATCCAGGTAAAGGAATAGGTCAGCAGCTCTTCTGATACTGTACTTGGCCGGTTAAAGAAATATCTTGTGATGATCTGGTAGCTTCCCACTGCTGTCATCATCATAAACAGGAAAATGATCAGATAGCCCAGCACTTTCATCATGGTTTTTCTTACTTTTCGCATATTTTCCATTACTTGCCTTCCTTTCCGGCCGCTGCCTCATTTGCTTCCTGGATATGTTCATAAAGATCACGGATCTTTGGATTTTCATTTAACATCTTTTCGTGGAGAGGAAGTACCTTCTGTTTAAATGCATTGACATCCACATCGATAAATTCCACTCCCATATCATCAGTTGCGATCTTTTTTGCCTCATCAATGCTCTTATCCCACTCTTCCAGCTCTACTTCTGTGGACTTTTGGGCTGCCTCTTTAAATACCTGATATTCTTCCGGGCTTAAGCTGTTTAAGAATTTCAGGTTTGCAACCAGCATATCCGGTACCATCTGATGTTTGTTGTATGTATAATATTTTGCAACTTCGCCGTGCTTATTGTTGGTCAGCGCCAGCTCGTTGTTCTCTGCTCCGTCGATCACGCCTTGCTGAATGGCTGTATAAACCTCACCAAAGCCCATGGGAGCTGCTGCTGCACCAAAAGCATTTGCCATGGCAACGCTGGCAGGACTCTGCTGTACACGGATCTTTTTGCCTTTCAGATCATCCGGTGTATTAATAGGTGTTTTCGCATAAAAGTTTCTGGTTCCTGCATTGTACCAGGTAACCACACGGAAACCTGCCTCGTCTGTGGACTCGTATACATTTTCCATGTAATCGGAGTCTTCCATTACGGACTTGTAAACCTCTTCGGAGTCAAACAGATACGGCATACTGAAGATCTCGTATACACTGGCAAAAGTTTCCAGATGGGCAGTACCTGCCACAACGAAATCAATGGCACCTGTCTGTGTCAGCTCAATGGCTTTCTGTGCTGATCCTAACAATTCATTTGGAAAGATCTGTACCTCGTATTTATCTCCCAGTCGTTCTTCCACATATTCCTTAAATGCTAAAAGCCCCAGGTGCTCCGGATGTGTTTCAGACTGCGCATGGGAAATACGCACGATCCGCTTTCCGCCACTGCCCGCTGAACATCCGGAAAGCGCCAGCGCCGTCATACCGGCAGCTGCAAGGAAAACCGCTTTTTTCATGATCCCTTTCATAAAAATATCCCTCTCTTTTTTATACTGGATTTTGTTCTCATCTCAGATCATTTACCTGTCATATCTGCCAACAGCAGCTTTCCCGGCATCAATCTTCTTGGAACTTATGCACTAAGTATAATAAAAAAAGAGAGGGATTTCTCTGGACAATTTTTGCCTTCTACAAGACTATTTTGTCTTTTTATTAAATTGTATTAACAGCTTTTTAGCGTATTTTTTATTGCTTCTTAACAGGGCATTTTTCAGCCTTCTACGCCCACTTTTTCACACACGTGTTACTGTTCATGCGTTGCATGACCAGCAACAGAATTTGCCGTGGCTCCGCATTTAAATACGGCAAATTCTCACAACCATTACTTTATCGTACGGCACTTTCGGTTCCAAAAGTGCCTACCCCACACGCAGTAACACACACGTCCTTTACGCAGCAATGTTCACAGTCCGGCTTCGTCCTTGCGCTGCACACGGCTCTTCCATGGTACACAAGACGATGGCAGAAGTCGCTTCCTTCTTCCGGCGGAACTAACTTCCAAAGGGCCATTTCCACCTTTTTCGGCTCTTTGATGCCATCTACCAATCCCATACGGTTTACCAGACGGATACAATGGGTATCTGTTACAATGGCAGGTTTTCCAAACACATCTCCCATGATCAGATTGGCGCTTTTTCTGCCTACTCCCGGCAGCTTTAAAAGAGCGTTAAAATCATCAGGAACATTCCCGTTATAATCTTCTTTTAACCGGGTCATACAGGCTTTGATATCCCTTGCCTTGCTGTGTCCCAGGCCACATGGCTTTACAATAGCTTCAATCTCTTCCACCGGTGCATCTGCCAGGGAATTTACATCTGGAAACTTTTTATACAGGTCTTCCACTACGATATTGACTCTGGCGTCTGTACACTGGGCTGCTAAACGGACGCTGACAAGCAGTTTCCAGGCCTGATTGTAGTCTAAGGTGCAGCCTGCATCGGGATATTCTTTTTTCAGACGGTCTATGATAACAAGGGTCCGTTCTTCTTTTGTCATGATCTCTCTCCTGCTATATGCTTCCAGGTACTTTCCGGTACCAGGCCCCGGATCTCTTCTGTTTTGCCTTCCTTTACTGCCTGACGCACCCGGGAAGCGCTGATGGCGGTTCCTTCCTGTTCTTTTCTTTGGATCTCTGTTACTTCAATTCCCAATCCCGGAAGGACCTCTTTCATAGTCACATTATAACAGTCCGTAACAGCACAGTTTGGCTCTGTTCCCACAAAGCGCTTTGTAATGTGTAATTCCGGCGCGATCCTTTTTCCAAATAATTCCAGATCAAGGCGGCAGTTTGCCTTTCCTGCCTCTGTTTTTTCCTTCATAAAGTAGGTTGGAAAGGTAGCTGCAGAAATAATATAATCAGAAGTCTGATGTAAGATCACCCGGTCCAGATCCTTTACACCTTCTTTCACCATTTCATAACGCTCAGAGGCACTGTAAAAGGTACGCTTATCAGAAAGCACGAACAGATGGAGATAATCACACTGTTTTAAAGCAGTTTCTATAAGATAGCGGTGTCCCAGTGTAAATGGATTGCAATTTGCTACGATCGCACCAATGACTTTTCCTTCTTTTAAGGCATCCTCCGGACTTTCTGCCTTTACTTTTTCCATAAAATCTGTAAAACCTGTCTTTTTATTTTCCATAAACAAAACCCGGTCTGTCTTTAAAATGGTATAAAAACCCAGGTCCTCAAACATAGCCTGGTTTTTCGGTTTTGTATACATTAATAAATGACTTCTGCCCTTTTCAAACTCATACTGGGTCAGGTGGGAAATAATAGTGCCGGACAGCCCTTCTCCCTGATGATCCGGAGAAATGGCAATGCATTTTAATACATTTTCCTCTACAGAACCAGCTGCAATAATGCGGTAATCCTCATCTTCCAGGCAGATGCTGTATTCAATTCCTGTATCATAATCCAGGTCCATGGACTTTAAGAATTCTTTCAAACGCTCCAGTTCATATCCTTTTAATGGTCTTCCTTCTAACACGAATTTTCTCTCCCTTCATATAATTTGCATTCCTGCAGGACTGCCCAGCTCTACTGCCCAGCTTTCTTTCCCCAGGTCTTATAAGTCTTTAAAAGTAATGGTGTTTCTGCAACCAGCATTCCGATCCAGCCAGCCAGATAGGAATATGGCAGTGCTTCGATTCCCATTTTCCATATAAGTACTAAAGGCGCAGCTGCCAGAACACGCAGCGCCATGTTGATAAAGCTGCTTATTAATGTGATCTTCAGATCTCCGATGCCTCTGAAAAATCCCTGAATGCCATTAGTAAGCGCCGGAAGCAGATACATCACAGAGATCAGATGCAGATACGTAACACCATGTCCAATAACCTCTTCATCTTTTACAAACATAAGCATTAATGGTCTTGCAAACACAAAACAAATGATAAAGATCAGGATACCGTAAATAATCTCCAGAATAATACCTGACCTAAATCCTTCTTTCATGCGGTCGATCTTTCCGGCTCCCTTATTCTGGGCCATAAGGGCAGTCATTGCATGGGCAATGTTCTGCTCTGGGGTGTAGGCAAAATCGTCAATACGGTTAACTACTGCAAATGCGGCTGAAACTGATACACCCATGGTATTTACAATGGCCTGTATACCGATCTTTCCAAGCTGTACAGTGGCCTGCTGCATGGCAGAGGCCCAGCCAAAAGCAATGGTTTTCTTTAAAAGGCTCTTGTCAAAAACAAGCCACTTCTTTCCAAGGCGCAGTAGGGATACTTTTTTCTGGATATAGATCAAACAGAACAGACTGCATAAAGCTTCACTTAATACAGTGGAGATAGCGCAGCCTCTGCTTCCATCCTTTAATACAACTACAAAAAACAGATCCCCAAATACATTTAACACAGCACTGATGATCAGAAAATATAAGGGGGAATTACTGTCTCCCAGTGCCCTTAAGGTACTGGAAAAGAAATTATATAAAAATGTAAACATCAGTCCCCAGAATATGATCCGCAGATATTCTGCTGTCAGGTCCATAATAGACGGGTCTACCTGGATCAGCTGCAGCATAGGCACTGCAAAGATAACGCAGAGTACGGTCAATGTAACAGAAAATACCACACCGGAAAGCATGGTTGTGCTGATCTGGCGGTGCAGCGTATCATAATCTTTTGCCCCATACTGCATTCCCATTAAAATACTGGCACCCATACACAGACCATTTAAAAATAAGATCATAAGTGTTGTGATAGGATTACAGATGCCTACAGCTGCCAGTGCCTCTTTTCCCACAAAATGACCTACAATGATGCTGTCTACTGCATTGTAAGTAAGCTGAAACAGATTTCCCAAAACCAGCGGAATGGTAAATTTCACCAGAATAGGCATAATCTTCCCAGTTGTCAGATCTTTTGTCATAATCCTTTATCTCCTTGTATTTCATGGTCTCTTTGAAAAATGACCTGATTTTAATATTAGGCGGATTTGAACGGAAAGTCAACACTAAGGTTTAGTACAGTTATTTACGAAACGATGTACTGGTTATAACTAAAGGAGCTGCTGCAACCATCAGCCTGCAGCAGCTCCTTTATGGGGGAGGGTTTGAATCTTAAATCTATTTATATGATTTTCTATCTGACTTAATAAATTA
>OODC01001208.1_pt1 | contig 12857 bp, 9 predicted proteins | sample 1671711 | NCBI WGS metagenome assembly OODC01 (sample SAMN06348184, study PRJEB24527) | human gut metagenome | reverse complement strand
GGGGAAGATCATTGGATGCAAAAAGAATGGCAAGGGGAGCAGGAATCCTCTTAGCGATCACAAGTTTACCATCTTCATACGGAATTGGTACATTAGGAGATGCGGCATTCCAGTTTATAGATCTGTTGGTGGATTTAAAACAGCGTTACTGGCAGGTGCTGCCGATCGGTCCAACCAGTTTTGGAGACAGTCCATATCAGTCATATTCCGCATTTGCCGGGAATCCATATCTGATCGATCTGGATGATCTTGTGCAGGAGAAGCTGCTTAGTGTGGAAGAGATCCGAAGTTTCCATTGGGGAAATGATGAAGCGGATATTGATTATGCGATGATTTATGAGAACCGCTTTAAAGTTTTGAAAATGGCGTTCGCACGATTCGATATCGAAAATGAAGTTTTTGTAACGTTCTGTGAGGAAAATGCCAGATGGCTTTCTGATTATGCACTTTATACTGCATTAAAGAAACATTTTGGTGATGAGGAATGGCAGAAGTGGGACGAACCGCTTCGAAGCCGGGATCCTGAGGCATTAAAAGAGTATGAAACAACGTTACATACAGACATATTGTTCTATGAATTCTGCCAGTTTGAATTTTTTAAACAATGGAAAAAATTAAAAGAATATGCAAATAACAGAGGTATCCAGCTGATTGGTGATCTTCCGTTTTATGTGGCATTAGACAGTGTGGATGTATGGGCAAACCGGGAACTTTTCTTATTGGAAGAGGATGGGACGCCAAAAGGAGTTGCAGGTTCTCCGCCGGATGCATTTTCAGAGAATGGACAAAAGTGGGGAAGTCCAGTATACAACTGGAGCCGGATGGAAGAAGACGGATTTGCCTGGTGGCAGGCGCGCATGTTAGAACATGCAAAGCTGTTTGATGTGATACGGCTTGATCATTTTGCAGCGATCGTAAAGTATTATGTCGTACCGAACAAGGCAGAAGATGGAAGAAGTGGAAAGTGGAGTAGGGGACCTGGAAAGAAACTTACGGATGCAATCGAAAAAGTGATCGGAGATACACACATCATCGTTGAGGATATCGCAGGAAAGAGTCCGATACCGGGTGTGAAGAAGCTGATGGCAAGAACCGGATGGCCGGGCATCAAGATTTTGATGTTCGCATTTGGGGATGATACGGCAAACGAACATCTTCCACATAATTACACCGACTGCAATCTTGTCGTTTATGCGGGAACGCATGACAATGAAACAATTGTTGGTTACTTCAGGGACAAAACAGATTATGAGCTTGCTTATCTGTACGAGTATCTGAATATCAAATATAAAGAAGAAATACCGGATGCGCTGATCCGGGCTGCCTATGCAAGCATTGCAGATGTGGTGATCATACAGATGCAGGATCTGATGAAGCTTGGAAATGAAGCGCGGATGAATGCACCATCCACCGTCGGGAGAAACTGGAGATGGAGGATTGGAACCGATGAACTGAGTGAGGAGCGAAGGGCATGGATCCGGACGCTTGCGTCGGTTTATCACAGATAATTATGTTATAAAGTGCAGATTGCATTTTATATAAAAACAAAGTTCATGAAAACTTTTTGGGAAAAAGAAAAGGAGAGGAAAAAAATGAAAAAGAAAGCAGTGTCATTATTAATGGTAGCAGCTATGATGACAACCATGGCAGCAGGATGCGGAAACAAAGCCGCAAACAATGCTGGAAGCGATGCAGCAGCAGACAACAGCACAACAAGTGATGCAGCAGCAGAGGAGACCGCAGGTACTGAGGCAGCAGCCGTAGATACCGCAGGTACTGAGGCAGCAGCCGCAGATTCTGAAGATGAGCCATGGTCCGGTACAATTACAGTATGGAGCCCACAGGAAGATCAGGATACAGGCTGGCTTGCAAAAGAGTGTGACGCATTCAACGCAGCTCATCCAAACTGGGATATCACTTTCAATTATGGTGTATGTGCAGAGGGTGATGCAAAAGCAACGGTTACACAGGATGTTGAAAACTCCGCAGATGTATATATGTTAGCAAATGATAACATCCCGGATCTTGTATCTGCAAACGCATTAGCAGAACTTGGAGGAAGTTATCTTGACTATGTAACTACAACAAACTCTGATTCTATTACGGCATCCGTTACTTACAATGATGCAGTAGTAGCATTCCCATTCACATCAAATACATGGTTTATGTACTATGATAAGAGTGTATTTTCAGATGATGATATTAAGAGCTTTGATACCATGTTAGAAAAAGGAAAAGTTTCTTTCCCATTATCTAACTCCTGGTATATTCAGGCTTTCTATGTAGCAAACGGATGTACATTATTTGGTGATGGTACTGATGCAGCAGCAGGTGTCGATTTTAGTGGTGACAAGGCAGCAGCAGTTACTGAGTATCTTGTAGACCTTTGCAAGAATCCAAACTTCATTAATGATGCAGACGGAGCAGGTATTGCCGGTTTACGTGATGGCAGCGTTAATGCCATTTTCTCAGGTACATGGGATGCAGAATCTGTAAAAGAAGCTCTTGGCGATAACATGGGTGTTGCAGCTCTTCCTACTGTAAATATCGGAGGAACAGAGGGTCAGATGAAATCCTTCATAGGATCTAAAGCAATCGGCGTTAATCCAAATACAGAGAATATGCAGGTTTCCATGGCTTTAGCGGCTTACCTTGCAGGTGAAGATGCCCAGAAAGATCATTATGATATGAGAAATATCCTTCCTACAAATACAAACATTGCAATCTCAGATGATGAAATTGCTACGGCAGTTACAAAAGTTATGACAGATACATCTATCATGCAGCCATTAGTAAGCGAAATGAGCAACTACTGGTCACCGGCTGAGAACATGGGTAAAGCACTGGTCGCTGGTGAGATCACAGCTGATAACGCAGCAGAGAAAACAGAAGATATGAATACAACAATGAACACAGACATTGCACAGTAAAAAGATTTCTTCTGATAGAAATCCCAGGGTGCCCGGACGGGCATCCTGGATGTTTCTACATTGAGATTTAAAGGAGGCCCATAACGTGAAAAAGGCTGGAATGAAAAAAGGAAAAAATAAAGAATTTTCAACACCGTACACGGTTACAAATGCGGCGGCAAAAGGAAATATAATCACAAAACTTTCCCTGTTAATTATGGGCTTAGGAAATATTGCACATAAACAAATTGGAAAGGGAATCATGTTTCTTGCAGTAGAAGCTGCATATATCTGGTACATGATTCAGTCAGGAATTTATAATTTATCTATGCTGCCATCTCTTGGATGGAGAGAGCAGGAAAAAGTATGGAACGAAAAAAAGAGTATTTATGAATATACAGCAGGTGACCAGTCAGCACTGATTCTGTTGTATGGAGTGGCAACAGTTTATATTACAGCAATGTTTATCATTGTCTGGAGAGAGTCCGTAAAGAGCTCTTATAAATCGGAAGTGCTGGCAAAATCAGGAAAGCACTTAAACAACTTTAAAGAAGACTGCAAGAGTTTGTTAGATCAAAATTTATATAAATTACTGTTGGCAGCGCCGGTTATGGGAATTTTAATTTTTACGATCTTACCACTGATCTATAACATTACCATGGCGTTCACGAACTACAGTAAAGTCAACGATCATCTGGTATTATTTGACTGGGTGGGACTGGCAAATTTCAAGAAGATTTTAAACTTCGGTGACAGCATCGGCAAGCAGTTTTATTCCGTATTGGGATGGACACTGATCTGGGCGATCTTAGCAACTGCATTAAACTATATCCTCGGTATGATCTTAGCGATCATCATCAACCGTAAGGAAACAAAAGGAAAGGCATTCTGGAGATTCTGTTTTGTACTTTCCATCGCAGTACCGCAGTTCGTATCATTGCTGATCATGCGTACCATGTTACAGCCGACCGGTATCGTCAATACGCTGTTAATAAAATATGGTCTGATCGATACCGCATTACCGTTCTTTTCAAATGCAACATGGGCAAGAGCAACTGTTATCATTATCAACCTCTGGGTAGGTATTCCGTATACGTTACTTCAGGTAACCGGTATTTTACAGAATATTCCGGGTGAACTTTATGAGGCAGCAAAGATCGACGGAGCGAATGCTGTACAGACTTTCTTTAAGATCACATTGCCTTACATGTTATTCGTTATGACACCGTACCTGATCACACAGTTTACGGGAAATATCAATAACTTCAATGTCATCTTCCTTCTGTCAGGTGGAAATCCTACTCCGGTGGATGCCACGGCAGGAAAGACAGACCTTCTTGTTACTTGGCTGTATAAGCTGACGGTTGATAAGAACTATTATAACTTAGGTGCTGTTATTGGTATTATGACATTTATTGTACTTGCGATCGTAGCATTGGTAACATATCGCAATACCGCATCCTATAAAGATGAGGAGGGATTCATGTAATGAACACGACACATACGAGTACAGCAGCAGTGGCTGCGAAAAAAAGTGGTGCATCCAATACGGCGAAAATCCGTAAAACAGTGATAAATGTGATTGTTCACATTTTCCTGGCAATACTGGCATTTATCTGGGTTCTCCCGATTTTCTGGGTAATCCTTACAAGTTTCCGTGGAGAGAAAGGTTCTTATGTAAGTACATTTTTCCCGAAAACCTATACATTTAATAATTACATCAAATTATTTACAGACACCAGTATTTTAAACTTTCCGAAGATGTTTATGAATACCTTTGTGATCGCAATTTTTACCTGCATCATTTCTACCATCTTTGTACTTTCAGTGGCATACAGTATGTCAAGAATGCGATTTAAGATGAGAAAACCGTTTATGAATATTGCGATGATCATTGGTCTGTTTCCATCTTTCATGTCCATGATCGCTGTGTACTATATTTTAAGAGCACTTAATTTAGCAGATGGTGCAATGATCCGTGTAGCACTTATCATCGTGTTCTCCGCCGGTTCCGGTGCAGGATTTTATGTTGCGAAGGGATTTTTTGATACAATCTCAAAATCGCTGGATGAGGCAGCGATTATCGATGGAGCGACAAGATGGAATGTATTTACAAAGATTACTGTACCGCTCAGTAAGCCGATCATCGTATATACGATTTTAACATCCTTTATGGGACCATGGGTTGACTTTATTTTTGGTAAAGTTATCTGCCGTGCAGATGCACAGTATTATACGGTGTCTATTGGTCTTTGGAAGATGCTTGAGAAAGAGTATATCGACAGCTGGTATACCTGTTTCGCTGCAGGTGCAGTTGTGGTATCAATTCCGATTGCAATTCTGTTCTTAATGACACAGAAGTTCTATGTGGAAGGTATGACCGGAGCTGTCAAGGGCTGATCCACAGGATACAAATGGAATATGAGGGCACATTTTGGTGTGTCATTGGGCAGATGGGGAGTCTGCCGGGAGAGCAGGGACGGTTTGTTTCTGCTCTCTTTTTAAAGTCATAGGAAATTGCGTCCTATGAATTTAAAAGCCCTCCGGGCAGGATGCGCATCTCGCGGAGCAGAAGTTAGCTGTAAACAGCACCGCTCGAGCGCGAAAGAGTCGCAAGCGACTTCTTTATTCTAATAGAGTAGTTGAAGGATGCTGAGGTCAAATAGTGCAATCAGGAAGCTTGGGTGCACTATTGTGACTTTAACATAATTGAAAAAGCGCAGGCATATATGCGCAGAAATGAGGACTGAGATGAAAAAGAGAATCATTGCGGCTGTTTTAGCCGGTATGTTGATAGTTTCCGCAGGGGGATGTGGAAATGGGACAGCTTCATCAGGGAATGCTGTGGATAATTCGAATGGAATGGCGACGGAAAGTTCTGCGGGTCAAGCCATAGCTTCTGCCAGGCAGGATGAAAATGCAGATGCTGACACGAAGGAGGGGGGAGTGACCGCCCTTTCTCTGATGCAGGAAGTCAATACCGGGGATGAACAGATCATTGATGATAATTACCGTACCTGGTATGAGGTGTTTGTGTACAGCTTTTTTGACAGCGACGGGGACGGCATCGGGGATCTGAATGGTCTGACAGAAAAGTTAGATTATATCAATGACGGTGATCCGGCGACAGATACGGATCTTGGATGTAACGGAATCTGGCTGATGCCGGTCATGCCATCGACAACCTACCATAAATATGATGTGACGGATTACTGTGATATTGACCCGGAATACGGTACGATGGACGATTTTAAAAATCTGATCGCGGCATGCCATGAGAGGGGAATCAATGTCATTATCGATCTTGTCATGAACCATACTTCCTCCCAGCATGAATGGTTTAAAACGGCAGCAGATTACCTGAAAAACCTGCCGGAGGGAGCAGAGCCGGATGCGTCGGAGTGTCCTTATGTGGATTACTATAATTTTTCTAAGGAAATGCAGGGCGGTTACAGTAAGCTCGATGGTACAGACTGGTATTATGAGGCGCAGTTCTGGAGCGAGATGCCGGATTTAAACCTTGGCAGTCAGGCAGTCCGTGATGAATTTGACAAGATCGTAGACTTCTGGCTTGATCTGGGGGTGGACGGATTCCGCCTGGATGCGGCAAAAGAGTATTACAGCGGAAGTGTGGATAAAAATGTGGAAGTGTTATCATGGTTTCATTCCATGGTAAAAGAGAAAAAAGAGGATGCCTATATCGTGGCGGAGGTCTGGACGGATCAGAATACCTACGCAAAATACTATGAGAGTGGTATTGACAGCTGTTTTGATTTTTCTTTTGCGGACAGCACCGGAACGATCACTTCCGTGCTTAAAAATGGTTCGGCATCTTCCTATGGAAAGGCGTTGGTAAATCTACAGGATAATCTTTCCCAGTACAGTGACAGCTATATCGATGCACCATTTTACACAAATCATGATATGGCACGAGGCGCAGGTTATTATTCTGGGGATGACAGTGAAAAACAGACAAAGATCGCGCAGGCAATGAATCTGTTGATGTCTGGAAGTGCTTTTCTGTATTATGGAGAGGAACTGGGCATGAAGGGTTCCGGTAAGGATGAAAATAAGCGTGCACCGATGTATTGGAGCGAAGATAGCGCAGACGATGGAATGTGCAAGGGACCTGCTGATATGGATGCCATAAAAATGAAATACGGTGCGCTCGAAACACAGGAGAAAGATGGAAACTCTATTTACCAGTTTGTAAAACAGACGATAAAACTCCGCAATGAGTACCCGGAAATAGCCCGTGGAACCGTGACTTTTGAGGAGAGCGTTTCGGATGATAAAGTCTGCGTGATAAAGAAAACGTATAGCGATTCCGAACTGCTTTTGGTTTATAACCTTGCGCCGGAGAGTGTGGAAGTGGATTTATCCGGTGTCACAGCCGGGGAAAAGAGTGGAAGTGATCTTGAAGTTGGCGGTGTACTGCTGACGGGCACAGAAGAGGCAGTGCTCCAGGATGGAACACTGACAATGCCGGGATATTCGGTGGTGATAGTGAAATAATATGTCAGGCTGTGCCGGGCAGATTTAAGAGATTACGGACAGAGCAGGCAGTAATGTGCCTGCCAATCCAATTAGTAGTTCAGCAGGAAATCCGCAAATTTCGTATAGTAATCTTTCTGCTCGGAGCGGCTGAAAACACCAAAGTAGCAGCTGTCATAAATGCCATATTTCTGGATCCACTGATTATCGGTCAGTTCGATCGCACATGGATAGGACTCTGACTCGCCATCATCGGTGGAGTAGATCAGATGATCTTTATATTTTTCCAGCACATCATCCGAAACATAGGTGCGCAGATCCATCAGCGCACCTTCTTCGGCATAATCGGTGTAAACACTTCCTGTACCGAAAAACAGATCCTCGCCGCCGGCACCGATCATCGTGGAAAGTACCATGTAGTCGTTGTAGTCCGTTGTTGCATTTGGATCATCGGAAAACTGCAGATTTGCAGAAACGTCGATTGGCTGCTGTTTTTTATCATAACCGGTAGCATCAGAAAATTCGTCAAACGCAGCCTCGGCATTTTCACTGGTTGTCTGGACATTGATCATGATGACGCTGAGTACCGGCTTGCGGTAAGTGATAAAATGATATCCCAGACCAATCACGATCGCAGCAATGACACCTCCAAATAAAATATGCAGTTTGTAATAGTCCCAGATATACTGAACTTTTGCTTTGTTCGAAAGTGCCTTAAAATCTGTCTTTTTTTCCATGATATTTCTCCAATTCTAAATATTTGTCATATTTCCACTAGCATAACATATATAAAAAAATGAAAAAAGTGCCAATTTGTGAAGTTTTTCTAAAAAATGTTACTGTTTACACTATATGCGGGAGCAGTAACTAAAAATTTTCTGTACTCTGGTCCGTCAGTGTTTCTAAACAGGTCAGCACTTTTGACATATTTTCCATGATCGTATCGATATTAAATAATTGCGGCTGCAAGACGGAGTTACGGATCGTGGAAAAAATGCCGCCGGAAAGAAATGAGGCGAGAAGTTCCGGGGATACGGAAAAGGTGCAGCCGCGTTGTTGGTGTTCTTTCAGATTACTTAAGATGTTAGAGTGTATTTCTTCATTAAAAATATCAAGCGGTGAGGCGGACATGTCGCTTTTTAAAATATTCTGGATCAGTGATTCGTGCTCCTTAAAATAGAGTATGGACCTTTGGGTAAGGTAGAGCGTGTAAGCATAAATTCCGTTGGGGGGAGTTTCCTCTTTTGCCTGTGAGATGAACTGATCCTGCTTTTGGCGGATAAAAAAAGAAAAGAAATCATACTTGTCTGCAAAATGTTTATAGAACGTGGCGCACCGGATCGTTGCCTCATCACAAAGCTCATTCACAGTCAGATCGTCAAATCTTTTTTTCTCCAAAATAGTTACAAAGGCATCACACAGTGCCTTGTAAGTTTTTCGGATTCTTAAATCTGTTTTTTCTTCCATAATTATTCCGTCCTTTCGAAAAATAAAAGACAATTATTCTGTTTTTGTCAAATAACTATCATATACATTGCAATTGTACGTTGAAAAAAACGATTTGTTATTATGATACAGAAAACGAATAGTTGTCAATTATAAAACAACCGTCAGAAATAAAACAAATGAAAATCTACTGAAAAAGCAGGGATCAGAAAAAAGGATACAGGGAGAGCAGTAGAAAACGTTTGAAAGGTTTTTTGAAAAAGGAGAAAGCATGTGGAAAAGTTTTATGAATTGGTGATCCGTCATCGTAAAATCATTTTTGCAGTATTCATTGGAATAGCAGTCATTTGTGCGATGGCGCAGAAGTTCGTATCAGTCAACTATGATATGAACTCTTATCTGCCGGAGGATTCCCCGTCGACGGTGGCACTCGATGTCATGGAAGACGAATTTGACGGAGGCATCCCAAATGCAAGGGTCCTGATCTACAATGTCACGGTGCCGGAGGCGCTTTCTTATAAGGAAAAGTTAGGAGAAATCGACGGTGTGACAGATGTGACCTGGTTAGATGATGCGGTAACGGAAAAGCAGGTGCAAATATTAAAAAAAACGAGCTCCATTAGGAACTCGTTTTTTTAATCATCGCAACAAAAAAGCGGGTGCAATCCCCCGCCTCATAACAGATACTAAAAAAACTGAGTTCCATCGGAACTCAGTTTTAATACCTGTAACAGAGAGCGGGTGATGGGAATCGAACCCACGTATCCAGCTTGGAAGGCTGGTGTTCTACCATTGAACTACACCCGCATAAGATGTATGAAATTGAATACTGCCGAGCAGAAACTGTTGTTTCTGCTCTAATGCCCAGTTCCGGAATCGAACCAGAGACACGAGGATTTTCAGTCCTCTGCTCTACCAACTGAGCTAACTGGGCGTCTCACAACAAAACTTATTTTAAAGGAAAATGGCTTTGCTGTCAAGCAGAAAATGCAAATTTTTTTAATAATATGAATTTTCGCAATAATTAGGAAAACATAGACGGGTCATTTTAGAGCAAGCATATGCCACATTGCCAGCGCAGCGCACAAAAATAAAAGTAACGTAAACCCAATTCGTTTAGTTTGAAACAGAATGGGCGAAAACTGCACATTACAAAGGGATTTCGTCCGGTTTTTACGGGAATATACTTCAATATGGGGTAGAATGGGTGAAATAGAGGTGAAATCAATCAGAATAACCCACAGAATCGGAAAAACCAGGCCGAAATGAGTAGAAAAAGGAAGATTTCGCCCAAAATCAATAGAAAGTCATTAAATAGTTAGAAAAAATGGGTGAAACCAGATTTAAATACCGAGGTTTCACCCATTGTGTGCATCAGTTAAATTGTAAAGTGATATGTTTTTTGACCTTGCTGTCGAGAGATTATGTTATACGGTAACGCATGTCAGTACATTTGTATATCATGCGTATAGCAGGATAGCAGGACGGAAGTTACATATACGGCAGCACATCCTGCATATAAGCACGCAGTGTCTCGCCGACGCTCCATGCCTGCGCATAGCATCCTCTTGGATTGTGAGGTGCATCCCCGTCGAAGATTTCGGAGATCGAGCCGATGCAGCCGTTGTCGGTCAGATGATGACGCACCGGCCCGAGCAGGGAAAGCAGCTCTTTGGTACATTCCGGCGAGTGATCGTGGACTTTGGCATAGGCGGACAGAAAACCGCCGAGCAGAAATCCCCATGCCGTGCCCTGGTGGTAGGCGGCGTCGCGTTTTGGCAGGGAACCACAGTAAATGCCGTGGTAGTCTGAATGGTCGCTGGTGAGAGAGCGAAGTCCGCAGCCTATATAAAGATATTTTTTGACAAATGCGACGATTTTTGCTTCCTGCTCCTTCGATAACATGGTAAAAGGCAGTGACACAGCATAGATCTGGTTTGGGCGAAGATGGTCATCCGGCTCATCCCCGTCCACGACATCGTAAAGACAGCCCTTTTCTTCCCACCAGAACTTCCTGCAGAACGATGCTTTTACAAGTTCCGCAAGTGCGGCGTAGTCGTGAGAGGTCATAACATGACTGTCCAACCCCGTGGCAGCACCAGCAACAGAAACCTCACTGCCGGAACTTGTGGCATAACCGCCAGTAACCAAAACATCATCCCCACCTTCATACCGCCGGGCAAGTTCCTCCATGACCTTCAGCGCATTATACCAGAGCGCATTGATCTCCACCGGTTTTCCGTGGCGCGGGGTGGCAACCCAGTCACCGACACGCACGTCCATCCAGGTGATCTGGTCAAGACCGCTTCCGGCATGGATGAGACCGTCCTCCTCCATATAAATACTGAAATCTGTGCCGTTTTTGTAAGCGGAAATGATTTCCTTCAAATGAGGATAAATATTTTCCTGTACAAACGCATTGGCAGCGGTATCCGGATAATACTGCAGATACTGCCATACTGCATAAAAATACCACAGGGAAGCGTCCGCTGTATTATAAAGCGGAGCGGCATTGTCATCCGGGAACATGTTTGGCACGATCCCGTGACGGATGTATTTGGAAAAAGTTAAAAGGATTTCCTCTGCATCTTTTCTGCGCCCGGTGCAGAGCGTCAGTCCGGTAAATGCGATCATCGTGTCACGGCCCCAATCCGTAAACCATGGAAGCCCGGCAAGCACGGTTTTATAGCCGGTAGAAGCACGGTCACAGAGAAACTGATCCGCGGCGAGAACCAGGCGATCTGCAAAATCATCGTGGATACCTGCCATTTCGTAGAGTGATTTTGTATACTTTTCCCGTTCTTTTAAAATGTCAAAAGCGGTATCTGCCGTGATATCTGTAAATGTTTCATCGGCAGCGATCATGGAACAGAGCACGGAAATCTGTTTGTGGCTTTTCGCCGGAAGAAAAACAGTGACTTCATGTGGACAATAATGACAGTCGAGTCCGTCCGTCTCAAGATCGACCTCGGTCTGAAGCTGCATGTCAATATCGAACATAGGCGTATGGTCGGAAAAAATACCTTCACTGGTCTGGAACAAAATGGAAGTATCAGGATGGCTTTCCGGGATCAGGCAGAGTGAATTGTCGATCAGGGAAGTACGAAAATGAAAATCTTCCGGGCGGCTGGATGCGCTGTGTTCACGGAAATTAAAAAGCGGAACCAGCGTGAGAGAAGCATCCGGACCATTATTTTCGATTTCATAGGCAATGGCACACACATTGGCACCATGTTTTAAGCAGATATGTTTTTTCAGCGTGATATCGCCCGCCTGGTATGTGTAGTGAACACTTCCGTCATAAGAAAAAGAGACGAGATATTCCTGCCCCTGTGTGTAACAGGTTTCGCCATTTTTCTTATGCTGTGAAGTCTCAAGGTTATACACTGCAGATACAGCTGGAACAGATCCTTTTTTTAACGTGTCCGTAATGGGATGAAATTTTTCGTCAGAATTGCCAGTGCTTTCTGCTGCAAATACGGACAGAGATTCATTGATCTTGGAAAAAACAAGATAGCGCTCGATCGGCGGGTGGAGACTCGCGATCAGATAACCCTGATGAGTCCGGTTGTGTGCACCGATCAGGGAACTTCCGGCATAACCGCCGATGCCGTTGGTCAACGCCCATTCACGGCGGATTCCATTTTTAAATGTGGAAAATGCTTCTTTTTCATATTGATAATTAATCATTTTTTTGTTCTCCATGATAAAAAGTTATTGTTTGTAAAAAATGTGTTGCAAAACTGCGAAAAATTACGAAAAAACTATTTCTTTTTATTTTACACGATAACAGGTGCGATGTACAGAAAAATAAAAAATGTATAAAATTTCCTGTATTTATGCAGAGAATGGAGGGACAGCCCTTGCCTGACAAGTTGTTACATGATAATATCTCATCTTTGACAGTTGATAAGTTAAAAAAGTGCCACAATCCCTGTAAATACAAGGGGTGTGGCACTTTTATCTGCATACACGAAATATAGTAATGTTTTATCTCCGCTTACTTTT
>OODC01001198.1_pt1 | contig 12997 bp, 9 predicted proteins | sample 1671711 | NCBI WGS metagenome assembly OODC01 (sample SAMN06348184, study PRJEB24527) | human gut metagenome | reverse complement strand
GTAGAAGCCTTTGGCAGAGCAATGTTATCGCAGGGCTTATGTATCTTTGTCAGCATCTTTGCCCTCTCAGGCGCTTCGCGCCAGCTCTCCCAAAGGGAGAGCCTTTATTAGGAGAGCCAGAATGAATTATCTCTTAAAACTATCCTACGACGGCACGAACTACTGCGGGTTTCAGGTGCAGCCCAACGGGCGGAGCGTAGCTGCTGCGTTTCAGGACGCCCTGGAGGCGGTGCTGGGCTGTCGGCCCGACATCAAGGGCTGCAGCCGCACCGACGCCGGCGTCCACGCGCTGGGCTTCATGCTCAACTTCCACGCCGACACCCGCATCCCGGCGGCAAAGCTGCCGCTGGCGCTGAACCAGCATCTGCCCCCGGACATCCGGGCGCTGGAAGCGCGGGTGGTGCCGGACGATTTCCACGCCCGCTATGCGGCCCACACCAAGACCTATCTCTACCGCATCCACAACAGCCCCATCGACTCGCCCTTTGCCGCGCGGTATTACACCAAAGTGCCGGGGCGGCTGGATGCCGATAAGATGCAGCAGGCGGCGCAGTATTTTGTGGGAAAGCACGATTTCCTCGCCCTCTGCGCCTCGGGCAGCTCGGCTGCGGCGCACGGCGACACCGTGCGCACCATCACGGCCTGTGACGTTCAGCGCCGGGGCGACGACATCGACATCACGGTGACGGCGGACGGCTACCTCTACAACATGGTGCGCATCCTTGCAGGCACCCTCTGTGAGGCCGGCGCAGGGCGTCTTGCGCCTGAGGCCGTGCCGGGCATCCTCGCCAGCCGTGACCGCAAAAACGCCGGGCCGACGCTGGCGGCGAAAGGGCTTTTCCTCAAGAGCGTGGACTACGACACGCCCATAGAATAACGCAAACACGACCGATGCTCCCGGAGGGGAAACGCCCCTTTGGGAGCACTGTCATTGCACGAAGGGACAGGAGAGTATGAGAAAAAGACAGCGCGGCACCCGGCCTGTGTCGGACGAGCCGCTTTCGGCGGGACGGGTCGAATATCTCGAGCAGGCCCGCGAGCGGGTGCGGAACCGGCGCATCCGCCGCACGGCACTCATCGTCGTGGCGCTGACGCTGGTGGTGCTGTTCACCACCGGCATCGTGGGCAGCTCTGTTGCCATGGCCAAGGACTGGGCCGACACCGCCCGCATCCTGCTCTTCCCCGGCACGGGCTGGCCCCAGCAGACCGGCGTCATGGAGGTGAAACAGCTTGCCGCCATGAACAGCAGCTTTGTGGAGCTGGGCGAGGAAGGGTGCGTGGTCTGGTCCCGCACCGGCACCCGGCTCAACTCCATCCAGAGCGGCTACGCCCGCCCTGCGCTGGCTGTGGGCAAGAACCGCTTTGTGCTCTACAACCGCTCGGGCAATGAGCTGCGGGTGGAGAGCCGAACCCAGAATCTCTACACCAAGACGATGGAGAGCAGCATCACCCTCTGTGCCATGGCCGACAACGGCACGCTGGCCGTCGTCACAGAGGACCCCGGCAGCGCGGCCCGGCTTCGGGTCTACTCGTCCTCAATGGAGCAGCTGCTGAGCTGGAGCCTCACCATCGCCGACGGCACCCCGATGCGGCTGGCCTTTTCGCCGGATGGGCGGCGGCTGGCAGTGGCGGCGGTGACGGTGAACGGCGGCCAGATGGTCACGAATTTCTATGTCGTCACCCTGGCGCAGGGCGACCCCCTGCTGGTGGGCAGCGGCAGCGGCGCGGCTCAGTGGCTGAGCTGGACCGGTTCTCAGAGCATCCTGGCCGTCTGCGACAGCCGCGCTGTCCTCTACAACGCATCGGGCGGAGAGCGGGCAGCCTATGACTTTACCGGGCAGGCCCTCCGGGACATCTCGGTGGACGCTTCGGGCAATACTGCCCTTCTGCTGGCCTCCGGCCAGCTCTGTCAGGCCGTGATGCTGGGCCGTGACCTCGGCGTCGAGAACACCACGCAGGTGCAGGCGTCCAACCGCATCGTCCGCTCCGGTGCGCAGTTCTATCTGCTCACCGATACAGGGGTGGAGTGCCTTTCCACCGACGGCACCTCCCAGTGGACCCAGAGCCTTTCGGCCCGCCCGCAGGGTCTGCTGGCCGACCGCAGGCAGCTGCTGGTCTTCTGCGGCAATACGGTGCAGGGATTGACCCCGCCTGCGGCGGAAAACAACGCTCAAAGCAATACATAATAAGGAAAACAAGATATGTTCAAGAATCCGTCATTTCTTTTTGATATAGTATGTACCGTGGTCTGGCTGCTTCTGGCTTTGCGCTATGCCCGCAAGGGCTTTCTCGCAGCCAGTGTCCAGCTGGGCGGGAATGTCTTCAGCCTCGTGGGCGCCCGGGTCTTTTCGGGCTGGGCCGCTGCCGAGGTGTTCCAGCGCTTTCTGGCCGGGAGCTTCCGTACCCAGATCGCCGAGAGCATCTCGGCCGGAGGGGTCGTGGACCTGACCGGCATCGCGGACAAGTACGCGGGCTTTCTGCCCGAGAGCTTCCGCGCCTCCATCGTGGAGACCTGCGAGCGCTCCATCTCGGCTGTGCTCAGCGACAACGCCGTGGTGCTGGCGGACGCCATCGTCCAGAAGGTGCTGGCTCCGCTGCTCACGCCGGTCATTTCGATCGTGCTCTTTTTCGTGGTCTTTGCCCTGCTGCGGATGCTGGTGAGTATGCTGGTCACCGTGCTGGGCCTCGTCAACCGGCTGCCGGTCATCGGCACCGTCAACCGCTGGCTGGGCTGGGTCACCGGCTGTGTCGCCAGCACCATGGACATCTATCTGATGCTCTGTGTGGTGTGGGCCGTCATCGTCATCACCGGCGGCAATCTGACCGTCCTGAACGATACGGTCATGAGCAGCAGCCTTTACTATAAAGCATTCAATCTGTTCAACCCCTTCCTGTAAAGGGGAGCTTTAGGAGGAACCTATATGGTCTGCAATCGCTGTCAGAAACGTCCGGCCATCATCTTCGTCCAGCGGATGGAGAACGGCCAGATGAAAAATGAGGGCTTTTGCCTGCACTGTGCGCGTGAGCTGCACATCAAGCCGGTGGAAGACCTGATGAAGCAGTTCGGTATGTCCGACGAGGACATGGATAACATGGAAAACCGAATGGAGAGCATGATGGATGAGATGGGGGACGCGAACCCCCTCTCCCTCATGATGAATATGGGCCAGCCCATGGGCGACGAGGAGAACGAAGGGGACGACGACCTTGTCCCCGGCTCCAGCGCTACCTTCCCGCTGGGCGTCAAGGCGGAGGGAGATGCCGGAAACAGCAAAAAGGCCCAGAAGAACGGCAAAAAGCCGCCCCGCCGCAAATTCCTCGACACCTACTGTGAGAACCTGACCCGCAAAGCCCGGGAGGGCAAGCTCGACGACATCGTGGGCCGCGACCGCGAGATCTACCGCACCATCCAGATCTTGAGCCGCCGCCAGAAGAACAACCCCTGCCTCATCGGTGAGGCGGGCGTCGGCAAGACGGCCATCGCCGAGGGCATCGCGGAGCGAATCGCCAGGGGCAATGTCCCTGTGGGTCTGAAGGATAAGGAGATCTTCCTGCTGGATCTGACCAGCCTCGTGGCCGGCACCCAGTTCCGCGGCCAGTTCGAGCAGCGGGTCAAGGGCCTGCTGAGCGAGGTCAAGGCCGCCGGCAACATCATCCTGTTCATTGACGAGATCCACACCATCACCTCCGCCGGTGAGAGCGAGGGCGCCATGAACGCGGGCAATATCCTCAAGCCTGCCCTCTCCCGCGGTGAGATACAGGTCATCGGCGCCACTACCTTCAACGAGTACCGCAAGTATATCGAGAAGGACCAGGCCCTTGAGCGCCGCTTCCAGCCCGTCCGTGTGGAAGAGCCCAGCGTGGCCGATACGCTGGCCGTCATGAACGGCATCAAGAAGTATTACGAGGAGCACCACCATGTGCAGGTGGATGCCGATGTGCTGAGCGCCATCGTCACCCTCAGTGAGCGGTATATCACGGACCGCTACCTGCCCGATAAGGCCATCGACCTGCTGGACGAAGCCTGCGCCTGCTGCAATCTCGCCCACCCGGTCATCTCGGAGTATCTCGAGATGCAGAAGGAGCTGGACGGCCTCAGGCAGGAAGAGGCAGACATGGAGTCCTCCGACGTCAATGAGGCCATCGACTATGAGCAGGTGGCCCAGCGGAAGACCCGCATCGCCAAGCTCGAGGCAGAGCTGCCCGCAAAGCAGGCTGCTGCCAGCGAGATAAAAGTGACCATGGACGATGTGGCCAAGGTCATTGAGCTGTGGACGGGCATCCCGGCGGTGAAGATCCAGGAGACGGAGTTCGTCAAACTGGCCGGGCTGGAAGCGGAGCTGAAAAAGAAGATCATCGGTCAGGACGAGGCCGTCCATCTGGTGGCACAGGCCGTCAAGCGGAGCCGCGCCGACCTGTCGGGCCGCCGCCGTCCCGCAAGCTTTATCTTTGTCGGCCCCACTGGCGTCGGCAAGACGGAGCTGGTCAAGCAGCTGGCAAACCAGCTCTTCGACGGCCCCGACCCGCTCATCCGTCTCGACATGAGCGAGTATATGGAGAAATATGCGGTGTCCCGCATGATCGGTTCGCCTCCGGGCTATGTGGGCTACGAGGAGGCCGGCCAGCTCACCGAAAAGGTGCGCCGCCGCCCCTACAGCGTGGTGCTGTTCGATGAGATCGAAAAGGCCCACCCCGACGTTATGAACATCCTGCTCCAGATCCTCGACGAGGGCAAGATCAACGATGCACAGGGCCGGACGGTGGACTTCTCCAATACGGTCATCTGCATGACCTCCAACGCCGGCAGCAGCGACAAGACGACCTCCGGCCTCGGCTTCAACAAGAGCGAGGAGCAGCTGAGTGAGGAAAAGACCCGCAAGGCTCTGAGCCAGTTCCTGCGGCCTGAGTTTCTTGGCCGTGTGGATGAGGTCATCGCCTTCAAGCCGCTGAGCCAGCAGACGCTGGAAGGCATCGCGGCTCTCATGCTGGATGAGTACAAGCCCAGCATGGAAGCCAAGGGCATCGCCTACAGCTACACCCCGGCGGCTCTCTCTGCCCTCGTGGCCAAGAGTCAGGGCGGCAAGTTCGGCGCCCGCGACCTGCGCCGCGTCATCCGCAAGGCTGTGGAGGACCCCGCCGCCGAGCACATCATCGACGGAACCCTGAAAGCGGGTGGCAGCCTGACGGTGGATGCCGAAAATGGCGAAGTTATCTTGAAGTGAATGCAAACAGAAACGGCACTCCGAACTGCTTTCGGAGTGCCGTTTGTCATAGGCAGACTTAGTCGAGGGAGACCGGGAACTCGGGCTTGTTGGCCATACGGGCATTGGTGCGGCCCTCGGGGATGATCTCGCCGGCGGCGGTCAGCGCCAGCTTGGTGAGGGTGGGGCCTACCAGCTCATACACCAGCACCGAGAAGAGCACGACGTTGCGCACCATGTGGCCGTCGGAAAGCTCAGCGGCCTCGGCTGCCATGCCCAGCGCCACGCCAGCCTGCGGCAGCAGGGTGATGCCGAGGTACTTCTGGATGTTGTGGCTGCAGTGGGTGGCCCGGCCGCTGACGAAGGCGCCGGAAATTTTGCCCAGAGAGCGGAAGGCGATGTACACCACGCCGATGAGGAGCACCAGCGGGTCGGAGAGGATGTTCAGATCCAGCTCTGCACCGCTGAGCACGAAGAAGAGGATGTTCACCGGCGACACCCAGCGGTCGAGGCGGTCCATCAGCTCATCGGAAGTGGGGCAGATGTTGCAGAACACCGTACCGGTCATCATGCAGACCAGCAGCAGCGAGAAGCCGCAGTGGATCGGCCCGATGTCGAAGGTGACCATGGACAGGCCCACCGTCAGCAGCACGAAGGCCACGGAAAGGCTCATGCGCTTGGAGCGGGAGTGAAAATAAATTTCCAGTTGGTTGAGCGCGAAGCCCGCCGCAGCGCCCAGACCCAGCGAGAAGACGATCTCCACCACCGGCTCCACCAGAATACTGATGGCGTCGATGCGGCCCTGCTCGAGGGCGTTGGCAATGCCGAAGGAGGCGGAGAAGAGCACGAGGCCCACGGCGTCGTCGATGGCGACCACCATCAGCAGCAGGCGGGTGAGGGGGCCGTCGGCCTTGTACTGCTTGACGACCATCAGGGTGGCGGCAGGGGCCGTGGCTGCTGCGATAGCACCCAGCGTGATGGCCGAGGCCATGGAGATGATGTCGGGCCGGATGAAGTGCAGGATGACCAGCGCTGCATCCACGAGGGCGGTGGTCATGACGGCCTGTAAAATGCCGACCGTGATGGCCTGTTTGCCCATGCTCTCAAGAGCCGAGAGACGGAACTCGTTGCCGATGACGAAGGCGATGAAGCCCAGCGCCACCTGGGTGATGAGGGACAGGCTGTCCACCTGTTCGAGGGTGCCGAAGCCGATGCCAAAATCACTCAGGCCCAGACGCCCCAGAAAGAAAGGCCCCAGCAGCAGGCCCGCCAGCAGATAAGATGTGACCGCCGGCAAATGGATCGCCTTTGCGAGGCGCGACATCAAAAGACCTGCGATGAGCGCCGCGGAAAGGCAGATGAGAAGCTGTTCCATGCGATATTGCGGGCAGCAGCACGATACCGACGCGCAGCCGCCCTTTCCTCCTTTTTCTCAGTCGGGCGCGTTTTCTTGCTGCTTGCCAAAAGCCCAAAAAACACAGCACAGTAATAAATTATACTATTCCACTTTCTAAAAAGCAACATCTTTTCAGGCGGCAAAATTGAAGATTCCTTAACAAATGGCCGAAAAAGGCAAAAAAACAGGGCCGCTGCGCAGGCAGCGGCCCTGTTGTATGCAACAATCGTGAATTTAGTTGAACTTGAAGATCTTCCGTGCGATGCGGTAGCCGCCCACCACGATGGCGTCGCCCTTGGGGAAGGGCAGGTTGGTCACGCCGCCAAAGCCGAAGCGGATGGAGCGGTAGACTGCGGCGCTGGTGTGTTCGCGCAGATACTGCCACAGGCCCTTCTGCTTTTCTTTCGCCTCGGCGCTGCCGTCCAGCAGCAGGAAGATGTCGCTGACGGCCATCATCATGGAGAGGTAGTGGAGCATATAGGCCCGCAGCTTCTTCTCGCCCTTGAGGGCGTCGAGGTCCTGACAGTCGATCATATGCCGGGTGACCCGGAGCTGCTGGTCCACGCGCTTGACCATAACGCTCTCGTTGACGCTCTGGTCGGCGCGGCCGATGAAGTAGCGGTAGAGGTCGAGGTCCATATAATACATGGTCTTGACGAAAGGCAGAGGCTGGTAGACGAAGATATTGTCCACGTAGAAGGTATGCTTGGGCAGCACCATGCCGCACTTGCGCAGCACCTCAGTGCGGTACATGACCGAGTGCATCAGCAGGTTCTGGTCGGGGCGGAAGTGGCCGACGTGCATCCAGGTGAACAGACGCTCCTGCGGGAAGATGTTGGTGTACCGCACAGTGTGGCTGGTGCCGTCCTCGGTGTGCTCGTAGACATAGTTGCAGATCATGAGGTCGGGGGCGGTGCCGCGGGTCACGAGGGTGTGCAGGCGGGCCAGCACCTTCTGGAGGGCGTCGGTGTCCAGCCAGTCGTCGCTGTCCACGACCTTGTAGTAGAGGCCGGTGGCGTTGCGGATGCCCTGATTGACGCCCTCACCGTGGCCGCCGTTCTCCTGATGGATGGCCTTGACGATGGTGGGGTACTTGGCAGCGTACTCGTCGCAGATGGCCGGGGTCTCGTCCTTCACGGAACCGTCGTCCACGAGGATGATCTCGGCCTGCTCCCCGGCGGAGAGCAGCGTTTCGATGCAGTGGCGCATATATGCCGCCGAGTTGTAGCACGGGACGGCAAAGGTGATGAGTTTCTGTTGCATAAGATAAAGCTCCTTATCGTGCTTGCCCGGCCATGTTCAGAACAAAATGGGCCGGAGATGGAGATATGTATTCTTATTATAGCATTTTCGCCCACAAAAAGCTAGGAACACCAGCAAATACCTGCCAAAAAACGACGACAGAAGAGCGATCTGATACCATTTCGGGCCGGGCTGTGCTATAATAATACGGATACAGATTTGAAAAACGCAGGAGGCACCCATGGCAGACCCGCATTCTATCTTGAAAAAAGTTTTTGGCTACGACAGTTTCCGCCCCGGACAGGAGGACATCGTCCGGCGGCTGCTGGACGGGCAGGATGTGCTGGCGGTGATGCCCACCGGTGCGGGCAAATCCATCTGCTATCAGGTGCCGGCTCTGCTTCTGCCCGGCATCACCATCGTGGTGTCGCCGCTGGTCAGCCTGATGAAGGACCAGGTGGGGGCGCTGGTGCAGGCGGGGGTGGCGGCGGCTTTCCTCAACAACAGCCTCACCGACAACCAGAAGGCCCTCATGCTCCGCCGCGCCCGGGAGGGCTGGTATAAGATCATCTATGTGGCCCCGGAGCGGCTGGAAATGCCGGGCTTCCAGCGCTTCGCGCAGGAAAAGCTCATCAGCATGGTGACGGTGGACGAGGCCCACTGCATCAGCCAGTGGGGGCAGGACTTCCGCCCCAGCTATCTGCGCATCAAGGCGTTCGTGGACAGCCTGCCGAATCGCCCGGTGGTGGGCGCGTTCACGGCCACGGCGACGGCCCGGGTGCGGGAGGACATCCGCAGCCACCTCGAGCTCCATCAGCCCTATGAGGTGACGACCGGCTTCGACCGGCCCAACCTCTACTTCGAGACGCGCCGCGCCCTGCCCAGCCAGAAGCCGAAGGAGCTGTTGGACCTTGTGCTCCGGGAGGGCGACAACGCGGGCATCGTCTATTGCAGCACTACGAAGCAGGTGGACGAGACGGCCCGCCTGCTCCAGAGCCGGGGCATCCGGGCAGCGGCCTACCACGCCAAGCTGGACGCCGAGGTGCGCCGGAAGAATCAGGACGACTTCCTCTACGACCGCATCCAAATCATGGTGGCGACCAACGCCTTCGGCATGGGCATCGACAAGCCCAACGTCCGGTTCGTCATCCACTATAATATGCCCAAGGATCTGGAGAGCTACTATCAGGAGGCGGGCCGCGCGGGCCGCGACGGTCTGCCGTCCCGCTGCATCCTGCTCTATTCCGGTACGGATGTGCGCACCATCCGCTTCTTCATCGACAAAGAGATGGAGGCGGACAACGGCCTGCCCGCCGATGTCAAGGCCGAGGCCGCCCGCAAGGCGGAAGAGCGGCTCAAGTATATGACCTTCTACTCCACCACCCAGAAGTGCCTGCGGCGGTTCATGCTGAACTATTTCGGCGAGGCCGCACCTGAAAAGTGCGGCAACTGTTCCTGCTGCCTCTTTGCCGAGCAGAACGCGCAGGAGGTGGAACAGCGCGCTGCCGCCGCAAAGCAGAGGGCCGCGGCCAACTCCCGGCGGCTGTCGGCCCGCCGTGCTGCTGTCGGCGGCGACCTCAGCGAGGCCGACGAGAAGCTGCTGGCCGCGCTCTACGCCCTCCGCAAGCGTCTTGCAGCGAAGCAGAATGTTCCGGCCTACATGGTGTTCAGCGACGCGACTCTCCGCGAGATGGTCCAGAGCAAGCCTCTGAGCATGGACGAGTTTTTGAACATCACCGGCGTCGGCGAAAAGAAAGCCGCCCGCTATGGCATGGCCTTCCTGCGGGCCATTGAGGATATGGTGGGGAGCAGAGAATAAGAAAAAAGCGCAGATCTTCCACGAGCGGAGAGGCTCGTTGTGGAAAATCTGCGCTTTTGTTTATCATTCCATCGTATGGGTGGAGAACACTTTTTCGTCCTGCCACCACACCGGCTGCCCGGCGGCGAGGGACTTGGGAACATCCAGCAGACGCTGGTTCCGGCTGCCCCGGAAGCGGAGGGAGATGTCGTGCTCAGCCTCCACGAAGCGGCCATCCACCAGCACATCCAGCAGACTCAGCAGCTCGTCGGTGACTTCGCACCGCGCGTGGCAGGGGACTTTGCCGGTCAGCTGTTCCCAGGTGTAGCCGGAGTAGCACCAGACCGTTTTCTTCGGGTAAAGGGCTTTGAAATTTTGCACAAAGGTCACCAGCTCCCGCTGGTTCTCCGGCTCCATCGGCTCGCCGCCCAGCAGGGAGAGGCCCGTAATATAGTCCGGCTTGCAGGAGGCGAACACCTCGTTGCGGACGGGCTTGTCGAAGGGCTGGCCATAGCCGAAATCCCATGCCACCTCGTTGAAGCAGCCGGGGCAGTGGTGGCGGCAGCCGGAAACGAAGACGCTGGTGCGGACGCCCGGCCCGTTGGCGATGTCGTAATATTTAATAGTCGCGTAGTTCATAAATCAGACCTGAAAGCAGAGCACGCTGCTTTGCCTTGCAATTTTTTTGTGCTTGGGTAGCTTGCCAATGGCTTTCCCCTTGGGAGAGCTGGCGCGAAGCGCCTGAGAGGATCACAAGTGCAACACCCGATCCTTGATCTCCTGCGTCCGGCCCTGGTTCCAGAACTGGGTGCCGATATAGCCGCAGGTGCGGCGGGCGACATTCAGCTTATTCTGGTCACGGTTGCCGCACTTGGGGCATTCCCACACCAGCTTGCCGTCGTCCTCGACGATCTTGATCTCGCCGTCGTAGCCGCAGCACTGGCAGTAGTCGGACTTGGTGTTCAACTCGGCGTACATGATGTTGTCGTAGATGAACTGCAGCACGCTCATGACCGCCTCAAGGTTGTCCTGCATATTGGGGACTTCCACATAGCTGATGGCACCGCCCGGAGACAGCTTCTGGAACTCGCTCTCGAATTTCAGCTTGGTGAAGGCGTCGATGTGCTCGGAGACATGGACGTGGTAGCTGTTGGTGATATAGTTCTTGTCGGTGATGCCGGGTACGATGCCGAACCGCTTCTGCAGGCACTTGGCGAACTTGTAGGTGGTGGATTCCAGCGGGGTGCCATAGAGGGAGTAGTCCATGTTCTCGGCCTTCTTCCACTCGCTGCACTTGTCGTTCATGTGCTGCATCACGCTAAGGGCGAAGGGCTTTGCGCCGGCGTCGGTGTGGCTCTTGCCGGTCATATACTTCACGCACTCATACAGGCCGGCGTAGCCGAGGCTGATGGTGGAGTAGCCGCCGAAGAGCAGCTTGTCGATCTTCTCGCCCTTCTTGAGGCGGGCCAGTGCGCCGTACTGCCACAGGATGGGGGCGGCGTCGCTGGGGGTACCCAGCAGGCGCTTGTGGCGGGCCTGCAGAGCACGATGGCAGAGGGCCAGACGCTCGTCGAAGATCTTCCAGAACTTATCAAAGTTGCCGCCGGAGCTGAGGGCCACGTCCACCAGATTGATGGTCACGACGCCCTGATTGAAGCGGCCATAATACTTGGGCTTGCCGGTCTCGGGGTCAACATAGGGGGTCAGGAAGCTGCGGCAGCCCATGCAGGTGTAGCAGTGGCCCTCGCCGTTTTTGTCCACCTTCAGCTCGAGCATCTTCTTCTCGGAGATATAGTCGGGGACCATCCGCTTGGCGGTACACTTGGCAGCCAGCTCGGTCAGGTAGTAGTAGGGGTCGCCGGGGTGGATGTTGTCCTCTTCCAGCACGTAGATGAGTTTGGGGAAGGCGGGGGTGATCCAGACACCGGCCTCGTTCTTCACGCCCTGATAGCGCTGACGGATGGTCTCCTCGATGATGATGGCGAGGTCAGCTTTCTCCTGCGCATTGCGGGCTTCGCCCAGATACATGAACACGGTGATGAAGGGGGCCTGACCGTTGGTGGTCATGAGGGTGACGACCTGATACTGGATGGTCTGGACGCCGCGGTTGATCTCGCTGCGCAGGCGGCGCTCCACGATCTCACGCTTGCGCTCGGCAGAGACATCCAGACCCTCCATCTCGGCCTCGACCTCGGCAGCGATCTTCTTGCGGGAGACGTCCACGAAGGGGGCAAGATGGGTCAGGCTGATGCTCTGACCGCCATACTGGTTGGAAGCCACCTGTGCAATGATCTGGGTGGCGATGTTGCAGGCGGTGGAGAAGCTGTGGGGCTTCTCAATATAGGTGCCGGAGATGACGGTGCCGTTCTGGAGCATGTCGTCCAGATTGACGAGGTCACAGTTGTGCATGTGCTGGGCAAAATAGTCGGAGTCGTGGAAGTGGATAAGGCCCTCCTGATGCGCCTTAACGATCTCCGGGTCCAGCAGCAGGCGGGCAGTCAGGTCTTTGGAGATCTCACCGGCCATATAGTCGCGCTGGACGCTGTTGACGGTGGGGTTTTTGTTGGCGTTCTCCTGTTTGACTTCCTCGTTCTGGCACTCGATGAGGCTCAGGATGCGCTCGTCGGTGGTGTTGGTCTGGCGCTTGAGGCTCTGGATATAGCGGTAGGTGATATAGTGGCGGGCGATGTCATGGGCCTTGATGTCCATGAGCTGGTTTTCCACCATATCCTGTACCTCTTCCACGCTGACAGCGCGGTTGAGTGCCTGACACTGGTCGGTCACAGCTGCGGCGATGTCAGTGATCTGCTCCCGGGAGAGACGGGCCTTGCCGCCTACCGAATCGCTGGCCTTGGTGACAGCGGTGATGATCTTGGTAATATCAAAAGGCACTTCCGCACCGTTGCGTTTGATGATCTTCATAGCGCTCCTCCTGTTTCGCGTATACAGTGTGAACGGGTGTCTCCTGATACAAGAGGCACCCGCAACTCTCATTGGTCGTTGGTACTATCATATCACTATTTAGTGATATGTCAATGGAAGAACCACTACATTTTGTGTTTTGTAGCTTTCGCCAAAAATAGAGGAAAATTTCCGGAACAAAATTTGAGACGAAACCTCTTGACAATCTGCGCAAAGGAAGTAGTGCTTTCCGCAGGGTAATAAAGGCCATTGTCTATACTGTGCCCCTTTATATAATACATTATAAAAGACAAAAGACTTTGCCTGAAGAATCCAAGAGGATGAAGCTGATTTGAGTCAGCGCGAAAAAACCTGAAAAAACTTGCAAAAAAGTGTTGACATCCGGCCCGGCGTATGGTATTATACTTGAGCGCCAAGCGCTGAGACAAAAGAATGACT
>OODC01001191.1_pt1 | contig 13049 bp, 8 predicted proteins | sample 1671711 | NCBI WGS metagenome assembly OODC01 (sample SAMN06348184, study PRJEB24527) | human gut metagenome | reverse complement strand
CTAATTAAAGATAATAGAATTCATAATCTGCCATTCATGACGAGCATCAAGCACAAGCACTCCGGCTGAACTTAAATCGATAGGCTCATCTTCACTATAATTCTGCGATTGACTCTTTTCCCCCATCGTATACAAACGATTACGTACAATACTAAAACAAGTTTCTGTATCAATATTATCGAGTTCGGTAATCACAGTACGTCCGTTCTCCCCATCAGGCAACGATACCAATGTACGGTCTTCACCTGCAGTTTCGTAATTACGTAAAATAATATCCCAATACTTTATCACTCTTCCTTCCGCATCAAGCATCTGCATTTGGAAAGTAGGTATTCCTTCTTCCACATCTCGCTGCGTCATAACAACCGAAACCCAAAAGCTATCACCGAACACCGTACCCCTCGGTAATGAAATCGTCCCCTTAGGATAGGCTTCCTCATCAGTCTGCCAGTTCGTATCGGCACTATCCAGATAACCATCACCATTCATATCCAGCGGCAACTGCACATTCTCTGTATTACCTGGAAACCACTTGCACAAATCAACCTCATATACAGAAAACCCATTGTTCACTGCCGATCCTGCCAGTGCACAGTCATAATCCATACGTGGATTCATGCCGTTTATCACATTATCCTTATGAAAATCGAAAGCATCATCCACACTTCTGAATCCTCCGAAGATAATAGTCTGATTACGTTTGGTCGCAACTAGCCGCAGCTTAGCCACACTACTGCCGTTTACCTGCACCGGCACACGGGTAAAATAGCCGAACGTACCCGCTACCTGCCGGCGGGCTACCATCAGTCCATGCTGTGCCTCTGCTTTAGCACTCAGTTTGGAAAGAATCACTCCATTTTCCACCCAAAAAATTTCTGCACCTGCAAAAACTTCTTCAGCATACCCTCCATTAGGGATAGTTACGGTTTCAGTCTGATTGTAATAATCCCCTACTTCTACACCTTTAAACGGCTCATAGCCTCCGTAAGTTCCGCTTTGGTAACCAATTACATATGCCATGTAATTCTTTCCTTCCTCCAGACACTCACTGCCGGTAAGCGTAATCGTGGCATATCGCCCCTGTCTGTCTTCCGTACTCCAGGGATAACTTGCTTTGTTATCCGGATTACTCCAGTTTTCAATCGTCTTTTTATATACCACCTTTGCCGGGCTCTGATACTCCACAATCAGTATACTGAGCTTGTCGAACGTCTGCGTAGGTGTAACGCTCGAAATAGGACGGCGTGATGTGACAGTAGCCGGATTCACCCCTTCTCCACCTTCAAAAAGCTCGCCCACACTTTCTACCGCTACAGTAAACGTCTGCTGCAGTGGCTTCCCATTCTGTCCTTCTGCATCAAGCGACGACGAATCGCTGCAGGCAGAAAGAAGCATCAGGACGATGCCTGACATATAAATCAATCTAGTATATTTCATAAGTTAATCATCCAATTAAGAAACTTCATACCCTTGTAACTACCTTACACAGTGCCAATTGTTATTGCAACACGCCAGAACAGTCTATAGGTTTTGACGGAATCCCCAGACAATAAAAATGATTTGCCTCAATCGGGAAAAGATACTTGTCGAGGTCGTCGATAATACCTGTGCCTATATCAGTTTCGTCTTCGAAATCAAGCCCGTCGCTATTTTGCCAAGGCTTTATCAACCGTACCTTTTTGCTGGAACCTACAATACCGGTCATGGAGGTAGTAACAAACTCCGCTACAAGCGTATAGTCGTACAGCTCCCTGTCTGGGATATTGACAGGCAGCATAAATGCCGTCAGGGAACATTTGTAAGCATAATCAGAAACGACTCCTGAGCCAGGTTCTGGAAGATATAAATCATCCTTTGTAAAGGTCTTATCCATCAGTACCCTGCCCTCTTCGTTGAAAGAATCATTCCCGTAAGGGCTGGTAATATAATCTGTAATTCCACTTGCTGCTGGAGCACTGGGCAATAGTTTCACTTGTGTATTCTGTGAATTATAAAGCAATATTCTCACGCGCTCTACTTCCTTCGGAATCAGATTCAGGCAAACCTGCAGACCTGCGACTCTGCGCCACAAATTAATCTCACCAATATTCTTGTCACTCTCCGATGCTGGCTTGAAATCTACGTACCCCGTAAAGAATTCCGAATGTGCCATATCAGTCGGAGTTTTACCTTCTTGAAGTGTAATCGGATCAATCAGCTTACTGCCTGTCTGAATAGACTCAGGCAAGCCATAGGTTTCTTTCGAGTTCATCCCGTCATAGTCTGGCATATTATCTTGCCCTGTCGCTCCATCTACACCTACCGCTACCAGCCGGTAAGTTTTTCCGACCGTAAATGTATAAGCAAACGTATACCGCATTACTGCCGTTTTATCCGGAAGATTATTAGCTCCAAAGTATTCTCTCCACCCCACATTAAAGCGGGCTTTACACTCACCATCGGTCCCAGCTTCGTCCATTTCGTAAATATAGAGATATACATCCGTAACGTGCTGCACACCACGAATATTATTTCCATAATCTCCATCATAAACCGGCAAGGAAGTACGGGTCTGCAAGTCACTCTGAGCCGCAATGGTAACCGTTACTCCCTCAACAGTCTGTATCGGTTCATTCTCCTTGCTGCATGAGGCTCCCAGCAGGAGGAAGCCACACACAGTCAGGGCACAAGATACAGCATGTATGAATTGTTTCATTTTCATAACCTACTTTCCTTTCATTCTTTTACGAGATAGAAACGTCCGTCATTACTCTTCATCGCACCTGCATTTACTGTAAGCGAAGTACCATCCAGCAGGTAGCGCTTTCCTGTCTGCTTGTCAACCAGTGTCCATCCCTTCCAGTTGCTGCCATAGTCCAAAGTGAATTCTGTCTGTTGCGAACCGTCCTTTACCATGAATCCTAAACCCACACGAGTTGCATTACTCATTTTCTGAATATCGAGCGCACGCTTGTCGGCTACGGTATACACCTTTACCTTCGGCATAAAGTCCTCGTCAATCAGTGAAACAATATCCTCCTTCGCATTGTATGCATCCGATGCTCCGGCACTGCGAATCAGCGAACAAGAACTTACAGAGTTACCCGATACAGCCGAGATTTTCATTTCGCCTGCTGTCGGAACAGAAGCACTGCGGGAACTTCTGGTTGCGGTACTTGCAGAAGGCTGTACAAACATATCCGAGGTATAAGTTATATTAACATTGTCTGAAGTATAACCTTCTAACGCCTCTACATAAAATGCCTGCAACGGTGCAATGGTGTTGCTCTGTTCTCCAGCTACATTAAAGCTTAAATCTCCGTTTTTACCTAAGGAAATTCTGACCAATCCCTCTTCTTCTCCGAAAACACTTTCAGAATCTATGATACGGATAGCCTGAACAAACTGTTTATTTTCTGTCAGGAATGTCTTTATATCCAGATAACTCATAAACGGATTGCCTGCCACAAAATAGGTAGCTCCTTTTCCATCATTCCGCAATTCAAAAGTAAATGAATTACCTGCATTCTCCGGATTAAATCCACTCACTTCATAAGCAAATTTTCCATTCATATTTCTTGCCTCTACCGGCAAAGTTTCTTTTTTAACACATTCGCCGGAAAGCGTATAATAATTGTACTCGGTATATGCTTTCGGGAAACGAAGACGATAAGAAGTCCCCCAATCATTTCCAACCATCATCTTGATGCCCTGTGCCTGCTCGTACGGCTGAGCCACGGCATTGAATGTACGACTCCAGTCGGCAGTAGCAACTACAGTACCGTTAGTACCAGAAGTTGCAGTTGTAACCGCACGACTGTACATTTTCTGACGTACTATCGGATTGTGTCGCACTTCACGATAAGTATCCTCCTTCAGCGGAGTAAAGTATGCCGGCATCTCAGGCGAAACAAACATATCGCCCGTAATCATGCCGTGAAGTGGAGTAGAAATCATATGATACATACCGCTTTGTACTTCCATTTCCACGTATGCACAGTCATACTCCAGATATTGTGTATTGAGTACAGCTGCTCCCGGTTCGAAATGAATATTCGCACAATAGTTACCGCCATAGAATTTATCTACACTACCCCAAGCTTTTAAGTTCGGATAACGTGTGGCTCCTGCAGGAATCACCACATTGGTACATCCCCAAGGAGAACCGTCCGTCCAGTTACTCCAGTTGTTCCAGTCGGTATCTGACGCACTTCTCTTCCAGGTAGTCTTCAGCGGATGTACCTGAGCACGCATCCCGTTGTAAGTAGACAATCCCGAAATAGAATAATCGCCTACCGGCAATGACAATTCAAAGAAATAGCCCTTATCATCCTGCTGCAATTCAGCCTTCTGTTCTATCTTCTGTCCGTTGCCGTTATATGGATAGCAGGTAAATGTAAGTTCAGTACCTAATAGCTCAGATTTAGCATCGACAGAGATACGTACATTGCCCAAATAGGTTGTTTCATCCACACAAACATGTTCGGTTATACTCTTATATGCAATGTCGGTTTCTCCTTGATCATCCGGTTCTTCCGCACAGTCGGGAATACCATTCCCGTTGGCATCCGGACGGATATAGAAACCCGACAGCCAGACTGTTTCGAGCGCATCTGCCAATGAAGGGAACGAAATACGTACTTCATCGTAACCCTGTAAAGGAGTAACCTCCATATAAGCCAGTCCGGCATCGCTTATCACCTCGATGGAAGCCAATCCGCCGGAAGTAGACTCACTTGCTACCGCCTGTCCACCATTGTATGCAGCTATTGTCACATTCTGAAGAACAGACGCATTCAGCACATATCCCGGCGTACGGAGTATGGCACCCAGCGGCTGTCCGCCTCTGATGGAATTAAATTTTACAGCCACGGTAGAACGGCTTATCAGGCTGACTCCAGCTACAATAGAAGCCGCTGTCTGCTGACTGTTGTCGATTACGTACGACAGGTTGTTCATGGTAGCCCCCACACTTGCCGCCGACGAAGATTTTGTTTCCGCATAGTTGATAGTCGCCCCATGCTTCTGTGCCGTGATCATTTCCATACAAGCCTCCGATGTCCCTGCATACTCTTCGCAAGTAACAGGTTCGTAGAAAGCATAATACAAACGGAAGGTATTCAAATTGACATTCAGCAAGCCTGCAGTCCAAAGCTCCACCTGATCGAATGTCTTATCTGTTTCCACATAAAAACGTAACTTGCTTCCGTCGTTTCCTACCAGTCCCACTCCTATCGCGTCATTTTCTGCCGTCAGTCCGGAAAACACTTCTTCACCATCTTTATACAGTCTGATAAAGAAAAACTTCAAGACATCGGCACCCAGCAGCTGATTATTTGTCTGCATCACAAATCCCACGCGGGTCTTTCCTCCTTGCGGAGCAATGTCTTGAGAAGAATGTACACCAGCCAGACTGCCAAACTGAATCAAGCTCAATACATTGGTAGCTTCTGCATAATTAGTATAATCACCATCAACCAGATTCTGGCGGTTGTTTATCTTATTGAACAAAGAAATACCTCCCTGTGATCCACTGGATTCAACCACCGTATACTGTCCTTGGTTCGCAGAAGTATTAATCATCATCGTATTACAACCCGCCACAGCTTCTTTTTTATTGCGATGAATCACCGCATACGACCATGAGGTTTCTTTTTCTTCTCGGGTATATACAGCCTTTACTACATAGTCACCATTTACTGTCATGCCGGTCATGTGGTTGCCCGATATAGAAGGAGATGTAGCTCCGCTGGGCCAACTAATAAGTGAATATGTTACAGAACCTTCCGATGGTGTCGGGAGGTTGTAATAATCGGTAGAAATGGTGTCATTGCCAATGGTAAAATAAGAGGATACGTCTATCTCTACCGGATCGCGGGAGTAGGCGTAATGAACCTGCACTGCTGATAACAAATTAATACCAGAAGGTAAATCAAGTTCCAATCTTCGGGTATCCTTTTTTGTTAATATCATGCTAAACTCTCTTGCGCCTCCTACTAAAGCAGATACTCCGATACCACTTTCCGTATTAATGCTTTGAGGATTATTATCACCTGTGTCATAGGTATTTAATTTAGTAGCTCCTAAAGAAATAGAAGCTAATCCACCTCCAGTTGTATAATATCCTACTTCTGAACCAACGGGTATCGTCGCTCCAAAATCTACACGACATTTGAGTCCACCACCCAAAAGTCCGCTTATAAGTTCACATACCGGTCCATCAGTTAGACTCTTGTTTACTAAATCTCCTGTCCCCAAATGTGCTGGTTTTTCTTGCTTAGCTGTAGGATACGCATATGTTTCTGCTGCTATCTTTTTAGGATTCTCCCCCACAAACGCATAGTAGAACTCCAGTCCACTAAGTACTTCGACACTGATGGAAGCACAACCGATTCGTACTTCATCGAAAGGTTTAGTAGTAGTAAATGAAATTTCACTTAAACCTCCAGATACATTCAAGAGATTTAAGTTTAGTAACTTAAAATTATCACCACTTCCTAATGTAGAGGAACCGTCTTGTTCTTCGCCTTTTAAATAAGTCTTTACCCAAAAGCCTTTCAGTACATCCAAGCTGAGCAGCCCACCCGGATCTTTATACAAGAATCCGACCTTAATGACATTAGAAGAATCGTAGTAAACACGATTGACATCTTTTACAGACAAAATTGGAAGCCCTGCATTTACCTCTGCCAATCCCTTCAGACTAACAAAGTTATCTAAGTTCTTGTCTACCAAATATTCCAACTTATTATCCGAGTTACTTAAAACGCCTACCAAATTCTTGGTTATCTGGTTGATTACTCTTCCTTCACCCACCAAAGGGACACGACAATTGGGCTTGTATGTAGCACCGTAGGTAGCATCCTGTACCACATCAAGTCCCGAGGTACTTGCAGCCTCAGCACGTGTTCCGCCTTGTTCGAAAGATTGCACCGAGGGAAGTAAATCCTCATCGCGGCATGAATAAAATACAACTGTCAGCAGTGCAGCCAGAAACAGCGGCACCGATGCAGACCATTTCTTTCCGGCTATTCGACAGGCGGAAAGAAAACTCCTTTGTCTGGATGTCTGGAAAAATACGCTCATTATCTTTAAATTTTATAGTTTTTACAATATTACTTCACTTCCCCGTCGTGCATAAAACAATACTACCTGCCTGCGGTTTTACGCGATTCTTTCTCTGAATAATGACGGAAAGCTGCCTGGCTCTTGCCTTCGGAATAATAATGAAAGACAGGCAGTCTTCCGGCTCCGATTCGTATCGTTCATGAGAAATCTCACTGTTGCCGGCGTCTTGCAGAAGAGCTTTTTGTTACTTGACTTCGGAAATTCAAAAAACAGGGTAAAATAGTATTGCCTGATTTTCAGGCAATACTATTTGATTTATCATTCTGAAAATTAATCCAATTCCATTCCGTGAATCACTTCCCAGTTATCGTTTACTTTCAATACAAGTTCTTGCTTGTTGTTCAATGATTCTGGTTTGTCATTTGGATTTTCTGGATTTGGATCTGGATCAACACCCGGCTTTTCGGGATTAGCTTCATCTTTCATTCTGGTACCAATACCATACAAGTGATTACGTACAAGGCTGTAGGTGTTTGCAAGTTCACCAGAAAGAGAAGTGCTCCAGTCAGTAGATCCACTATTCCAGCATGTAATTGTTTGCTTCAACTGTTCATCCGTTGAACCCAAATTCACTTTCCAGCTTCTAAGTACCTTTCCACCTGCATTTGTCAATTGCAAAGTCAAAGTCTGTTTTCCATCTACATGTGCAAACGGGATAACAAATTCACCACCAAAAGCAGAACCTTTCTGGAAAGTAGGATATGTACCAGCTGCAGGGCTGCTACTAGGTCTACGTGGATTTTTCCAGTTTTCACCTGCATCAATCAAATTATCACCGTCCTCATCCTTAATAGCAGTAAACCATTTATTCAAATCAATAGTGCTAATCACATAAGTTTCACTTCCAGATTTGCCATTGGTACCGTTTACTACATATTTTACATTAGCATTACCAGAACCATTTCCAGTAAGATCAAAGCTATTGAAATTACCAAGAACCAATGACTGATTCTGAGCACTTGCAACCAGTTTCAGATACTTGGCACCTTCCATAAAAGGAATATCTTTAACGTAGGCAAAAGCACCTGCTACCTGACGGTTCAGTACTACCGGTTTCTTGAAACCTTTTCCCTTTTCAACAGGCAATTCCATCTGTCCGGCAAAGATTTCTTCACCTGCAGTACTACATGGCAACACCATGTTTTCGTTGAAAATACGTTCTTTTGTAACATTTGTGACATTATTCAAAGTATAAGCACCGCTATTGCTATAACCTACCGCATAAATCTTATAAGTACCGACAGCAAGTTTATCTGCACCCTTCAGTTCGATAGTAGTCTGCCGACCGTGACCACCGGTAGTATATACTGTTGAACCATCAGTATTCCAATCAGAGATTTCTTTTATATATACCACCTTACCAGTATTATCACAAATCCACAGCTTCACATTTTCAATAGTCTGTTTAGCCTCGGCACTATACAGCGGACGTCCGGCACGGGTAGCCAGTCCGTCGCCACCATTTTCCACCTGAAGTGTGATAATCTGAGCACCGTCAGCTACACTCTCTACACCATTTCCGTCTTGCACATAGACAACTTCCTTGTCGCAAGAATAGAATGACAATGACGCTATCAAAGCCATTCCCAATAAATAGTTTTTCTTCATACGTAAAAAATTAAACTATAAATAATAACATTATCAATAATCGGTCAATCAATCCAGTTCCATATCGTGCAGTAACTCCCAGTTGTCGTTTACCCGAAGGTAAATCTCGAAGTCGCCCTCACCGCTTCCGCCTTCGTCTACATACACATACTTCAGGATGGTAATCTCGTTACGCCCCATGGTGATGTTTACGTCCTGTGGTTCTAGCGTAGGATGGTAGGTTGCCCTGCCTTGGGTTCCGGCTGCCGATTTGTCGATAAACATCACACTCAGCGTAGAACCTTCGTACGACAGCGACGGACACATCAGGGTTTCGCTCTTTATTTCACAGCGTATCTCCTGCCAGTCGAGCTCGGTATGTATATCGGTCAGGGTGGAATACTGGAAACCATTGTCTACAAAATTGTAAATATCCTGTATATCCTTGGTGGAGAAGTCGATGTTATCGGGGATTCCCTCCGCCTTGATAAGCAGGTCGCCCTTGGTACGCTCCATGGCAAGCGAATGTTCTTCGTTGCCGTAACGATAGTCGAACGTAGCACTTGCCAGATAGATGTCGTTTGCCGCCGCACCCACAGCTTCCATTTCTGCCGTAGTAGCATCTTCTCCCAGCGGTTCATCGCTCTTCATGTTTCCCCATACGGTAAGAGTATATTTTCCATACGGCAGCGACTCGGGAAGAGTGATAAGCTGAGTCTGATCATCGTTGTCTACCAGCGTATTTTTCTGCTCTGCCACTACCTTTCCTTCGGCATCGTGTACAATGTAATATAGCGTGCTCACGTAATCGCGAAACGGCAGGTTTTCTGCCTTGCGCTCCATCAGTCCCAGCTTCACGGCATCGTCGATGTTAAAGTAATTCTTATCTTTTACTGTAAGCGTAACCTGCAGCGGCGGACAGGGAGGAATGGAGTCGCGTATGCAACTGCTCCACAGAAGACACACAGCCACCGGCAATACATACAATATCTTTATTCCTTTACTCATAGTCTTTTCCTCCTGTCAATGCTTGAAATGCCGGTGTCGTAAGGTAAGGAAGGAAATCCGGCTCTGTTTGCATTCGTTCCTTCAATCGGCTGTCGGGCAGCGCATGTTCCAAACGGGCTGCTACCTCGTCTGCCTCTTTCTGCATACGTGCAGCCACCAGCGCACGTACGTATTCTGCCAGCGGAGTGTGGTCTTCGCAGCGATCCATAATGGAAGCCGCATGCTGTGTATCGCCAACACTGAGCGATACAACCGCCGCATTCACGTCTTCGTACCCCCGCATCAGCGTGTATGCCTCTTGCAGCTTTCTTTCCTGTGCCTTAAGCAATGCCAGGTTGTAGCGCGCCTGAGGCAGTTCGGTATTGGTCTGAAGCAGCTCAATAGCTTTTTCGTTGTTTCCCTTATATACATATACGGCTGCCTTGGTATTCAGCACCTCGGGTGAATATTCTTTCAACCCGTTGAGCACAGCTTCTGCCTCGTCTGCCTTGTCTTCACGCAGCAGAAGTACCGCCAGATTATTGGCTGCCACCTGCGACTGCGGGAAGTAGTGCAGAATGGTACGGTATACCTCCTTCTTCTCTTCGGGAGTCTTCTTCAGGGTCGATACGCGCAACAGCTCTTCTTCATTGAAGGCATCGGGACGCTTGCCGTACATGTCGAGCAGTTCGGCATCGGTAGTGAAACTCTTCAGTGTATATGTATATACGTATTCTACCTTGCGGTCTTTCTGCAAGTAATTGTTTTTGATGTCGTTCCAGCAAGACAGACGGCGGATATAGTGTTCTGCCACATCGTCGTTCTCGGCATTATACTTATCTAATATTTCTCTTACCTTCAGCGAGTCGGGGTGTCCGTCGGCAATCATTGCCTGCAGCACCGGCATCCAGCCTTCGGGACGGGAACCGACACTGAAACGTGAAGCTTGCGACGCACTGATATGAAGCTGGTCTACCAGCCAGTTTTTGGCAGAATTGGCACGGTTGCGCGACAAGGTAGTATTGAAAGCATACGAACCGTCAGCCGATGCCATACCGTAAATGCTTACCCTGTTCAGTGTGGCAAGCGAGTCTGTCACGATTTTCTGCAGCGTAGCAAGCATACGGTTCATCTCGTTGCGGTTATCACCCAGCGAGAGGTTGATGTCGTAACGGTTTATCACGAACTGCAACAAAGCTTCTCCTCTGCCTTCCATAACCTTGGGACGGATAACAAACTCTGGCTCAATCCAGTTCAGTTGAAGCGATTTCTTAGGTTCTATCAGCGTAGGGATATTGTTGATGTAAGCAATATCTACGGTATCGGCAATACCACACTCACCACATCCGTTGGTAGAAAGTACGGCCACAATGCGTCCGCCGTCAATATCGGCAGGCACGGCTACCCGTTCGGAATAGGTTACATCGTACTCCTTGCGGTTGTTTACCTTGCGTGCGACATTTGCCAGTGTATCAACATAGCCGTCGAGAAGTACACGGCGGTTCATTTTCTTACTATAGATAGGAGCATCGAACACCATAGGAGTGTATTCTGCCAGCATAGAGTCTTTCTGCAGCAACTGCGGAACAACAATGAGGCGGGTGCGACCTGTAAAGGCCTTTGCCGGAATGTGAATATTCACATCCACACCCACAGTAGACATGCTGTCGGGGATCAGTGTACGCACCGGTGTTACCACAACTTTCTTACTCATACCCGATGATGCACAGCCGGCTACTCCAAGCCACAAGCATCCAGCCCAGATTAAATATGTATATCTGAATTTCATATTGCAAACGTTTAAAAGATATAAGAAACCGATACAGCCAATTTTGTAAGCCCCCAATAATCTTTGGTCTTGTCTTCATGGCACTTACTGCAAGGAATGCGGGGACTCTCCTTATACCACAGGCGAGCGTATCCGGCACCAATCAGCGCTTCCAGATTCCAGTGCGACGACAATATCCAGTTGTAGCCATAGGTTACTCCCCCTCCGGCCAAGTAACCGTCGTATCGCTTATCACTGAAACCTCCATAATATTGTGCTCCATGCAAGTGAGCTCCTACAAAATGACCTTCAAAACTCTCGCAGAACCAGTATCTCAATTCTGGTTGCACAAGCCAGAAACGCATCTTTCTGTCATCCCTAAACGTCCAAGGATTGTATGCCAGCTGCCAGTCGGTAGTAAACTTTCGGCTCAAACCAATTTCAACGCTGGCATTGGGGGTAGTAGCTCCCCAATAAAGAGCATTTGTCTTCAAAGCTACGTTTTGAGCATTTCCGTTTCCTCCGAAACACAGAAAGGCACATAGAAAGAGTAATTTTCTATATTTCCGTATCATCTACACTATCATTTTATTTTTTTGCAAAGGTAAACAGCAACGGAAATACAAAAATTACAAATTCACGTCAAATAATTACGATTTACAATCACCCTATAATTCTAGTCAACCTATACAGTTTTTCCAATTGCTTCTTTTCGTATTTCTTTAGGAGTCTTTCCAAAATATTTTTTACAGAATGTATCCAGATACGAGGTTGAAGAGAACTTATATTTTTCGGCAATCTCACTAAATGACAAATTGCTCAAAGCAATATCGCGCTTCACAAACTCCTGTTTACGTAATAAGAGCCAGTTTTTAGCTGTTTCATTGAAAGTTTCCTTAAAGTGCCGATTAAACGTACTCTGACTCATATTTGCCTGTAAAGCAAAATGCTTGACATCAAATATCTTGCGGCTATTCATTAATACAAAATCCTTAAATTCTAAATTTTGGCCCAAAACGGGATAGAAAAACAAAGCCAGTTCTTCTTTTGTATATCCGGCACGCAAATACAAGAAAAGTTCATCACGCTTTATCTGATGATAGTGTATGCACCCCAATCCCTCTTTTAAACAATCTACTAGTAAAGAAAAGAAACTTTGCAAGCGTATATCTAGTTTCAAGCAATATGGATTTTGACAAGTGCTTTCAGATATAAAATGCGACAACTGTTGAATGGAAAAACGCGAGCACAACTTCAAATCGTTTGTAAACGAACATAATAATAAGGTCGTAGCTTTCCGAGCAAAGGTCGTTATTTGTTTATTTTTTGGAAGTAAAAACATATACCCCAATTGAGGAGTAAAATATTTATCTATTTCATATCTTATCTCAATATCTCCTTGTAACAAAATAACCAAAAAAGTTGTATTAAGAAACCGACGCTCCACAGTATGCCCTTCGGGAATCTCCATCAACGTAAAAACTTTATTGAATTCTTCCGCATAATTAGTATACGAAATATGTTCATTTTTATACAAGAGTGTCATGCCTTTTCACTAATTAGGTTAATACTTACTCCTCAAAAAGCTTCTTTGACTTGT
>OODC01001171.1_pt1 | contig 13181 bp, 9 predicted proteins | sample 1671711 | NCBI WGS metagenome assembly OODC01 (sample SAMN06348184, study PRJEB24527) | human gut metagenome | reverse complement strand
GCTGTAACATCAGTTACACTTCCTCTGAATTTAATGCAGACAAGGAGCGGTACCGGCAGGCTGTCAGCATTGGCTGGTTTATTCTTATCAAAAACCTCCATGCGGACATTTGCCGCCTTACATCCGGCATCGCCTGCTACAAAGGCTGTTACCAGCCCGAATACCTCTAAAATTCCTACAGCTTCTGCCATTTTGTTTCTCCTCTATTGCCAGGTCTGTTATTTATTCACAACCGCAATCTTAAGTCCTGTCATTGCCAGATTAGTCTGAAGAGCTTCATTGATCTGCTCTAACGGGAATTTATCTGTGATCAGTTCAGACATTGGAAGGCCGATTGCTTTTGCTCTCTTAAGGAAATCAAATGTTGTTACATAATCTCTGAGTGTGTAAACCCAGGAACCAACCAGGTTGATTTCTTTGGAGCAGAGGTCAAAGTGTGGATTGATAGTAGCATCTCCACCATTGATGAAGAAGCCAAGTTCACAGAGACCACCGCCATTGCGGATAAATTTGTAGATATTTGCATGAGCTTTCGGATTTCCTGTACACTGGAATGCAAAGTCTGCAAGATGTCCACCCTGTGCTTCCTTTACAGCTTCTGTCAGTTCATCGATACCTTTGCAGTTCATGAAGTTAACGCTTGTATCAGCTCCCATTTTCTTGGCAAACTCAAGACGTTTTTCATTTCCGTCTACTGCGCAGATATTCTCAATACCCAGAGTACGAAGTACTGCGATACAGATCAGACCGATAGGTCCGCAGCCCTGAACTACAACTCTGCTGTTGAAACGCAGGATTCCTGTTGTTTTAGCTCTCTCTACTGCATGTACAAGTACTGCACATGGCTCGATAAGGATTCTTGAATCCAGATCCAGATCGCTTACATTAAAGAATGTTGTTCCGAAGTTTCCACCTCTTAAGAAGATGTAATCAGAGAACCATCCGTTAAGATGTACATCATCATCCGGAAGAAGACCATATACATCAGCTCCGCCTACATTTTTCTTGTTCAGGTCGAACATTGTGATATCAGGATCATCTTTGAAGATCATACAGGTAACGACTTTATCGCCAACCTTTACAGGTTTTCCTGCTGTATCCACTTTAACGTTTTTACCCATTGCCACGATCTCACCTGTACCTTCATGTCCAAGTGCTACAGGGATCAGGTTAAATGGATCTCTCTTGAATTCATGTGCATCTGTACCGCACACACCGCATCCTTCAACTTTAACAAGAATGTCATCATCTCCAAGTGGAGGGATTGGATATTCTTTCAGTTCAAAATGCTCTTTTTCAGTTAATACAGCTACTCTGGCTGTCTTCGGGATTCCAGTTGATGCTGCCGGTGCTGCTGTTGCTGCCGGTGCGTTTCCTGTCATGCCGGAGAGAACCTGTTTCACGATTTCTTCTATATTTACATTATTCATGTCCATGTTCTTTCTCCCTTACTTTTCTGATACCAGGGCCAAAAGAGCAAATGCTTTCTGACCCTGACATTCTGTTTTTAGCGAATGCAGAGACTGTCTGCCATTACGCAGCGTCTTCTCTTGGTAAATGTACTTGCGCATGTAAGACCTTCACCTGTGCGGCTTGCGATCGTAAATGTACAATAACCTTCACCGCCAAATCCTAATGCTGCATAAGATGGAGCATTCTTTACAAGGATTGCTGTATCGATTGCTTTCGCATATTTTGTGATATTATCAATATTCTTTGAATGAATATGTGCTGAATGACGATTGCCATGCTCTAACCATACTGCCTGCTCTACTGCATCATCGAAATCTCTCGCTCTTACAACACCAAGGATTGGCATCATAAGCTCTGTAGTGATCAGAGGATGTTCCTTTGGTCCCTCAAACACGATGCAGCGGATATTTGCAGGTGCATTTACTCCGATCATGGAAAGGAGTGTTCTTGCATCACGTCCAACACATTTACGGTTCAGTTTTCCGCCTGCCAGAACTACTTCTGTAAGTTTATCCTGTTCTTCTTTAGATGCAAGATAACAGTCATTCTCAGTTACAAGATAATGCATCAGCTCATCTACGATAGAAGAAACTGCTACGATCTCTTTCTCTGCGATACATGGAAGATTGTTATCAAATGTACATCCGTTTACAATGTCTGTTGCCGCTTTACGAATGTCAGCTGTTTCATCAACAAGTGCCGGAGGATTTCCTGCACCTGCACCAATGCCACGTTTGCCTGAAGAAAGAACTGCAGTTACAACTCCAGGTCCGCCGGTTGCTGCAATAAGCGGGATGTCTTTATGTTTCATCATTACATTGCTGGTTTCAAGAGTAGGTTTCTCTACAGTAACCGCAATATTATCCGGTCCGCCGGACTCTAATGATGCTTCATTCAGAAGATTGATCGCATAAATGGAAGTCTTGATTGCTGCCGGATGAGGATTAAATACAACTGTATTTCCTCCTGCAAGCATTCCCATTGTATTACATAAAATTGTTTCACTTGGATTAGTACATGGAGTAATAGCACCGATCACACCGAAAGGTCCCATTTCAATAAGAGTTAATCCTCTGTCTCCTGACCATGCAGTTGTTGTAATAACTTCTGTTCCTGGTGTCTTATCAGCTACGAGATGATGTTTGAGAATCTTATCTCCTACATTTCCCATACCGGTTTCTTCCACACCCATACGTGCCATTACTTCTGCATTTTCTTTTATTTTCTTACGAATGCAGGTAATAATTTTTTCTCTCTGATCCATGGACATTTTCTTTACAATAAGCTGTGATTTCTTGGCAGCTTCAATTGCATCATTCATTTCTTTAAAAATGCCATGTTTGCCAGTCGGAGCGTCTGCTATCTGCATTTTTGCCATAACTTCCTGTACAATTTCCTGTACCATATTCTCATTAATTGGCATGAGACTGTCCTCCTTGATTATCTATGCTCTTATTTCATTCCTAACTGAGCCATTACCTGTTTTGTAATCTCAGCAACTAACTGTGCATCAGATGCAGCATTATTCTCTGCCGGTTTGGAATCGCCACCAACGAAATCATACTGATATCCAGGGAATTTCTTGAATTCTCCGTCCTGACATGCTCCACCGCAGTTATGGCAGTTCTTGCCGTCTTTGTTCAGGCAGAGGTTTGCCGGATGTTTACCAGCCATACCGAATTTACGACGAATTTCATAAAGTTTCTCAATGTTCTTCTCATCAAATTCCTTAGGTCCGCCAAGAACTTTTGACTGATACAGAAGCTGTGCGTAGAACTCTACAGATTCCATTTTCATGTAAGCTGCATTTAAGTCTGTGCTCCATGTCAGTGCTCCGTGATTTTCAAGAAGAACTGCATCGAAATATGGAAGATATTTCTCAAGGTTGTCCGGGATCTCCATTGTAGATGGTGTACCATATTCAGCGATTGGAACGCATCCAAGAGAGATAACAGCTTCCGGCATGATCGGCTGTGTCAGCGGAATACCTGCAATTGCAAAAGATGTTGCATAAATCGGATGAGCATGTACAACAGAACCAACATCCGGTCTCTTCTCATAAACTCTCATGTGCATTTTGATTTCAGAAGATGGTTTGAATCCCGGATTTGCCTGGATCACATTTCCTTCTCTGTCTACTTTACAGATAAAGTCCGGTGTCATGAAACCTTTGGATACACCTGTAGGTGTGCAAAGGAATTCATTGTCATTCAGTTTTACAGAGATGTTTCCATCATTTGCAGCTACCATGTTACGGTTGTAAATTCTTCTTCCGATGTCACAGATCTGTTTTTTGATTTCGTATTCGTTTACCATGCTTTTTTTCCTCCTTAAGGCATTTGTTTGGTTGGCATTTCTATTTGAAATTATACATCATCAGTCATAAAAAGTCAATACGATTCCGTTGTTTTATGTTGTTTTTATATTTTATTTTATGTTGTTTTTGTTTGTTTTTTTGTTTTTCGACACTTCATCTGCTATCACATATGTTTTCGGGCTGCATATCCTCAGCCACCAATCTGACAGTCCAGGCCGCTGACTGCATGCACTGCTTTTTTCAGCGTTTCCATATGTTCTTTAGACGGCGGTTCAATATCTCCCATGGGATACGCTCTCCCCAGTCCTTCATATTTATCCTGTCCAAGTCTGTGATATGGAAGCAGATGGATCTTATTTACTCCGGGAAGAGTATCCGCAAACCTTGCAATCCCCTGGATTTCTTCAACTGTGTCATTAAACGTAGGTATCACAGGCACGCGGATTACCAGATTTGTCTTTCCTGAAAGGGCCACCTTTCTGGCATTTTCCATCATCAATTCATTGGAACGTCCTGTAAATTTTTTATGTTTCTCTGTATTTGTATGTTTGATATCCATTAAATAAGTATCAAGATACGGCAGGATCATCTCGATGGTTTCCCATTTCGCACAGGCCATACTCTCAATCGCAGTAGAAATTCCTCTCTCCTTTGCAGCTCTCAGAAGAGCCGCCGAAAACTCAGGCTGACACAGGCACTCTCCACCTGAAAGAGTCATTCCTCCGCCTGAGCGGTAATAATATGCCCTGTCTTTCTCCACCTCTTCAATCATCTCTCTGACTGTCACGTCACGTCCGATGATCTTATCTTCTCCCAGAACCTTCATTGTCTGGATCTTATATTCCTGAGATTCCGGATTACAGCACCATTTGCACCGCAGGACACATCCCTTCAGAAATACGATTGTCCTTATGCCCGGTCCATCATGAATGGAATATCGCTGGACATCAAACACTCTGCCCTTTGTATCCAAATAGTCCATGCTTTTTCCTCTCTTCAGCTCTTATATATTCTTATCGTTCGGATCAGAATCCCTGTTCTGTACGGCGAATGATATCATCCTGGAGCGAACGGGAAAGTGTAGTGAACAGTGCACTGTAGCCAGCCACACGCACTACCAGATGTTTGTATTTCTCAGGATGTTTCTGTGCATCCAGCAAAGTCTCTCTGTCTACTACATTAAACTGCATATGCATTCCCTTCTGATCGAAGTAAGAACGGATCAACGCAACAAATTTCTCCAGTCCTTCTCTTCCTGACAATGCAGATGGATGGAATTTCTGGTTAAAGAGCGTTCCGTTGGATACAATAAAATGATCCAGTCTGGATACAGAAGTTGCTGCAGCTGTAGGTCCCTTCACATCCTTGCCTGCAGACGGCGAAACACCATCTGCAACAGGTGTATGCGCATATCTTCCATCAGGTGTAGCACCTGTCTGTCCGCCCAGCGGTACATTGGCAGATACAGGGTATAAACCAGCCTGGAACATACCGCCTCTTGGATTGCTGTAATTCTGAAGCGGTTTTGTATATGTATAGGCAACCTCTCTTGCGAAATAATCAATTTCCGGAATATCATTTCCAAACTTCGGAACCTCATCGATCATATCATGGATCTCTTTAAATCTCTGAGTCTTCTGTTCTCCCGGTTTCATTCCGATAAGTGTTCTCAGAAGTGTTTCTGCTGTAGAAGCATCTACATTTTTGCCAGCCTTCTGCATTGCCTTCATAACAAGCTGGGCAATATCTCCTGCTGACTGAGCATCAAGTCCCTGATCATAATTCCATGCAAGTGCTTCTTTCAGTTCTTTCATGGACACTTTCTTATCCTCATAGACCAGTTTACGGACTGCAAAAAGCCCATCTGCCATATTGGCAATTCCAAATCCCTGAGGACCTGTAAAGTTATAAACAGCTCCGCCTTCCTGAACAGATTTGCCTTCTTTCAGACAATCATCTATCATGCAGGAAAGGAATGGTAGCGGACATCTCTCAGCGTGAGCCACATCAATAGCATTGTCTGCATTTACAAGCAGTGAAATACAGTATTCCATCTGTTTCTTATATGCATCAAAAAACTCATCAAAAGTTTTCATCTCTGTGACATCACCTGTAGGGATTCCCACCATCTCACCTTTATCCATACCATTGGCAAAAACAAGTTCCAGTGGTCTGCACATGTTAAAGAACGCCGCATCATGCCATCCCTCTGTCTTACCTGCTTTCTGAGGTTCTACACAGCCAATGATATTGTACTCTCTGGCATCAGCCAGGGATAATCCTCTGTTCTGCAATGACGGAATGATCACTTCATCATTGTAGTATGCCGGAAGCCCAATTCCTGTTCTGGTAAGCTCTGCTGCCTTGATCAGGAATTCATGCGGGGAACCATTCCATACTCTCACTGAAAGTGATGGTGCCGGCAGATGAACATGCATAGATGCCTGGATACACATAATAGAAAGATCGTTTGTTACATCTTCTCCCTCTTTATTCTGACCTCCTGCGATCAGATTCTGGAAAAGGCTGTATCCTGCAAATCCCTCTGCTGAGGCTGCATCACGGCATTTGTTCAGATCATTAAATTTCACCCAGATACAATCCATCAATTCCTGTGCAAACTCACGGGTGATTGTACCTGCTTCCATATCCTTCTTATAATATGGATACATATACTGGTCAAAACGTCCCGGTGAAATAGAATGTCCGCTGGACTCCATCTGAATCAACTGCTGTACAAACCAGAAAGACTGGCATGCTTCATAGAAGCCCCGGGCACCCTTTGCTGGTACCTTGCTGCAGTTTTCTGCAATCACAAGTAATTCCTGTCTTCTGACCGGATCACTGGTCTGTCCTGCCATTTCTCTTGCAAGCTGTGCGTATCTGTCTGCATAGTCCATCACTGCCTGACAGCTTAAGATCACTGCCTCAAGGAAATGAGATTTTCTGGCATAATCGCCATCACCCACATTACAGTTATCCAGCTCTTTCTGAGCCTTAGCCATAATTCCCTCAAATCCAATTTCCAGCACTTCCCAATATTTTACAGTAACATGTCCTACTCCATTGTAGAAATAATTACCAGGTGTAAAAATATTGTGTTCGATCGCTCTGATCGCTTCCGGTGCCATATAGGAAGTAGCAAGCTCGCTGGTTGTTTTTCCCTTCCAGTACTTATCTGCCTCCCTCAGTTCAGCCTTAGTCTCCTCTGCGATTTCAAATGGATCTGCTGTTCTTGTTGCAACAGTATCCAGTTCAGCCTCCAGCCATTCATAAGAGAATTCCGGGAATGTCTGGCATCCTCTTGGTGCGATCGTACTACTTCCTACGATCAGTTCATCATCACGGATAATAATAGGAATATTGCGAAGAATATGGGCAAAAGCTTTCGCTCTGCGGGTAATAATAGGTTCTCCTTCCGTTTCCTTATAGGATTCCGTGATCAGCTTCGCTCTGGCAGACTCGATCACTGGCATATTTGCATATAATGCATCTACCAGTTTCTGGATTCTGGGAGATTTGGGAATGTCTGATGTTTGAAATTTTTCCATGTTGCTCCTTTCTCATGAAGTAACTGTCTACGCATAAGTAAACAGTGCTATCACTGTCATTGATCAGCAATAAGCCCCCATGTTTTCATATAGTTCCATTATACCTTATGGCATTTACAGAGTCAACATAAATCAACATATTTTCATCATCCTTTTATGTTGTTTTATATTTATTTTTTGTCCTGTTTTGGTTGTTTTTATTTTGTTTTCTGATTGACTTTCCATTTCTCATCTGTCATACTTATAGCATAAAATATGTTGCTGTTCACTCCGTGTTCAGTAATATTTCTCGTAATACACAAAATTTATGCTAATCACATAAATTCGCGCCGTATATCCTAGTATGGCCCACGCTAGCTTCACAATTAATGCAAAAATCTATACCGAAAGGAAGAAAAAAATGTATCTTTCCGATATCCACACACATTCCATTGCCAGCGGTCATGGCACTGACTGTACGATTTCTGATATGGCAAAAACAGCCAGCAAAAAAGGGTTGAAACTTCTTGGAATTTCCGATCATGGTCCTGGTACTTTCGCTTCCGGTACTTCCTCTTATTTCCGCAGTCTTCCTTTTTGCCCGAAGAAGAGATTTGGCATAGATATTCTTTATGGAGTTGAATTAAATATCCTTGATGTAGAAGGACATATTGATCTGTCAGAGGAGCTGCTTGATAAACTGGATTATGCAATTATCAGTATGCACCGTCAGAATTACCGTTCAGGCTCTGTCAGTCAGAATACACAGGCTTATATCAATGCAATGAAACATCCTGCTGTAAAAATCCTCGGTCACTGCGATGACACACATTTTCCGGTAGATTATGAAACTTTAGCAAAAACAGCTTTACAGGAAAATGTAATTTTTGAAATAAACGAAGCTTCTCTTGCTCCTTACGGTTACCGGGGCGATACCAGATTAAACACAGCCAGAATCCTGTATTACTGCCGGAAATATAATATTCCAATCATCTTGTCCAGTGACAGCCATGGCAAAGAACACATCGGAGATTTTACATATTCTGCCGGGTTTGTTCATCAGGCAATGTTTCCGGAAGCGCTTATCCTCAATAATCAGATTCCTAAATTGAAAATTTTTCTTCAAACTCGCGAATACATTGTTTCGTAAAGAATAGTCTCGCATCCACAAACAAGTAGATGGTGTACATATTTAAAAAGGAGATACCATCAACTTATTTCTACGCAAAACAAGAAGAGCAACCTCCGGAATTATTAGTTTCATAATTCCAAAGTGTTGCTCTTTTATACTTGCTTTTATATTTGCTATCTATTTTTCTGTCAGTTATGCCATGCGAGTCTTCTGCATGCCGGATGCCATTCTCCTGTCATCCAGTCTACATCATTGGTAATCCAGTCCATGATTCCAAGTTGCCTGGTTTCCCATTCCACTGTAGCTTTTCGTTCATCATGCCGTCCTTTACCTGCATTGCAAATGCGTGTCTTTCCATTTATTACACCCTTCATACATTTATTTCTTTATAACGATCCATCTCTTAAAATTAATCGATCGTCACATTATTTTCATTTTATACCCCAATGTTTTTTCCGTTATCTTCTACTGTTCAGGCTTCTACTCTTGTATTCTGTTCTCTTTCTTTTCTGGCTTTCTCTCTTTGTTTTGTCAGATCGTAATAGTCATCTGTAAGTATCCCATGTTTTCTCATTGCATCAAATACTTTCTGCTGAGCAACCGTCATTTTCATTCCTATGGAATTATTATAATCAGTCAGAACACAGCCCGTTTTCTCAATCAGCCAGAATAACGGAGAATCATTTTCAGGAATCATTTTCCATATTTCATCTTCCGTCCATGGAAGCAGCGCCATCATGCCATGAAGATGGCCCTTTGGAATCCTTATGTAATCGCCGTCTGGTAAAATCAGTCCATCCGAAAAGTTTTCATCTTCAACTTTCATCTTCTCCAGCAGTTCTTCCGTTATTTTCATAGTCTTTTCTACCTCACCCTTGTATTTTCACCTGCTCCTATTATACGTGCGCCTCCGGTATTGTGCAAGCGTTACGTTACTATTCACTCCGTTCTCAGTAACGTAACCAAAATTTCTTCAAAATTTAGTTTGATTAATCCAGCAAAAAGTTGTAAACTATACTTGCACACACAAGTTAACATTTTTTGTTAATTAAGACTATTCGAGGTTTCCTCAGAATGTCTCAATTATACACACACATTTTTCCAAAAAGAGCAGCTTCACCATCCGGTGAGCTGCTCTTTGATTTCATTAATCTTTATTTATTTTTTCTTCTTAAGGAAATAGATCAGTAATATTACAATCAGAATAATGCCAATACCACTGATCCAGATTACAGGATTCTTCATTCCTGAATCTGACTTCACATTCTTTCCAGATGTTTTCTCAGTCTTTTCTTCACTGGCTTTCTTTTCATCTGTTGAATCAGGTTTCTCTGTTTCTACAGTTTCCGGTGTCGGGGTAGCTTCTTCTGTCGGAGTTGCCTCTGGTGTTGGTGTCGCTTCTTCCGTCGGAGTTGCCTCCGGTGTCGGGGTTGCCTTTTCTGTTGGTGTTGCTTCTGGTGTAGGCGTTGCCTTCGGCGTCGGGGTTGCTTCCGGTGTCGGGGTTACTGCCTCTGTTGGCGTCGGTGTAACCTCATCAGCTGCCGCTGGAACATTTCCTGATGTACCTGTCGCATCCGGAAGATTCTCAGCTGCCGGAGCATTCTCAGTGGCGTAGTCTGTATCGCGGTCAAGATTAATCCAACCCTGATCAACACCCTGTGTATCTGCTTTTCCCCAGTTTGTTCCATCTTCGCCCTGGACATACTGAGAAATATGTACGGTTGTCTCATCCGCAATACCATTTGAACCTGAAACTTCATCAAATTTCTCTCCAGGTCCGTTATAAACCGGTACGTTTACACCATTTCCCTGAATTTTTACTTCGAAATCAACATCTTTACCGCCAAAAGTATTATATTCCTTATCTATCGCTTCATCTCTGGTAGCCGGATTCAAATCTCCCATCGGAACATATCCATTCATTCCATGGTATTGGGTATACGCCCATTCATTATTATCTGTCCCGCTTTTTTCACCAAGCACATGAATCGCTGTGCCATTTGGAATCTGTTTGTCATTTAATTTCACGCTCTGTGGAGCTGCCTCATCATAAATATCCACGCCACCCTGCGCGCTCTGCACGATCATGTAATAATCTGTCACATAATCCGGATTCTGGCTTTTCCCATCATCAGCGTAAACAGATACCGCTGTCAGGATAAAACATAAAGCTGTCGCTATTATTGCCCCTAACTTTCTCTTCATAATCATTTTCCTTCATCATTTATTATTTTCTTTTTACAGCAGATGAGCTCTTATATTTGCTGTAAGTGTTTCCATAAGGTTCTTTTACATATGCTTTTACCGCATAATAGTATGATACACCTTTTTGGGCTTTTTTGTCCAGATATGATGAAAAATTTTTATCAGAAATTTTCCTGATCAGTTGATAAGATCCACCTTTTTTCTTTCTATAAATGTAATATCCGTCACATTTCTTCTGCGTGCTCCAGCGAATGCGGATTCCATTCGTTTCTGATTTCACAGAAGATACTTTCTGCAATGCCGGTGCCGCCTTAATCACAGGACCTGTTGTATACTTACTTAAATAATTTTTCCCATTTGCCTGATAGTACGCTCTCACTGTATATCGATATGATGAATTTGCTGTAACCTTACTGTCTTTATATTGAAGTACAGAGCTTTTCAGCGTTGCAATTTTTGACCATGAGCCACCTGTTGCAGGTTTTCTGTAAACATAATATCCTGACGCCTGAGGAACTTCTTTCCATGAGACAAGATTATATCCAGAATTATATGCCTTCACCTGAAATACCGGTGTATCCGGTACCCAGGATTGGCTTAAGGTTCTTGTATGTGCCTTAATTCTTGCCGACCAGTTTTTAGTCTTTCCATCTGACCATTTCGCTGTAGCCGCTGCGCCTTTGTAAAATGTCTGATTATTCTCTATCCCTGCCGTGGAAGAAAACCATTTACTACCTCCCGAAGTCTTATAGCTGGCATTTGCTTCCACTCCAAAGCTGATATAGCTGATTCCAGCATTTGTGATCACCACCGAATAACGGCTTCCCTGTTTCAAAACCACTTCCGGCACTGTAATCGTCTGCACTCCGGCGATCGGCTGTTCAAATTCATAAGGTGTCGCATATGCAGCTGTACCGCTTTCCGGATCAGAAGGGTCTGTGACATCTGTGTATATCTGAATCTTATAAGAAGCATTATCGTTCATGGTAACTACATTGACTTCGCCTAAAGCCTCTTCTTTTCCATTACCAGCCTTTGCCTCGTAAACAGCAGCCACTGATTGTCCCGGCTGTACTTTTATAGAAGAAATCGCTGAAGATCCATCATAAAAATAATTATTTTTATATTTCTGATCTGCAATCGTCACTGCCTCTGTCGTTACCAGGTTGCTGATATTCGGATCCTGATAAGAAAGATAATAGTATCCACCATCACCTTTTTGATTTCCCCAGCTGTTTTTTATAATCCAGGCTCCATCTTCTGTCACATTAGAAGCAGACAGGAAATTATTTCTGGAATAATTATCATCCCATCCCACTACTGTCACAATATGATTGATTGTTTTTCCCGAAGATCTGTTTACAGGGTAACAATACGCCGCTGTATCTGCATTGACATAATTTTCTGACATATACAGCATGATAGATACTGCATGATCATTCATCAACATTTCTTTCATGCGCTCCTCGCTATATTCAGAAAACGATGCATTTTTCAGATATGCAGCCGCATGGTACGCTTTATCTTCGGATATTGCCTCAGTCAGATCCTGTTTATGTGAGGAGTCTGTAGGAAACGGCACATCTGTCTCTGTAGTCATACCTGACCATGTGCTGAGAAAAACTGCCGCCAGGTAATCATTGCCACCTATATTATGGTAATTTCCCAATACAGAATTTATATCATTGGCAGTATTTCCTAACGGATCATTCTGCCTGTTGGAAAAGAAATATGACAGATGCTCCTCTGACAAGTCATACGTCCCCTTGTTCTGTGCCAGCAAAGAGGACTCCATGATTGCTGCCATTCCAAATGCCCAGCACGTTCCAAATGGATGCTGATCTTTTACAGAAGTAACCAGTCCCTTTTGTCTGGAATCATAATAAGATGGAAAGGCTGCGGCCCTGCTTCCATAGGCAGCATAAACAGATGTCAGATCACTTTCCACCTCTGGTCCCGGATCTAGTAATGTCAGATTTTTAAACGGTTCTAATTGCTCTTCTTTCTCCTCTTCTGTTAACGGTCGTCCTTTGATATATCGGATTCCCTCTGTATTCTCCTGCAACGTCTCCCCATCCTGGAAATCCTGTTCTGTATCGTCAGACGAAAATACTTCTGTATCTGATTCCGTATCTGATTCCGTATTTGTCTCAAAATCATTTGTCTGAGAATCCTGAAATTCTTCTATATCCTCTGCTTCCGTTTCCTGATATATACCAGTTCCAAACATCTCCTGACCTTTTACAGGTATCGAACCGCAAATCATGGCAGATGTCAAAAAAGCCGATAGCACACGTATAGCAGTAGTTCTTTTTTTCATATGTCTGATAATTCCTCCATGTTTAAAGATAATAGCATTGTATCATTTTTAATTTCATTTTTCAATATAGAATCCTGCTTTGTAAAATTTCCTGTTACACCAAAACCGCCAGATAGCAACTTCATGCTTTCCGGCGGTTCTATGTAGCAAATATATCTTCCAACCTTGTATCTTTACAATCTATTTTTCTTCTGTTAATAACAG
>OODC01001100.1_pt1 | contig 13719 bp, 10 predicted proteins | sample 1671711 | NCBI WGS metagenome assembly OODC01 (sample SAMN06348184, study PRJEB24527) | human gut metagenome | reverse complement strand
AGCAGTAAAAAAAGAACCTTGCTTTTTCTTGCAAGGTTCTTTTTTTGTACTCTTATTTAAAATATTCTACTCCGGATTCGAAGATCTTCTGATCTTTCTGTCCGTAAATATTGATTCCTACATAGCTGTCACGACGTTCTGAATGTCCCATCTTACCAAGGACTCTTCCATCTGGACTTGTGATACCTTCAATCGCATGGTAAGAACCATTTGGATTGAATTCTTCATTCATTGTAGGATCACCATTGAGGTCAACATACTGTGTTGCTACCTGTCCATTTTTAAACAGTTTCTGGATCACATCTTCATCTGCTACGAATCGTCCTTCTCCATGAGATACTGGTATACTGAAGATATCATCTACATGTACATTGTTAAACCATGGTGACAGATTAGAAGCAATTCTTGTATAAGCAACCTTAGAAATATGACGACCAATGCGGTTTGTTGTCAGTGTAGGTGATTTCGCATTCTGTTCTACGATCTTACCTTCTGGAACAAGTCCTAATTTGATCAGGGCCTGGAATCCGTTACAGATACCAAGTGCCAGTCCATCACGGTTACTTAACAGATCCATGACTGCTTCTTTTAATTTTTCATTTCTAAATGCTGTTGCAAAGAATTTTGCAGATCCATCTGGTTCATCACCGGCACTGAATCCACCTGGGAACATGATGATCTGGGATTCTTTGATCGCTTTTTCAAAAACTTCCACTGAATCACGGATTCCCTGTGCATCTAAGTTCTTAAATACCTTTGTGATCACGTTCGCTCCTGCACGTTCAAATGCTTTCGCTGAATCATATTCACAGTTTGTTCCTGGGAATACTGGAATAAATACATTTGGTTTTGCAACTTTATTCTTGCATACGTAAATATTTCCTTTTATATAGTGTCTTGTTGTATCAACGATGCTCTGATCTCCTTCAGATCTTGTTGGGAATACTTTCTCTAATGGTTTCTTCCATGTATCGATTGCTTCTTCTAATGTTACAACTTCGTCACCAAATACAAATTCATGTTTGTCTGTAACCTCACCTAACATTAATCCTGGAATCGCAAGTTTATGAACATCTCTTGTGCTCATTTCAACAACAAATGATCCAAACTTAGGATCTGTTAAGTCTTTTAATTCTACTTCTTCATCAAAGATCACACCTAATTTATTACCAAATGCCATCTTGGCAACTGCTTCTAAAGCTCCTCCGCCGCCAATTGCATATGCAGATTTGATAATTCCATCTTTGATCAGTTTTGTAATACGTTGGTATACTTTCTTCACTTCAGAGTAGATTGGAAGATTGTATGCATCTGTTGGGATACAGATACGGATCAGACGATTTCCTGCTTTCTTAAGTTCTGGTGTGATAATATCTGTTGTCTTCGCTACATCGACTGCAAAAGATACCAGTGTTGGTGGTACATCAATGTCGTTGAATGTTCCAGACATACTGTCCTTTCCACCGATTGATGCAAGTCCAAATCCCATCTGTGCCTGATATGCACCAAGCAGTGCTGCAACCGGCTGTCCCCAGCGTGTCTTATCTTCTCCAAGACGCTTAAAGTATTCCTGGAATGTCAGGCGGATATTGCTATAATCTCCACCAGTAGCCACGATCTTCGCGATAGATTCTGTAATCGCATAAACTGCTCCATGGAATGGGCTCCATTTGGACAGATATGGATCAAATCCATAACTCATCATTGTGACTGTATCGCATTCTCCTTTCAATACTGGAAGTTTTGCGACCATTGTCTGAATTGGTGTCATCTGGTATTTTCCACCATATGGCATTGTAACTGTTGCTGCTCCGATAGAGCTGTCGAATCTCTCTACGAGACCTTTCTGTGAACATACATTAAGATCAGATAATGTATTCTTGCACACTTCTTCAAATGTACCTGTCTCGTCTTTGCGATTAAAGTAAGATTCTACACGGTGAGGGATCTCTACAAATACTTCTGTTTCCTGATGTGCTCCGTTTGTATCAAGGAAAGCTCTTGAGATATTAACGATCTCTTTTCCTCTCCATTTCAGTACTAATCTTGGATCTTCTGTTACAACAGCAACTTCTACAGCCTCTAAGTTCTCTTCTGCAGAGTATGCAAGGAACTGATCTACGTCTTTTGGATCTACAACAACAGCCATACGTTCCTGAGATTCAGAAATCGCTAATTCTGTTCCATCAAGTCCTGCATATTTCTTAGGTACTTTATCAAGATCTACAACCAGACCATCTGCAAGTTCTCCGATCGCTACGGAAACTCCACCTGCACCAAAGTCGTTACATTTCTTGATCAGACGGCTGACTTCTTCTCTTCTGAATAATCTCTGGATCTTACGTTCTGTTGGTGGATTACCTTTCTGAACTTCAGCTCCACATGTCTCGATAGATTCTTCTGTATGAACTTTAGATGATCCTGTTGCTCCTCCACAACCGTCACGTCCTGTTCTTCCACCTAATAAGATGATGATATCTCCTGGGTCAGAGTTCTCTCTGATCACATTCTTTCTAGGTGCTGCACCCATAACGGCACCGATCTCCATACGTTTTGCAACATAGTCTGGATGATATACTTCATTAACATATCCTGTTGCAAGACCGATCTGGTTTCCGTAAGAACTGTATCCATTCGCAGCTTCATTTACAATCTTATACTGTGGTAATTTACCTTTTAATGTGTCTTTTAATGGGACTGTTGGATCAGCAGCACCTGTAACACGCATTGCCTGATATACATAAGAACGTCCTGATAATGGGTCACGGATCGCTCCTCCAAGACATGTTGCCGCTCCACCAAATGGTTCGATCTCTGTTGGATGGTTATGTGTCTCATTCTTGAAACTGATCAGCCATTCTTCTTCCTTACCATCAATTTCTACTGGTACAACAATGCTGCAGGCGTTGATCTCATCGCTTTCTTCCATATTGTCAAGAATTCCATCTTTTTTAAGACGTTTCATCGCCATTAATGCCATATCCATTAAGCAGACATATTTGTCATCACGGTCTTTGTACATCTCTTCAAAGTCATCCATGTAAGAATAATATGCTTCTTCTAATGGTGCACGATAGAATCCATCCTGGAATCCAATGCTTGTAAGTTCTGTGGAGAATGTTGTATGACGACAGTGATCTGACCAATAAGTATCCAGTACACGGATCTCTGTCATGGAAGGATCTCTCTTTTCTTCTCCTTTATAATAATTCTGGATATGAAGGAAATCTTTGAATGTCATAGCAAGATTTAAAGAATCATATAATTCTTTAAATTTGTCTTCTTCCATATCTTTGAATCCATCCAGAATCTTAACATCTGCTGGTTCTTCAAAATCCATCACTAATGTCTCTGGTTTGTCTGCAGCTGCCTCTCTTGAGTCAACTGGGTTGATGCAATATTCTTTGACTGCTTCTAACTGTTCGTCAGTTAAGTCACCTTTTACAACATAAGTTGTTGCACTTCTGATCAGGGCATCTTCGTCCTCATTCAACAGTTTCACACACTGCTGTGCAGAATCTGCTCTCTGATCGAACTGACCTGGCAGAAACTCAACGCTGAAAGATATTTCCCCATCGGCAAGTGGTAATGTCTCTTCATACACGTCGTCAACTGGTGGTTCACTAAATACTGTAACCAGTGCTTTTTCATAACTTGCATCGGATAGATTCTCGATGTCATAGCGGACAAGGACACGAACAGATTCGACATCCAGTCCAAGATACTGCTTCAATGATGCATGCAGCTCTTTTGCTTTTACTGCGTAGTCTTTTTTCTTTTCAACATAGACTCTTCTAACTTCTCCCATGATTTCCTCCCATTTATTCATGTAGTTTCTTAATCACCTGAAATGCAGATGCATTTTCCAAAATCGTTGGCTGATCCTCGGCATAGAATATGATCCCATCTGCCGTTGAACGGATCTCTGATAAAATCTCTCCATTATATGGATTAATGACTTCACCAAGCAGCTGACCTCGGTTAACTTCCTCATTGATCGTCACAAAACGTCTTAGGAATCCCGGAGCACTTGCTTTGACGGATACAAGATCCTCTTCTTCTATAATACTCGCAATATACCCGTTATGGCAATTATATTTTAAAATACCCATTCGAGTCAAGAAGCGAAGCACGGCAGATACAGCCTTCCTGGCCAGATTCACATCGATATTATCTGTTTCCCCAGAATATACCGAAAATGCATCCGTCCCATTGATCTGCCAGTTATAAGTTAATGTCTTTTTATCAAAATTTCGTTGTTTGCTTGTTAATACATAAGGCAGCCCGAACAGGCTTGCAAGGCTGGTGCTTTCTTTTCCTGTTGCAGGCATTCGCACATGTGGCACAAAATCCCCGCTTCTGAAAAATGATGCAAAATGGATTCCATAGCGGAATCCTTTAACCCGTTCAAATAAATGTGCTGCCAGACGGCTTGTTGGTTCCCCGTCAAAATTCCCAGGAAACTGACGGTTGATATCACTGTTATCAGATACCCAGTATTTCATTCCGACATTCATTGAAAAATTATTCACACATGGAATGACCAGAATCTGATTATCTCCAACGATCGCACCACTGTTCTCTAGTTCTTTTAAACGTTTGACTAACTGAGAACAAATATATAACTGCTGATATTCATTTCCACGCATTGCTCCGACAATACATGCCGCTGGTTCTGATCCTTCACTTTGTTTTCCAAAGAGATATCCTTCGATCTTAAACTCATCTCTTAAGTAATTTCCTGAGGAATATATGATTTCTTTTTTCATAGTGCATTCCCTCCGATCACTCTAGCTACCAAGGACCCTTCCGTTACACTTGGATGTTCTCTTAATGTCATCAAAATACCATCGGTTGGGGCAACCACTTCTTCTTCCGTTGCTCCCATTAAAGGATTCTGTACGATCCCTATGATCTCGCCTTTCTTTACCGGATCCTTTAATCGCTTGTAAGAAACAAACAATCCACTGGATTCACAATTTAAATAAAAGATCTGGTCTTCGTGGATAAACGGAACCTTTGTTTTGCCTTGAACCTTTCCCTTCCAGATACCAAGTTCTGCCATCACCGAAAAAATTCCATCTATGATCTGGCGGCAGTACTCGTAACGGATACGAAATGCTGCACCGGATTCCGTAACCATAGTTGGGATTCCCATCTGGTTTAAAGTGAAAGCTAAACTTCCTTCATTCACTGTCTGAGAAGGATGGATCCAGACAAGATCCGTATTCATATATTTTGACAGATGAAGTAATGTCTCATCGTAATCGTTATTTAAACGTACTTGAGGAACTTCCTGCAAAAAGATATTACTAGAATGAATATCAATGCAACAGGATGCTCCTTTGATATCTTCGATCAATTTAGCTGCTGTATAATCTTCCAGACCTCCATTGATGTCTCCTGGAAATGCACTGCTGTAATCGATATCTGAGATTGGTACTGCTCTTGTTCGTGCATCCAGTCCTAATGGATTGACCGCTGGATACACATCGACAATACCTGTCAGATTCTCAAATTCTGCCTTGATCCGGCGAATGATCTCTCCGCAGATATACTGTCCGCCAAGCTCATCTCCGTAGATTCCAGACACCAGACAGATTCTCTTCTCCTCTCCAGTCACCACATCCGGCATCAGACGATTTCTTTTGATCCTTAGCATCTCTCCGATCGGAAGTTTTACAGATACGACTGTGTCTATCATATTAAAGCCTCTTTTCTATTGTTTTATCTGTATCGTAAATATTTTACTTTTCTTATTTTGCAAATAACATTTTTAATATGATCGGTGATAAGAGTGTTGTGACGAGGACCATGATAACCACTGGTGCAAAGAAAACTTCTGATAATAATCCAACAGAAATTCCTTTCTGTGCAACAATCAGTGCAACTTCACCTCGGCATACCATTCCTGCTCCGATCTGTACAGATTCTCTCTTCGTATATTTGCACAACAATGCTCCAAAACCGCATCCCGCGATCTTCGAGATCACTGCGATCACACATAAAATGATCGTAAAGATGATCAACGTCTGTGTCATTCCATGAATGTTTACATTCAGACCGATACTTGCAAAGAATACTGGTGTGATCAGCATATACGATAAAACTTCAATCTTGTTGTATATATAAAATCGTTCTGGGAGCCTGCATAAAATGATCCCTGCAAGATATGCACCTGTGATATCAGCGATTCCAAACACTTCTGCAAGAAATGCAAGTGCTAAGCAAAATGCAAGTGCAAACACCGGAACTCTTCTTCTATGACGTTCAATCTCTGGATTCTTATAAGTAGAAAGCCACTCAAAGAACTTCTTGATCCCAACTCCACCGATAATAGAAATCGCAAAGAATGCTGCCATCTGGATCAAGATCTTAAGGATTGCCTGAATATGGAATCCAGATGCTCCCCCAAGGCTTGTCATAATTGATAATAAAACAATTCCCAAGATATCATCAATGATCGCTGCCCCAAGGATTGCTGTTCCGACTCTTCCTTTTAAATGTCCCATATCCTGTAATGCTTCTACTGTGATACTTACTGAAGTTGCTGTTAGGATCACTCCAATAAAGATCGATTCCATGATATTATTTCCATATATAACGGATAAAACAGCTCCCATGATAAGTGGGATCAATACTCCACATAACGCAATGACGAATGCGGGAATTCCACTCTTCTTCAACTCATCAATATCTGTCTCAAGACCTGCCTGAAACATTAAAACAACTACACCTACTTCAGCCAGATTTAAAACTGAATCTGAAGGACTCACTACATTAAGGACCACTGGTCCTAAAATGATTCCCGCGATCAATGCTCCAACGACTGGCGGCATGTTAAACTTCTTCGACACAAGACTAAAAGACTTGGTCATTGCCAGAATGATTGCGATATCCAGCAAAAACTTATATTCTTCCATTGTTTTACCTCCATTAGTTCGTATCGTATCATACCTGTTTTTTCTTGTCAATTCTTAGACAAAGTGATCTTTTTTTATCCTTTTCTTGCTTTTTTTATGATCCTTTAGTATAGTGGAGAAAAGACTAAGAAAAGAGGTATCAAAATGAGTGAATTTAACGAAGTAGATAATATCATTGAAGAAGAAACTCCTGTGCTCCATTTAGAATTAGAAGATGGAACTGAACAAGACTGTGCCGTGATCGCTTTATTCTCTGTAGAAGAATTAGATGATCAGGAATATATCGCATTGATCACTGTTGAAGACTTAGAAAGTGATGACGAAGAAGGGGCTTTACTTTTATATCGTTACAACGAAGACCCTGAAGATCCTGATACTTTCAGTCTTGACAACATTGAAACAGACGAAGAATATGAGACAGTCACTGCTGTCTTAGATGAGATCTTAGAAGACGAAGAATAATATGATATTAATAAAAAAGCCCTTGCATCTTATATGCGGGGCTTTTTTTCATATTGAAGTTTTGTTCGGATCACTTTGTCAAGTTCATAATACTTTTCTTCCAGAGTTTTTCCATTCAGGACACAATCCATTGCCATACCCATGGATTCCAGCATCGTTTCTGTGATCTGATCTCTATACTGTAATAAAATATTCAGGCGCTCATGAAGATCTGTTTCATCTAAGAATTTCAACAGTGGTTCAATGTCTGCTGTTTCTTCTGTCTCATCACATTCATTTTCCTGTGCTGTCACTTCATCAACCAGTTCTGCTTCTGAATTTTCACACAGTTCTACTTTCCGAAAACGGTATATCTGTTGCACATCTGGGTATTTTTCATGATCGACTTCACTTAAGAACATCGCAAGTGGTCTTGCATATGTCTTAAACGTTCCATACATTGCCTGATAGACCACCAATGGTTCTTCTGTCTCTGTATGTATTGCAACCGTAACGATCTGATAAAGTTTTCCTTTAAAATGCATATAAAATTCGCCTGCTCTTGGCATCGCTCTATTTTCCATGCAAAACACCTCTTTTCTCCTGACGGCTTCTTAGTTCTTCTACGAACCTTGACGGCCTGCTGTCTTTGTTATAAAGTTTCTTTACTGACAAGATGTGCAGATATTTCTTGGCTCTTGTAACTCCAACGTAAAACAAACGTCTTTCTTCTTCCACGTCTTCTTCTTTCATGGACTTCTTATGTGGGATCACGTCTTCATTGACATCTGGCAAAAAGACACGTTCAAATTCCAATCCTTTGGTGCTGTGCATCGTGCTGACCACAACTCCTTCTTTTTCTTTCTGATTCTCTTTTGACTGGCGGTTTAATTCTTCGGTGTATTCTTTGATATGATCAAACCATGCCTCATATGTATCATAGCCTTTTGCACTCTCCTGAAGTTCTTCTAATACTTGCGTAAATTCTTCTTCCTGAATCTTGCGAAATCTTGCATATTCTGCTAAATACGCATTGTATCCCACGGATTTCCGGATATAATTGATCGCCATCAACGGAGTCATATTCTTCATGATCCGAAGATCTTCCTTAAAATCTTCTACATATTCATAAAGCCATGGTTTATCTTTGACCTTCTCTAACAGATCATCAAATGACACTTGTGATTCAGTCAGATATTCCCTGCTGATATAACGCTTGGGGCGGTTCATGACTCTTAAAAATGTGCTTCTTTTGCGATCTCCCATTGCAAGGTGCATATAATCTATGATATTTTTGGAAATCCAGTGATCAAACAGATTCGGTACTGCATCCTGCATATAAAATGGGATATTGTATGCCATCAATGCAGCGATCAGCTGTCTTGGTCCCTGATTGGTCCGATAAAGGATCGCGATCTGGGATAACGGTGTCTTCTTTGCCATCTCTTCCTTGATCGTGTAAATGATATGCTTATTCTCCTCATAGTGATCTTTAAATGTACGGACCTCAACCATACTTGCAGCATCTTCTCTTGCCTGCATCTTCTTTTCAAAACGTTTTGTATTATAAGAAATGATATCTTCCGCAATCTGTACGATCTCTTCCCCGCAACGATAATTTCGGTTTAAGATCACCTGTCTGGTATTCTCAAAATCCTTTGGAAAATTTAACATCAGTTCTGGTCTTGCACCTCGAAACTTATAGATAGACTGATCATCATCTCCTACGATAAAGAGGTTCTTTGTCTCTCCTGCTAACATCTTGACGATCTCATACTGAATCTTATTGATATCCTGAAACTCATCGATCAAAATATATGGAAACTTCTGCTGCCATGCTTTCCTGATATCCTCACGCTCTTTTAACAACTCATACGTATAAACCAAAATATCATCAAAATCGATCCAACGGTTCTCATGCAGTTTTTCTTCATATGCCCGGTAAATTTCTTTAAACACTTCATCCCCACAGCATCCACTGTGATAATAGGCAAGATAGATCATCTGCCCTTTGACTAAGCTGATCTCTTGTATGATCTGACGCATAAAATCTGCTTCATCATCAATCTCCAACTCATGATCTGTGATGATCTCACGGATAAAATCATATTTTTTATGTTCCGGCAGAATATTATCTGCACTATAGTGATAGGCATATTTTAAAATCGTAAAAAACACAGAATGAAAGGTTCCAAAAGAAACCGGCAGGGTTTCCCCTGCCAGCCGCCAAAACCGCTCTTTCATCTCATTCGCTGCTGCTCTGGTAAATGTAATGACCAGAATCCGCTGCGGTGGGATCTGATAGTGCGATATCAAATATTGAATTCTCTTTGTGATCACAAGTGTCTTCCCTGAACCTGGTCCTGCAAGTACCATCATCGGTCCATCTTTGTGCATCACTGCTTCTTTCTGTGCCTTGCTCAGCTGGCTATGCAAGTGCTGCCTCCAGTTTCGCGATCGCATCATTGATTCTCTTTAATGATTCTTCTTTTCCCAGAAGTTCCATTAATTCTGTTGCTCCACCTGGTGTCATCTGCTTTCCAGAGACTGCTGTACGAACTGGCCACATCACATAACCATTCTTGTACTCATGTCCTTTTGCAAAAGATACTAACATCTCATATAATGCATCATTTGTAAAATCTTCCTGTGCTTCGATCACTGGATAGATCTCTTTTAATACGGTTAATGAAGTCTCAGGTGTTGTCTTCATCTTCTTATGTTTGTACATCTCTACATCATATTCTGGAACTGCTTCGAAGAAGTCAATGTGTCCCGGAATCTCTGTAAATAACTCAATTCTTGTCTTCACCATAGAAAGAATCTTATCAAAATCCATCTCTCTGTGAATTGTCTCTGTTACATATGGCATAGCAAGTTCTTTGAAACGGTCAAAGTCCATGGCTTTGATATATTCACCATTCATCCATTTGATCTTGTTCATATCAAAGACCGCTGGTGTCTTAGACATATGTTTGTAATCAAAGATCTCTTCTAATTCTTTTAATGAGAAGATTTCCTGTTCTCCTCCTGGGCTCCATCCAAGTAATGCAACGAAGTTTACGATCGTCTCTGGCAAGAATCCCTGCTCGATCAGATCTTCGAAGGAAGAATGACCTTTTCTCTTACTCAATTTGTGATGTTCTTCGTCTGTGATCAGTGGACAATGAATGTATACTGGTTTTTCCCATCCGAATGCATCATATAAACGATTGTACTTTGGTGTAGATGATAAGTATTCATTACCACGAACTACATGTGTGATTCCCATTAAATGGTCATCAACTACGTTTGCGAAGTTGTATGTTGGATATCCATCCGATTTGATCAGGATCATATCATCTAATTCGATATTATCCACTGTGATCTCTCCGTAAATCTCATCAACGAAAGATGTTGTTCCTTCTGTTGGGTTATTCTGACGGATAACATATGGTACTCCTGCATCTAATTTCGCCTGAACTTCTTCTTTAGATAAGTTTAAGCAATGTTTGTCATAATGACTGATCACAACATCTCCTGATTTTACTTTCAGTGTGTCTAATCTCTCCTGATCACAGAAACAGTAATATGCTTCTCCCTTGTCGATCAGTTCTTTTGCATATTTTAAATAAAGCCCCTGTGCCTGTCTCTCACTCTGAACATATGGTCCGACTCCACCATCGATGTCTGGTCCTTCATCGTGGTTCATTCCGGCTTTCTTAAGAGTATTGTAGATAATCTCTTCTGCCCCTTCTACCTGTCTTTCCTGGTCTGTATCTTCAATTCTTAAAATAAAATCTCCGCCTGCATGACGTGCGATCAGATATGCATAAAGGGCTGTTCTTAAGTTACCTACATGCATACGCCCTGTAGGGCTTGGTGCAAATCTTGTTCTTACTTTGCTCATGATTTCCTCCCATTTGGTTTTAATTCTATCTTTCTATTCTACAAAACTTATCTTTCTTTGTAAAGAAGCAGTCTTATTGATTTTCGTTAATTTATGTTGATTTTTTGAAACAATCCGTCTTAAATCTCATTTAAGATCCTGCTGGCTTCCTCAAATGGCTCCAGGGTTCTCTTTAAAATTCCCTGCGTTGCCGCGATAAAGATTCCATAGTTCACGATCGGAACACCTTCATCTTTGACTCTTGCGATACGGTTTTTCATCTCTCTTCTATTTAAAGTACATCCGCCACAATGAATGACCAGATCATAAGTATCCAGATCTTCAGGGAAAGAGTTTCCACTGCTTGTATGGATATCAAAATCCTTACCTGTATATTGTTTTAACCATCTTGGGATCTTCACCGTTCCGATGTCATCGCACTGTCTGTGATGAGTGCATCCTTCCGCGATCAAGATCTTCGCCCCTTCTTCTAAATGTTCCAAGGCTTTCACTCCTCTGACTTCTTCTTCCAGATCACCTTTATATCTTGCAAACAGAATCGAAAATGAAGTCAGTTTGACATCTTCTGGCACAATCTTTGAGACTTCGCCAAATGCCTGAGAGTCTGTAATGACCAATGCTGGTTTCTTACCGATCTCTTCTAATGTCTTTTCTAATTCCGTTTCTCTTACAACAATAGAGGCTGCTCCTGCTTCTAAAAGGTCACGGATCGTCTGCTGCTGTGGAAGGATCAATCTGCCTTTCGGTGCTGCACTGTCGATCGGTACGACTAAGATCACAAAATCATTCGGACAGACCAAATCTCCAACGATCTTTAGCGTGTCATCATCCGTTGGAACCAGTTTCCCGATCTCTTCTTTTAACTCCCAGATCCCTTTTTTATCCTTTGCACTGACAAAGCAGGCTTTGTCTTCTTTCCATTCTTGGGCATTGGAAAGATCCATCTTATTGTAGACTTTCAGATAAGGAATCTTCCGGTCTTCGATCAAACGTATCATATCTTCTTCAAACTCTGTCATACCAGCTGTAGCATCCATGATCACAAGGGCGATATCTGCCTTGGCCAAGACTTCTTTTGCTTTCTTGACTCGCTTTTCCCCTAATTCTCCTTCATCATCAAGTCCCGGGGTATCGATCATAACTACTGGTCCTAATGGCAGAAGTTCCATTGCCTTGTATACAGGATCTGTCGTTGTTCCTTTGACATCGGATACGATCGCTAATTCCTGATTCGTCATAGCATTGATAACACTTGACTTTCCGGCATTTCGTTTCCCGAATAATGCGATGTGAATTCTGTCTCCTCTTGGTGTTGCATTTAAACTCATATGGTTTCCTCCTGTCTGTCTTTATGGATCATTAACTCTTTCTTTTATCTTTGTGCCTTATGATATCCCGCTGCCTTTGCTTCTTTCTCACTCTTAAATGTGACTAAATATTTTGATGTTCCCATACGGTCATAATCTCTTTGACCTGGGCAGTGGTATACCTTTGATCTGCTGTTTCCACGGATCTTCTGTGAAGCAGTTGTCTTTGTATTTGTTTTTGCTGCTGTTGTATTTTTGTTACTGCTGTAGTTTTTGCTGTTATTAGATGAATTCTGGTTTGTGTGGTATTTCTGGCTTGCTTTTGAATTCTCTGTTGTTACCTGCACGCTGCTGTCTGCTTCACTGTCTCCTGACTCGTAATCAATCTTCACTCCATCCTGTACATTATATACAAAGACATTAAACTTGATATCTTCGCCCTTATCTTCCACAGACATCGCTTCCATCTGTACCCCTTTGGCTACCAGGTCATCTCCGTCAAAGACTGGTGTAACTCTGTATAATACATGATTGCCTGTCTCACGGACATAGTCACCAACCATCTCTTCATATGGTAACATTCCATCCACATTAAAAGATCTTGTTCCTGTGATCAGGTTCTTGTTATTGGCATTCTCACCGGTCAGCTGGTAAGCGATCAAATGACAGCGGTTATATAGATATTTTCCATCAACGTTATCGTATTTTGCTGTATGCCATCCGGTTGGTTTTACCATACCGATCGCTCCGCGTTTTCCTTTTGGCATGATATCTTTTCCAACACACGCTTCCGCCACCTGACATCTTCCTTCAGAGTCAAGTCTGCTGTAAGACTCGTAGGATTTTGTTGTCAGATCTTTGGATGTAAAATCTGGATTATTATTGTCAACAGCAACCGTCATATTCCCTGAAAAATCCGGAATATTGTCAGATGATACAGATTTGGTGGAAGAATTTATACTTCCTTTGCTGCTTTGTTCGTTCTGTGTGCTTTCACCATTACTGCTATTGCCTGTACTCTGGCATCCTGCCAGTGATACCGCCATCATTCCTGCGATCAGCAGGGCATATAATTTCTTTGTTACTCTCATCATCAACTGTTTCTCCTCTTGTTATATTCTTTTCTGATCTAGCTTATTATTTTGGAAGATAGATCTGT
>OODC01001083.1_pt1 | contig 13938 bp, 8 predicted proteins | sample 1671711 | NCBI WGS metagenome assembly OODC01 (sample SAMN06348184, study PRJEB24527) | human gut metagenome | reverse complement strand
GCCATCACCGATGTGCAGATCGACGTGGCAAACGAGACCAAGGGCTACGGTGCCGACATCGCCGACGAGATGGTGAAGAAGATCCTGGACGCACAGTCCAGCGAGGTGGACGGCCATTCCGGTGCCACCATCACCTCCGGTGCCATCAAGAAGGCCGCCGAGAGCTGCATCAACCAGGCCAAGGGCGTGGCCGTGGCCCCCACCGAGGCCAGCAAGGCCGAGACCGTGGTGCCCGACGGCCTGACCACCGAGGAAGTGGAGTCCTCTGTGGTGGAGCTGGGCGACATCACCCCGGACGAGACCAAGGACTTTGACGTGGTCGTTGTGGGTGCCGGTGCAGCCGGTGTGCCCGCAGCAGGCTGGGCAGCCGAGCTGGGCGGCCATGTGGCCCTGCTGCAGAAGCAGAGCATCGTGGTGAGCCAGGGCAACTGCGGCTCCGCCATCATCAAGTCCAAGTCCACCGAGGCCGGCAAGAAGATGTGGGTGCACATGACCAACGGCCTGTGCGACTGGCGCGCCGACACCAGCCTGCTGAACGCCTACGTCGAGAACTCCGAAGAGGCCCTGATGTGGTATCTGAACCGCGCCGGTCTGACCGACCAGACCGAGTACGGCGACGGCAGCCTTGTGGACAGCGTGAAGGATCCCTCCAGCCTGCTGCACAACGACGAGAAGGAGATCTTTGCCTACATGTGCACCAGCCAGGATCTGACCGGCGTGTGGAAGGACCGCATGGACACCTACGACTTCGGCGATGAGCACTGCTACTTCTTTGCACCGTGGATCGGCCCCAAGCCCAAGAACGTGGGCGACGTGCTGGCCACTGTGCTGGAGAACGTGCAGGCCAAGAACTCCAATCTGGAGGCCTTCTTCAACACCCCCGCCGTCAAGCTGGTGCATGAGAACGGCAAGGTGACCGGCGTCATCGCAAAGGACGAAAACGGCAAGTACATCCAGTTCAACGCTTCCAAGGGCGTCATCCTGGCCACCGGCGACTACATGAACAACGAGGCCATGGTCAAGCGCTGGTGCCCGGACGTGGACGGCTACGACAAGAAGCAGTACCAGAAGACCGGCGACGGCCACATCATGGCCATCGACGCAGGCGCCAAGATGGAGAACCTGGGCCACACCAAGATGATGCACGACTTCGACTCCGGCCTGATGTACGAGGAGCCGTTCCTGTACGTCAACATGGAGGGCAAGCGCTTCTGCAACGAGGACACCGGCTTTGTCTACATGGGCAACATCACCAAGTATCTGCCCCGCTACAACGGTGCCAACGTGGATGCCAACCACCCGGACGGCTCTCTGGGCTGGTACTGCCAGATCTACGACAGCGACTACATGAGCTACGCCAACAGCCCCGTGCCGGAGCAGGTGATGACCAAGTACATCCCCGGTGCCGTGGAGAACCCGCAGGGCGTGTTCACCAACCTGATCGACACCTACAAGGCCGACACCATCGAGGAGCTGGCCGCCCTGCTGGACGTGCCCGCCGATGAGCTGCAAAAGACCATCGACCGTTACAACGAGCTGTGCGATCAGGGGACCGATGCGGACTTCGGCAAGAAGAGCGCCTACATGCACAAGATCGAGAAGGCTCCCTTCTGGGGCGTGCGCAAGCACATCCGCGTGTCCTCCATCGACAGCGGCGTGAACACCAACGCCAACGGCCAGGCTCTGGACGCTGACGGCAAGGTCATCGAGGGCCTGTACTGCGTGGGCAACGTGGGCGGCGTGTTCTACGGCGGCGCAGACTATCCGTTCCACCAGACCGGCCTGTCCCTGGGCCGCTGCTACACCTTCGGCATGCTGGCCGCAAAGCACGCCATGGGCAAGTAAGCCGCAGGAAATAACACCATAAAAGAAGAAGGCCGCCGGGCAGGAGAAAGTTTCCTGCCCGGCGGCTTTTTGCTGCCGGAAAAAAGTGAAAATAATGCCCGAAACTTGAGCGGGATTGTTGTGAATGTGACGATTTTGGTACGATTTTGGGACGCTTGGTTTACACCGCCCCGGAAAGCGTGGTATAGTTAAACGGATAAGCAGCAGTGGGTGCCGCTGGGGGAAAAGCGAGGAGAGCGTTACGATGAAAAAGCACATTCGAGCATTCGTCAGTCTGCTGTGCGCTGCGGCGCTGGCACTGAGCTGTGCATCCTGCGGCGGCGCAGCGCAGAGCACCGGAAAATCCGGCGGCACCGCCGGGGTGACCCATATCACCGTGTGGACCTATTACAATGGTGACCAGCTGGAAAGCTTCAACAAGCTGGTGGACCAGTTCAACGAGACCACCGGCCGCGAAAAGGGCATCCGGGTGGAAAGTGCCAGCCAGGGCAGCGTGAGCGACCTGGAGACCAACGTGATGGATGCGGCCCAGGGCAAGGTGGGTGCTGCGGCCATGCCCAACATCTTCTCGGCCTATGCTGACACCGCCTATGCGCTGGACCAGATGGGCATGCTGGTGGACCTGAGCCAGTACCTCACCGAGGACGAGCGCGCCCGGTATGTGCAGGGCTACCTGGACGAAGGCGACTTTGACGGCGACGGCAGCATGAAGATCTTCCCGGTGGCAAAATCCACCGAGCTGATGTTCCTGAACGAGACCGACTGGGAGAAGTTTGCCCAGGCCACCGGTGCCGCCTACGACGACCTTTCCACCGTGGAAGGGCTGGTGGCCACTGCCGGTGCCTATTATGACTGGACCGACGCCCAGACGCCGGAGCCGGACGACGGCAAGGCTCTGTTCGGCCGCGACGCCATGGCCAACTACATGCTGGTGGGGGCCCGGCAGCTGGGCGACGCCCTGTTCGAGGTGCAGGACGGAAAGATGACCTTGAACTTTGACAAGGACGTAGCCCGCAAGCTGTGGGACAACTACTATGTGCCCTTCGTCAAGGGGTGGTTTGCCGCTATCGGCCGCTTCCGCAGCGATGATATCAAGGTGGGCAATGTGCTGGCCTATGTGGGTTCCAGCTCCAGCGCCACCTTCTTCCCCGCGCAGGTCATGGTGAACGACACCGAGAGCTACGACATCGACATGACGGTGCTGCCCAGCCCGAAGTTTGCGGGCGGCGAGGATGTGGCCGTGCAGCAGGGTGCCGGTATGGTGGTCACCGCCGGTACGGAGGAAGAGATCAATGCCTCGGTGGAGTTCCTCAAGTGGTTCACCCAGCCGGAACACAACATCTCCTTCTCGGTGGACTCCGGCTACCTGCCGGTGACCACGGCTGCCAACGACATGGAGGCCATCAAGACCAGCGGCCTGGAACTGAGCCCGAAGATGGAGCGCATCCTCTCGAATGCAGTCCAGAGCGTAAAGAACAACACCCTTTATACGCCAAGTGCCTTTGTGGGCGGCAGCAAGGCCCGCAAGGTGCTGGAATACAGTCTGAGCGATCTTGCCTCTGCCGACCGTGCAACGGTGCAGGAGCGGGTGGCCGCAGGCCAGCCCGCCGCCGACGCGGAAGCGGAGTTCCTCACCGACGAATACTTTGATGCCTGGTATGGGGGCATCTGCACTGCACTGGAGGAGTACGCCGGCTGAGCGTAACGACCGGAAACCGACGGGAAAGGGGAGAAGTGCCATGAAGCCTGCCGAAAAGTACCGTGCGTGGAAAGCGCACCGGCCCGAGAAGCCGATCTTCCGCACCATCCTCTTTTCCATGATGGCGGTGCTGCTGGCGGAGGTGATCCTGCTGTCGACCGGCATCGGCCTGACCAATGTGTCCGGGCGGCTGAACCAGAACGCCAAGCAGATCGTGAACATGCAGGTGCGCAACCGTGCCAGCTATCTGCAGGATATGCTGATCAAGGCACAGGAGCTCACCGACATTTCCACCACCATCAACAACCTGACCCAGCAGATGCTGCAGGACGGCACCATTTCGCTGGACACGATGGACCAGAGCAGCGAGGCCGCTGACCCCCTGATGGAGGCCGCCGCGCCCTATCTGGTGAGTGCACTGCGCGCCCGCCCCGTGACCGGCATCTTTCTTGTGATCAACACCCACGACCTTGCGGAAAAGAAAGTGGGCAGCCCCATGCCCAGCGTGTACCTGCGGGACCTGGACCCGGACGCCCGCCCCTCGGAGCGCAAAGCCGACCTGATGATCGAGCGTTCCAGTGCGGCAGTGGTCAAGAAGCTGGGCATCACCACCGACAAAAGCTGGAGCACTGCACTGAGCTACCGCGGCCTGACCAGCGGCGGCTTTGCGTGCACCGTGTTCCAGACCGCCTGGGAGGATGACGAAAAGCTGGACGCCGCCGACTACGGCCGCTGGCTCACCCAGACCTACAAGCTCACCGGTGACGAGCGCACGGCCATTGCCTACTCCCAGCCCCTCATCCTGCCGGACGGCACCGTGTACGGCGTCATCGGTGTGGAGATCCTGACCAGCTATCTGGAAACCAAGATGCCGTATCAGGAGCTGCAGGACGGCGGGCAGGGTACCTATCTGCTGGTGTCCACAACGTCGGGCCTGTCGGACCCGGAACTGTTCCTGACGCTGATGGCGGGCGACGGACTGGATGCCAACGTCATCGACGCGGGCGTGGAAAAGATCACCTGCCGGCAGACGGACGGCGAACGCTGGCTGACGCTGAACAACGAGACTGGCTATGCGGCGGTCCAGAACCTGGACCTGTACAGCCGCAACGCGCCCTTCTCCAACGAAAAGTGGCTGCTGGTGGGCACGGTGCGCAGCAGCATCCTGTTCCGCTTTGCCCGCACCGTGCAGCAGGTCATCACCTCTGCGGTGCTCCTCACCCTGCTGCTGGGGGCTGTGAGCAGCCTGCTGGTGTCCCGCGGTCTGGCCCGCCCCGCCGAGCAGCTCTACTGCGAGGTGCTGGCAGCCAACGGCAAACAGACCTTCCCCAAGTTTTCGCACACCGGCATCCGGGAGCTGGACCGCTTTGCGGAGGCCATCACCCAGCTGAACAGCAGCCTTGTGACCAACTCCACCAAGTTTTTGCGCATCATGGACATGGCCAGTGTGGAGCTGGGCGGCTACGAGCTGCGGTATGACACCGGCAGTGTGTATGTGACCAAAAACTTCTTTGCCCTGCTGGGTGCCCCGGAGGTGGACGGCAGCAGCCTGACCGTGCGCACCTTTGGAGAACTGCTGGAGCACATCCAGCTGGTCCGCCCCTGCACCGTCAACGCGGAGGGGGACAAGGTGCTGACCGTGGTGCAGGGCGGCCGCACCCGCTATATCATGCTGCGGGTCACCACCGAGGACCGGGTGCAGGTGGGTCTGGCCGAGGATGTGACCGCCGCTACCCAGGAGCGCCTGCGCATCGAGCGGGAGCGCGACTACGACGTCCTCACCGGCCTGTACAACCGGCAGGCATTCCACCGCGTGAGTCATGAACTGTTCCAGAATCCGGAGCGGCTGGGCGTGGCAGCCTTGCTGATGATGGACCTGGACGACCTCAAGCACATCAACGACACCTACGGCCACGACTGGGGCGACCACTACATCCAGAACACCGGCCGCTGCATTGCGGAGCACAGCCCGCCGGGCACCGTGTGCGCCCGCCTGTCCGGCGACGAGTTCCTGCTGCTGTTCTACGGCTATCCCGGCCGGGAGCAGCTGCGCGAAAAGCTGGAAGCACTGACCCGCGCCATGCAGCAGGCCGTGGTGGTACTGCCCAGCGGCAGCGACCTGCACATCAGTATTTCCGGCGGCGTGGCCTGGTACCCGGAGGATGGCCGGGACATCGAGACCCTGAAAAAATATGCAGACTTTGCCATGTATCAGGTCAAGCACTCCACCAAGGGGCAGATGAAGGACTTTGACATCGGCGTGTACAATCAGGAGGCCTACATCGCCCGCACCCGGCGGGAGTTCCACCAGCTCATCAGCGAAGAGCGGATGTACTACTACTTCCAGCCCATCTTCTCGGCACAGACCGGCAGGGTGCACGCCTACGAAGCACTGATGCGGTCGGACCTGCCCACCCTGCGTTCTCCGGCCACCATCATGAAGCTGGCCCGGGAGCAGGGCGCGCTGTATGAGATCGAGCGGCTGACCTTCCGCAAGGCACTGGAAGAATTTGACAACCTGCGCAGCAAAAATCTCGTGGACCGGCAGGCCCTGATCTTCATCAACTCCATTGCCAGCGTCAGCCTGCGCCGGGAGGACAGCGAGTATATGGACCAGCGCTGGCACGAGCTGCGCCGCCAGATGGTCATTGAGATCACCGAGGAAGAGGAGATGAACCGGGAGGCACTGGAAACCAAGCGCCACGCTCCGGGCTTCTCCGGCATGTTTGCGCTGGATGACTACGGCAGCGGCTACTCCAACGAGGGCAGCCTGCTGGAGTTGGCGCCCCGGTTCATCAAGGTGGATATCAGCATCATCCGCGGCATTGACTCGGACCCCGACAAGCAGCAGATCCTGCGCAACGTGGTGCGCTACGCCCAGCCGCGCAGCATGCAGATCATTGCCGAGGGCGTGGAAACGGCCGCCGAGATGCGCACCGTCATCGACCTGGGGGCCGACCTGCTGCAGGGCTACTTCCTGGCGCGGCCGGCCGCGGTGCCCGACCCCATTGCCCCGGAGGCAGCGGAGATCATCCGAGCTATCTAGGATAGCAACCGCCGGAAGCGCTTCTGAACCGCCCAAAAGAGCAGGAAATTCCATATAGAACTGGAATATCCTGCTCTTTTTATACGGTGAGGAATGCAATTTGGCACCCGGCCAATTTACCTCTGGTGTTTGGCCGGGCGCTGCGGTATACTGGGGTGGAACGAAAAACGGCACGGGAGGTGCTTTGAAAAAATGGTACAGGTGGATCTGATCACCGGGTTTCTGGGGGCCGGCAAAACAACCTTTCTGCGCCGGTACGTCCGGTATCTGGTGGAGCAGGGGCACAACGTCTGCATTCTGGAAAACGACTTCGGCGCGGTGAACGTGGATGCCATGTTGGTGCAGGACCTGCTGGGCGACCGGTGCGATCTGGAGACCATCAGCGGCGGGTGTGACTGCGACACCCACCAGCGGCGCATGCGCACCAAGCTCATCGCCATGGCCATGCGCGGCTTTGACCGGGTGGTGGTGGAACCCAGCGGCATCTTTGATGTGGACGAATTCTTTGATGTGCTGCGGGACGACCCGCTGGACCGCTGGTACCGCATCGGCAATGTGATCGCCATTGTGGACGCCATGCTGCCGGAAGCATTGTCGCCGCAGGCGGAATATCTGCTGGCCTCCGAGACGGCCAATGCAGGCCGGGTGCTGCTGAGCCGTGCGCCGCAGGCCGGGCCGGAACAGTGCCGGGCAGCCATTGCCCACCTGGACCGTGCGCTGGAAGCCTGCAAGTGCTCCCGCCGCTTTGCCCCGGACGAGATCCTCACCAGGGACTGGGCCGCCCTCACCGACGCCGACCTTACACAGATCGCCGCCTGCGGTATGCGGCAGGCCAGCTGCGAAAAGCTGCACTTTGATGAGCACAAGGCCTTCGGCTCCCTGTGCTTTCTGGAACAGCACCTCACGGTGGAGCAGCTGCAGCAGGCAGCTGCCCGGCTGTTCGGGGACCCGGCCTGCGGGCAGGTGCTGCGGGTCAAGGGGTTTGCCCCCACGCAGGGCGGCTGGCTGGAGCTGAACGCCACCGCCGCCGGGCAGACACTGGCCCCCATCCCGCAGGGGCAGGATGTGCTCATCGTCATCGGCGAGGGGCTGGACAGGGCAAGGATCGAAACGCAGCTTCACCGCTGAGCTTTCAACGAACGTTGTAAAACTGGTGCAAAAAAAGGAGAACAGAATCATGAAAAAGAACCCGCAGATGCCCTCGGCGCGGCGCATCCTCGGCATGGTGGTCGGTATTGTGATCATCGGGCTGGGCATTGCACTGTTCAAGCAGTCTCACCTTGGCAACGACTCCATCAGCGCACTGAATATGCGTCTGGCCGAGATGCTGGGCATCTCGCTGGGCGTGCAGAACCTGTGCACGAACATCCTGTTCTTTGCACTGCAGTTCTGGTTCGGGCGCAAGTACATCGGCCTTGGCACCTTTGTCAACGGCATCGGCGTCGGGTTCATTGTCACGGCCTTCTACGACCCCATTGCGGCCCACTTTGGCCCGGCCGAGGCGCTGGGCCTGCCGGTGCAGCTGCTGTGGGTGGCGCTGGCGGTGCCGGTCACGGCGCTGGGGGCTTCGCTGTACCAGACGGCAGATCTGGGCATCGCCCCGTACGATTACCTCTCGCTGGGCCTGCGGGACTACACCCCGGTGCCGTACTTCGGCTGCCGCGTGTTCACCGATGCGCTGTGTGCGCTGCTGTGCTGGCTGCTGGGCGGCCTTGTGGGCATCGGCACGCTGATCTGTGCCTTCTGCCTGGGGCCCTTCATCCAGTTCTTCAACGGGCTGGTGTCGGAGCGGGTACTGCACTACAAGCCGGGCGGCCAGTAAGATCGGGAAATCAAAAAGGCGTGCACCTCCTTTGCGGAAGTGCACGCCTTTTGCTGTGCAGAAATCAGAACTTGAACAGCGGGGTGCCGGCCAGGATGTCGCCCTCTGCCAGCATCTTCAGCTCGCCCAGATCGTCGCCGTTGGTCACGATGATGGCGGTAGCGGTGGGATGGCCTGCGGCGCGGATGGCGTCCAGATCCACCTTCAGCAGCGGGGTGCCGGCCTTGACCTTGTCACCCTCCTTGACCAGAGCCTTGAAGCCCTTGCCGTTCATCTCCACGGTGTCCATGCCGACGTGCACCAGGATCTCGATGCCGTCCTCGCTGGTCAGGCCCACAGCGTGCAGGGTGGAAGCCACCTGGTTCACAGTGCCGTCAAAGGGGGCGTACACGGTCTTGCCGGTGGGCTCGATGCCGCAGCCGGGGCCCAGGATGCCCTGTGCGAACGTCTCGTCGGGGATGTCGGCCTGTGCCAGGACCTTGCCGCGGATGGGAGCCAGAACGGTCTTGCTCTGGCCAAAGAACTTGGCGGTTTCTTCTTCTTCGGCCTTGTTGCCGAACAGCTTGTCAAAAAAGCCCATGATAATAATCCTTCCTTCTGATCATACTCAGGGGCGCGGCCGCCGCGCAGGCCTGCTGCGCCCAAACCCATAGGTATATTCAAAAGATACCATACTGCGCCCCAAAATGCAACTGCAATCCTGCACAAACTACGGCGGGGTTTGCTGTTACATCAGCGCAATCAGCTGCTCGACCTCTTCCATGCGGGTGGCCCAGCTGGTGGCGATGCGCACCACGGTGTGGGTGTCGTCGAATTTCTCCCAGAAGCCGAACTTCGCCCGGCCTTCCAGTGCGGCCAGCTGGGTGTTTTCCAACACCACGAACACCTGATTGGTGGGCGAATCCATAAAAAAGCGATAGCCCTTGGCGGCCAGACCCTTCTTGAGGGCGTTGGCGGTGTCGATGGCGTTTTTGCTGATCTTCGTGTACAGATCATCGGTGAACAGCACGTCGAACTGGATGCCCAGCAGACGGCCCTTGGCCAGCAGGGCACCCTGCTGCTTGACTATGGTCATGAAGTGGGCCGGGGCACCGTGGGGGAACACCACGGCCTCGCCGCACAGGGCACCCACCTTGGTGCCGCCGATGTAGAACACATCGGTGAGCCGGGCGATGTCGGCCAGGGTCACGTCGGTGCCCTCGGCCATCAGGCCATAGCCCAGCCGGGCACCGTCCAGAAACAGCGGCATCCGGTATTCCTGACAGACGGTGTGCAGATCTTCCAGCTCCTGTTTTGTGTACAGGGTGCCGTACTCGGAGGGGTGGGAGATGTACACCATGCCGGGGAACACCATGTGGTCGTGGTTGGCGTCGGCATAGAAGGTGGCGCACCAGTCCCGTACATCGGCGGCGGACACCTTGCCCTCGTGGGCCGGCAGGCTGATCACCTTGTGGCCGGTGTACTCGATGGCACCGGCTTCGTGGGCGGCCACATGGCCGGTGGCCGCGGCCAGCACGCCCTGCCAGCGCTGTAGCATGGAGGCAATGACGATGGCGTTGGTCTGGGTGCCGCCGGAGATGAAGGTCACGTCGGCGTCCGGGCAGGCGCAGGCGGCGCGGATCTTCTCCCGCGCACTGGCGCAGTAGGGGTCGGTGCCGTAGCCGGACACCTTTTCAAAGTTGGTCTCGGTCAGCTTTTGCAGGATGGCGGGATGGGCACCCTCGCAGTAGTCATTTTCAAAGTACAGCATAAAAACGCTCCTATAGTTCAGATACATCCATTGTAACCCCCGGCCGCAGGCTTGTCAAATAGGAAAAAAGCGCAGAGGGCGGACAGCCAAAATGCTGTCGGAATTGCGCCCCGAAGTAGTTGCTGCTGCCAAGGCCTCCTTCCGGGCGGTATGGGATGCTGGTTCCAGGATAGCCCGGAACCGGCACACCGTCAATGTGGCAGCGTTTTTGCTGATTCTTTAGCAGGGGTGTGGTATAATCTTATAATAGGACAGAATAAAATCAGGAGGGGTGAACCGTTTATGAAAAAAAGTACCTGGTCCCGCGACCTTCTGGTCATGCTTGCCGCACTGTGCGTCGCCGGGGTGGCGGTGGTATGGGTACAGCGCATCACCGGCCGCATTGACGGCGTGGCCATGCTGATCTTCATGCTGGCTGTGTTTGTCACCTCCATGTACACCGATGGTTATCTCTGGGGCGTGCTGGCCTCGCTGGCAAGTGTGCTGGCGGTCAACTTTGCCTTTTTCACCCCCTATTTTGCCTTCAATTTTACCCTGCCGGAAAATCTGTTCTCCGGCCTTGTGATGCTGGCCGTATCCATCATGACCAGTACCCTGACCACCCGGGTCAAAAAACAGGAGCAGCTGCGCATGGAGACCGAGCGGGAAAAAATGCGCGCCAACCTTCTGCGGGCGGTCTCCCACGACCTGCGCACGCCCCTCACCTCCATTTACGGGGCCTGCTCCACCGTGACTGAAAACTACGATTCGCTGGGCAAGGAACAGGCCCTCAAGCTGCTGCGGGAGGCCTGCGAGGATGCCCAATGGCTCAACCGTATGGTGGAGAATCTGCTGTCGGTGACCCGCTTCGACGGGGAACAGGTGGCGGTCAAAAAGACCCCCACCGTGCTGGAAGAGCTGCTGGACGCGGTGCTGGTCAAATTCAAAAAGCGCTGCCCGGACGTTCCGGTGCAACTGGAGCTGCCGGAGGACTTTGTTATGATCCCCATGGACTCCATGCTGATCCAGCAGGTGCTGATGAACCTGTTGGAGAACGCGGTGCTCCACGCCGAGGGCATGACCACCCTGACGCTGCGGGTGTTCACGCTGGGCAGCCGGGCTGTGTTTGAGGTGAAGGACGACGGCTGCGGCATCCCGAAAGAGCGTCTGCGCACCCTGTTCTCCGGCACCGGCGGCCCGGACCCCAACGCCCCGGCCGACAGCGGCAAGCACGGCATGGGCATCGGCCTGTCGGTGTGCGCGGCCATCATCAAGGCCCACGGCGGCGAGATCGACGCAGAGAGCCGCCCCGGCGAGGGCACGACCATCCGTTTCTGGCTGGAGACGGAGAAAATCGAACTGGAGGACGCAGAGGATGAGCAATAATAAATATAAGGTGCTGATCGTGGAGGACGAGGCGAACATCTGCAGCTTCATTGAAACGCTGCTGACCACGAACGACTATCAGGCGCTGGTGGCGCACACCTGCACCATGGGTCTGACCCTGTTCGCCTCCCACAACCCGGATCTGGTGATCCTGGACCTGGGCCTGCCGGACCGGGACGGGCTGGAGCTGATCCGTACCGTGCGGCAGAAGTACATGACCCCCATCATCGTGTTGTCGGCCCGTACCGACGAGATGGATAAGATCGAAGCGCTGGATCTGGGTGCCAACGATTACATCACCAAGCCCTTCGGCACCGGGGAACTGCTGGCCCGGGTGCGGGTGGCCCTGCGCCTGAACCGCTACAGCCGCACCGGCGACGCAGCATCCAGCGGGGAGTTCCAGGCTCAGGGACTGCGCATCAACTACGACCGCCGCAAGGTGTTCGTGGAAGGGCAGGAGGTGCGCCTGACCCAGACGGAATACAACATCGTGGCCTTTTTGTCCCAGCATGCCGGCCGGGTGATGACCTACGCCGCCATCGTGCGGGCCATCTGGGGCGATACCGATGTGGGCAGCACCAAAAAGCTGCAGGTGAACATGGCCAATATCCGCAAAAAGCTGGGCAGCCGCCCCGGCAGCAACCCCTACATCCTCAACGAGCTGGGCGTGGGCTACCGCATGATCGACGAGGACCCGGAGAGCCGTCAGACTGCAGAGGAGGGCGTATGATCCCTGCACTGGTAATTTTTGCGGTCACCTATCTGCTCATGCTGGCACTGCCCAAAGAGCGCCCGTGGGTAGCCCTGTGCAGCGCGGCGGTGTTCATGGCACTGGGACAGCTGGGCGTGTATGATTTTTCGCTCTCGGCGGCGCTGGGGGCGGTGGATTACAATGTGCTGCTGATGATGTCTGGCACCATGGGGATCGTGTCGCTGTTCATCCGGAGCCGGATGCCGGCCCGCCTGGCCGAGCAGCTGATCGTCCGGGTGCCCAATGCCCAGTGGGCTGTGTGCGTGCTGGCACTTTTTGCCGGGGTCATCAGTGCATTTGTGGACAATGTGGCCACAGTGCTCATGGTGGCACCGGTGGGCCTGGCCATTGCCCGCAAGCTGAAGATCTCGCCGGTTCCGGTGATCATTGCCATTGCGGTGTCCTCCAACCTGCAGGGCGCAGCCACGCTGGTGGGGGATACCACCAGCATCCTGCTGGGCGGCTTTGCGGAGATGAACTTCTTTGACTTTTTCTGGATGCACGGCCGCCCGGGCGTCTTCTGGGGTGTGGAGCTGGGCGCGCTGACCTCCCTGCTGGTGCTGCTGTGGCTGTTCCGGAAGGAAAAACAGCCCATCACCGCCCGTGTGGAAACACAGGTGGAAGATGACGTGCCCACTGCCCTGATGCTGCTGACGGTGGGGCTGCTGATCGTGGCGTCTTTCCTGCCGCAGCCGGAAAGCGGCCTGCTGGCAACACTGTACGATCTGCGCAGCGGGCTCATCTGCATGACCCTGTGCGTGGTGGGCGTGGTCCGTGCCTGCCTGCGGGACCGCTCGGCAAAGCCGCTGGTGCAGGTGCTGCAGGAGCTGGACCGGGACACCTTGCTGCTGCTCTTCGGGCTGTTCATCGTGATCGCGGGCATCCGCACGGCGGGTGTCATCGACGCTGCCGCGCAGCTGTTCCATACCGTGGCCGGGGAGGATCCTTTCCGGCTGTATGTGCTGCTGGTGGTGGTATCGGTGGTGCTGTCGGCCTTCATTGATAACATCCCCTATGTGGCCACCATGCTGCCGGTGGTGCAGGGCATTGCCGCGCTGATGAACAATGGTGCAGGCATGGCACCGGAGGTGTTTTATTTCGGTCTGCTCACCGGCGCAACGCTGGGCGGCAACCTGACCCCCATCGGGGCATCGGCCAACATTGCAGCCATCGGCATCCTGCGCAAGAATGGTGAGACCGTGCGCACAGCCGACTTTTTGCGCATCGGGGTGCCCTTTACACTGGCGGCAGTGCTGACCGGCTCGGTGTACCTGTGGCTGGTGTGGGGCCGCGCGTTGTAAGCAACAGAAAATGTCTGCCGCCAGCGCCCGGCGGCCACGCTCAAACGACCAAATAAACCGCCCGTCCTGTGCCGGAAAACCGGCCTGCGACGGGCTTTTTTACGGAAGTATGACGTTTTATAAAAAGAGAAAACTTTTTTGCAGAAAACGCTTGACAATTTCGGTATATCTGGTATAATAACTATCGTTCCGAGCGACACGGCTCACGAACAAAACAGAATATGCGGATATGGCGGAATTGGCAGACGCGTTAGATTCAGGTTCTAATCGGGGCAACTCGGTGGAGGTTCAAGTCCTCTTATCCGCACCATGACGAATGTTCTTACAGCATTTAGCTGTCAAAGAACATTCGTCATTTT
>OODC01001068.1_pt1 | contig 14170 bp, 14 predicted proteins | sample 1671711 | NCBI WGS metagenome assembly OODC01 (sample SAMN06348184, study PRJEB24527) | human gut metagenome | reverse complement strand
CTACGCCCGGAAAACGCTTGGTCGCGTTTTTCAGTTCTACTACGTATTCACTCATCTTTTCACTCTTTTCTTCCACAAAATAAAGAGGCGGGCACACGCTTGCACATATGCCCGCCTGCTTTTACGGATCTGTGATGACAGAATTCGGTTTAGCCGTTTTGCTTCTTCTCAACGATCTCCTTCTGCGCTTCTGCGTTGTCAGCAGTTACGATAGAAGCGGTCGAAGCGATAAACTTATCAAGAGTCTTGCCGTTCAGTGCGTCAGCTGCTGCCTGAACACCGCGGTAGCCTACGTCGTAGCCGTCAACAGCAACGGTCATGGTCTCCTGACCTGCAAGGATTGCATCGAGTGCTGCAACATTGCCGCCACAGCCAACGAAGATGGTGTTCTTGTAAGCTGGATAGGAAGCTGCTGCACGTGCAGCGCCGACGGCCATGTCGTCATTATTGCAGACAACGATCGCAATACCCTCCGGATGGCTCTGGATGATCGCTTCCATTGCGGTTACAGCTTTGTCGGATACACCGTCAGCGTACTGGGTCTCCGCATCCAGATAAGTGCCGCCAGCCTTTTCAACACCTTTCTGGTAGCCGCCCATGCGTGCTTCGGAGGTGGAGTCGCCCTGTACACCCGCAATACCAATTGCGGTGATGGTATCCCAGCCGGCTTTCTTGGCTGCTTCTACCGCAGCTTCGCCGCCCATGGAGGCCATAGCCTCGTTATCGAAGCCTACAAAGCTCAGGACCTTATCAGATTCTACGTTGGTGTCAATCGCAATGATCGGAATTTCCGCATTTGCGATCTGGGTTGCAACCGTCTCGGACTGCAGCGGTGCAACGACCATTGCATCCGTGCCGCTTGCACTCAGTACGGTTTCGATAATGGAGAGCTGTTCGTCATATGCGGTCTCCGAGGTCGCACCCTGTACATCAACCTCAACGCCGAGGTCCTTGCCGGCCTGCTCGCAGCCCCTGGCTACATAAGCCCAGTACTCGGAAGCCAGCGTTTTCAGAACAACGGTGATATGCGGATTCTCGGCAGAAGCGCCTGCACCGTTACCGCCGTCCGTCGATGACGAGGTATTGCCACCGCAGCCGGTCAGTGCGCCCAGAAGCAGCGCTGTACTAAGCATTGCTGCACCAATTCGTTTCGTCATCTTAGTCATTTTTATTTCCTCCTATCAGTCAGCACGTATTCTGTTTTCTCTTTTCTCTTTTCTCTGCTTTTACAGTCTGTAATTAGATACCTGCGGTCTTGCGGATGTACTCGCGCGCCATTTTTGCATACTCGAGCGGATTTGCCTTCGCCGGGTCCTGCTCGGCCTCGACGATGAACCAGCCCTCGTAGTGTGCATCGTGCAGAGCCTTGAATACGCCCGGATAGTCGACGCGGCCGTCACCCGGAATGGTGAAGCAGCCTTCCAGAACCGCCTTGCGGAACTTGAAGCCCTCGGCGTAAGCCTTTTCCATCATGTCGGGACGGATGTCCTTGAGGTGAACGTGGCCGATACGCGGGCCGAACTCCTTGGCTGCCTTGACGGCGTCCTCCCCCGAGAAGGTGAAGTGGCCGGTATCGAAACAGAGGTAAACATAGCGCGGATCGGTGTTGTCCATCAAGCGCTTGGTTTCCTCAAAGGTCTGAACAACCGTTGCCATATGGTGATGGAAGCACAGCTTGAAGCCGCGGTCAGCAGCAATCTTGCCCAGCTTGTTCAGGCCGTCGCACAGCTTATCCCACTCTTCGTCGGTGGCGATCGGCTTGTTGTCACCGAACATCGAGCACTCCTCTGCGAACAGGCAGCGGGTCAGTTCGCATACGTTGATGCGGCTTGCACCGACAGCCTCGAGGAAGTCCAGCTGCTCGATAAATGCCTTTTCGTTCTCCTCGTAGGGGGTCGAGCACAGGAAGCTCGAGAACCACTGGGATGCAATCTTGATGCCGCGCAGGTCGAGTGCCTTGTTCAGTACCGCCGGGTCGGTCGGGAACTTGCCGCCAACCTCAGTGCCCTGAAAGCCTGCCAGAGCCGCTTCGGAAACCATCTGCTCGAAGGTCAGCTCGCCGCCGAGCTGCGGCATGTCGTCATTCGTCCAGCCGATCGGCGCAATGCCGAGTTTTACATTATTAAACATAGCCTTGAACCTCCCTTAGCACTTTTCCCAAGTGCCCGACTTAACGGACTTGAGCACTGCGTTGATAATGCCGTCAACCTTAGCGCCCATCTCGAAGTTGCAGATGTACTCGCCGCCGTGCATTGACTGCATGAGTGCGTGAGCCTGCAGCGTCTTCATATCGTCGAATGCGATTGCGATGCCGCCTGCCGGCTGGAAGTACTTGAAGCCCTTGTGCTGCGGATTGAGCAGTACGGTGCGGAAGCCGCAGTCACGGCCGTTGTCCTTGTCAGCGTCAGCCTTGAAGTAAACCTGAACCTCGCACATGCGCTCCAGATCGTAAACCACAGAGCCTTCCGTGCCCTGAATCTCGTAGTAGAAGTAGTTCTTGCGGCCGGTTGCCACACGGGAGGACGAGAAGTCGCCGATGGCACCGTTTTCGTACTTGACGAGGAAGGTGATGAGGTCGTCGTTCTCGACCTTGCCCATCTCGGTGCTGCCTGCCTTGACCGGACGCTCCGGAATAACGATGGACTGTACGCCGAGTACCTCGCTCATGTCGCCCATGATCATCTGGGAAACGCTCAGCAGGTGGCTGCACAGGTCGCCGAGTGCGCCGGAACCAGCCAGCTTGTTGATGTGACGCCATGCGATCGGAATGGACGGGTCGAGCAGCATATCCTGATCGTAGGTAGCGTGAACGCGCATGATCTTGCCCAGCTTGCCGGACTTAACCAGCTCTGCAACGTACTGGTTTGCCGGGTTCATGATGTTGGAGAAACCGCAGTAGTTGACTACGCCCTTTTCCTTAGCCAGATCAGCCAGCTCGCGGGACTGCTCAGCAGACAGAGACAGCGGCTTCTCGCAGAAAACATGCTTGCCGTGCTCGAGAGCAGCCTTTGCCATCTCGTAGTGCATGCAGTTCGGGGTCGCAACGTCAACCAGATCGATTTCGGGATCGGTGACAACGTCCATCCAGTTGGTGGTGTAGCGGTTGTAGCCCATGTTCTTCGCGAACTTTGCTACTGCATCCTCGCTGACGTCGCTTACCAGTTCAAATACCGGCATATCATCGCCGAAGATCATGCGTGCATTGTGGAATGCGGTGGTGTGGGCCTTGCCCATCCAGCCGGCGCCGATCAGACCGATTTTAATTTCCTTGCTCATAAGTATCTTCTCCTTTTGAACGATTGGAAGGTTTCTTGCCTTTCTGTTGTGCCTATGGTATCATAAGAAACGAAAGCTGTCACGTGTAATGCGTGCACAAAATATGCAATTTTTGCTCTGAAATTAGGGGTGCTGTTATGGACATTCGTCAGCAGGGTATTATTCGATCTGAACCCGGTATCATAGAAAAAGAAGGGATCTATTTTCATACTGCTTCGGCTTTTGCGCAGCAGCACCTGTTTTATGGTCTCTGGGGTGCACGTTATCTTTGCAGTGCGCCGTACAGCGTGCGCAGAAAACATTTGAACGCATTTTTGATGTTTTACATTCATTCGGGTGAAATGCAGTTCACATATCGGGATCAGACATTCACAGCAAGCGCCGATGATATCGTGCTCATCGACTGCAATTTTCCGCACAACTACTATACAAAGAGAGAGGCGCAGTTCAGCTGGTTTCATTTTCACGGCAATGCCTCACAGGCGTACTGCGATCTTCTGTGGAAGAACAACGGTGCGCTGTTCAGCAAGCAGTATGGCTTGGAGAAGGACTTTCAAAAGATCATGCAGATGCTGCCACTTGATGCCAATGCAGACGATCGCATGTCGGTCGTCATTCACCATATACTTTCCTCGCTGAATACCCAAGGGCACGCGGCACACAACGTTTCGCCGCAGATACAGGCAGCAAAGAACTGGATGGACGAGCATTTTCATGAAAATATTCAAATAGAAGAAGTTGCTGCGCAGGTATCGCTTAGCCGGTTCTACTTTTCTCGCCGATTTCGCGAGGAAACCGGTTTATCGCCGCATGAGTATCTGCTCAATCTGCGGCTATCCTATGCAAAACTACAGCTTTCAGAATCGGATGACAGCATAGAAGAGATTGCTTATGACTGTGCGTTTTGCTCTGCTTCTAATCTGATTCGTGCATTTAAGAAAAGTACCGGTCTTACACCGTATCAGTTTCGGAAAACTGTATTCATTACAACGCATTGACAGAATAATATGAGAAAAGCATAGCTTGAACCATGTTTTTTCTGTGTTTCCGCCACTTTTGGACATATATTATAGATGTAGAAGCTCCTGGGATATTCTCAGGAGCTTACTTTTTGTCAAAAAGGAGAAAACGAGAATGTTCAACAATCAAAAATTCCTGACGCGCGGTGTGATGGCTGAGCTTCCATCATGGCTGACCAACCTGATGTGGCACATGGTCTTGACGATGGAGATTGAAGAAAAAGACTACCTGCAGGTATTCAAGCTGACAAAAACGCCGACCAGTCAGCACATCGTCCACGAGCAGGAACAGCCGCCGTACCGTTACGAGCTCGATGTACCGTGTGACGATGCCGTAAATGCCAAGGTGTTTGTCATCGACGATTTGACGCATTCTACTATGCTGCTTGCTGAAGAATATTAAGATTTACTAAACGAAATGGAGGAACAACCAATGAAGGAAATTAGAATTTGTGCAAACTGCGGTGCGGAATACCCGATTGAAGACATGTATCAAGCGGAAGGCGATTGGCTCTGCGAGGATTGCGCCGACCGCCTGACCGTAATCTGCGACCACTGTGCTGAGCGGGTCTACGAGGAAAACGCCGTCGAGGATGACACGCACACGCTTTGCGACCACTGCTTTGATGAGTATTACGTCCGCTGCGAGGACTGCAACCGCATTATTCACCGTGACCGCGCCTATTGGGACAATGACGACAACGCCTACTGCGCATCCTGCTGGGATGAGCACTGCGAGGTTATTCACGAATACAGCTACACGCCAGACCTTGTTTTTCATGGCAAGGGTCTGCGTCATTTCGGCGTTGAGCTCGAAATTGATGACGGCGGTACAGTCAACAGCAATGCGCAGAAGCTGCTCGACATCGCGAACGCCAACGCCGAAAATCTCTACATCAAGACGGACGGCAGTCTGGATGAAGGCCTCGAGCTTGTCACACACCCGATGACACTCGAGTACCATTTGAATGAAATGCCGTGGGCGGAGGTATTGCGTAAAGCGCAAAGCATGGGTTATCTCAGCCATGCGGCAGGCACGTGCGGCCTGCACGTTCACATTTCGCGTCTGGCATTCGGCTGTACCTATGAACAGCAGGAAGCCGCGATTGCTCGCCTGCTGTATTTTGTCGAGAAATTCTGGGCAGAACTGCTGCGGTTCAGCCGTCGTACGCAGTCCCAGATGAACCGCTGGGCGGCTCGATACGGCATTCGCCTTACGCCGTCCGAGCAGATGAACCACGCGAAGAATTCCTGTGCCGGACGTTACACGGCGGTCAATCTCACGAATGCAGATACGGTTGAAATCCGGATGTTCCGCGGCACGCTTAAACTGAATACTTTGAAAGCCACCTTGCAGATGGTCAACCATCTGGTCGAGGTGGCTGTTTCTATGTCCGACGCTGCCGTACAGGACATGAGTTGGTTTGATTTTCTGGACAACATCACCGAGCCAGAACTTATCCAGTATCTCAAGGAGCGCCGCCTTTATGTAAATGAACCCGTAAACACTTCGGAGGAGGAGTAATATGTGCAGTTTGTTTGGTTTAATCGATTTTAAGGAGTGCCTGAGCACTCACACGAAGAACAAAATTTTGAACACGTTGGCGCGTGAATGCCAAGTGCGCGGCACGGACGCGACTGGTATCGCATACAATTTCAACGACCGTCTGCGGATTTACAAGCGCCCGATTCCCGCTCGGAAGATGAAAATCCACATTCCGCACGGTGTAAACGTGGTCATGGGTCATACCCGTATGACCACACAGGGCAACGCGCAGTTTAACCAGAACAATCATCCGTTTCTTGGTAAAGTTGACGGAAACAGCTTTGCTCTCGCGCATAACGGCGTTCTCTGGAATGATAAAGAACTCCGCATGGGAGAAAATCTTCCGCTGACGAGCGTGGAGACAGACAGCTACGTTGCGGTGCAGCTTCTTGAACAGCAGAAAGCCCTCGACTTCGACAGCCTACAAGCTATGGCTGAAAAGGTCGAGGGTTCTTTTGTGTTTACGGTTCTGGATAAGGATAACTCCATCTGGTTCGTTGTCGGAGATAACCCATTGTGCGTAATGTTCTATGATGGATTTCTGATTTACGCCTCGACGCAGGAAATTCTGTGCAAGACGCTGAAAAAGCTGCGGCTGAAAGCGCCCACTGATATTCTCGAACCGCAGGAAGGAGAAATCATGAAAATCGACCGCACCGGCCGTATCACTACCGGGACCTTCACACCCCACACGACATTCGAGCACTGGTGGCGCAAGTACCCATTCTATCGTAGCTACTACGAAGACACGCCGACAGGTTACGATGATTTATTCAGCGTGGCGAAAGCATTCGGCATAACAGCGGACGAAGTGCAGGCACTGCTCGATTACGGCTGTTCGGAAGAAGAAATCGAGGAAATGCTGTATGACCCAGAACTCTTTCACGAAATGACCGGTGAACTATTATACGCATATTGATTGAAGGGAGGCGATGCGTATGATTGCACTCGGCCCGATCTTCCAAGCTATCGGCGCAGTGGTTGACCTCATCATCGAGGCCGTCGAGAACTTTTCAGATGACTGAAACGAGGTGAAAGTTTGAACCCAGGCAAAATCATTCTCGGCGTGCTGACTGTTATCGGCCTGCTCGCCGACATCATTGACAATGATTGAACACAAAAATACCGACTCTTCCGAGCCGGTATTTTTTGAGCATGTCAATAGAGTATACCCATCTGAAACAACGAGAAATTATGTCAATAGGGTTGTTTTCGGGCTTTTGAAATATGTCAAAATGTGCGGCGATCCTATTGACATAAATGAGTTTCAAAGGTATTTCGCATTGATCTTATGCAGGCAATCCTGTAAAGTTGTGCTGCCGTTATAGATAGCAAGGCACATTGCCCGTATTTCATCGGTCATCTCCAGTCCTTCCATGCGGCAGGACATGGCAATATTATCGAGAATTTCAGCAATATTGGTCTGCTGTGTATTCGGCATAGTAATCACTTCCTGATGTTAGTGTACCATAATTATCGTTATAGAGAAATGGGAAAAGAAATGAAAATCGGCTATATCCGTGTCAGCACCGAGGAGCAGAACACCGCGCGACAGGAAGTTCTGCTGCGCGAGCTCGGCGTTGACGAGGTTTTCATCGACAAAGCAAGCGGCAAAAATGCCGACCGGCCGGAACTCACCCGTATGATGAACTACGTCCGGCGCGGTGACACGGTTATCGTAGAATCCATCAGCCGTTTTGCCCGCAACACGCGAGACCTGCTTGACCTCGTGGAACAGCTGACCGAGAAACAGGTGGAATTTGTAAGCCGCAAAGAGGCCATCGACACCACTACACCAACCGGTAAATTCATGCTCACCATATTCGCGGCCGTTGCGGAACTGGAGCGCGAGTATATTTTACAGCGACAGCGCGAGGGCATTGCCATTGCCCGGGCACGAGGAAAGTACACCGGCCGCAAGCCGCTTCCCCTCCCCGACAACTTCGAGCGGGTGGTCGCACGCTGGCGTGCCGGTGAGATCACTGCGACCGAAGCCATGCGGCAGACAGGGTTGAAACCCAACACCTTCTATCGCCGGTGCGCTAATAACTGACAGCGAAAAAACTGGGGAAATCGGGGAGTACCCCGATTCTTAGGGCTATTTGCGTGTTAAAGGTTTGACACTTGTTTCAGCTGTTTTGTTGTAGAGAAACGGTATTTCAGACAGAGAGCGATATGCAAGCTGTTCGAGCTTGTGATACATATCATCGTAGAGCCGTGCCCGAATTTCATATTCGAGGATATTCTGAATACTATCGCGGATGTTATATGATCCTCCGGATTTTTCAAATTCTGGGAAGCGGACAACCTGCCACGTGATGTTGTGCCGCCTGATGATTTTCTGCAGATAGTCGATGACAATGGAGGTAGGAGCAGGGTATTCAAGGAAACGACGATACCCTTTGACATACTCTGGGTACATGCTGAGCAGCTTTTTGATCTGCCGAATGATACGCAGCATGGCAGGCAGGTGCTGCTCCTGCAAGAGCAGTCCAGCTAGCTCGGCATAGGGCGCATCAAAGGGATCGGAATACTTGCTGCGGTATGTGTTCGGTGTTGTCGGCGTCAGGCTATACGGACGGTTCAGGAAACAGTTCATAATATGGTTGCGCAGTAAACCTTCCAAGGTACCGACCGGCTTGCGGTAATCGGTTGCATACCGCCAGATGGACACCATGGGTTCATTTGATGAATCGGCAAACTGTTCCTCTGAATCGTCATCGTCTTCAAGTAGATCACGTTTGCACAATAGTTCAGACTCAGGAATCTGAATCGAATCATCAACACCATCGAGGTGATGCTGCAGTAAGCCGTATTTCGTCGTTATCGCAAATCCCCAATCCAAATATTCTTTTGCGTCACGACGAAAAGGACAATCTGCCGGACATTGCGGATTGCTTTTGTTTACAGGAAATTTAATGCGCTGATATATGTCTTCGTCCGCGGCATACGGAAGTTTAGCACACTTTTCCGCAGATCGGTTCAATAGACATACCGAAGATAGACTACCAAACTTATTTTTAAGTTTTGAATACAAAACAAGATTGATGGCGGCGCGTCTGCCGGTCATGGTAGTCATACGTTTAACGCGAGCGGGCTCGTTCTGCTGGGAAATGCGTTTTATAAGCTTGCGCCGATGTTTTCCAGTTGTGCAGCGTAGAATTACCTTGGTCGATCCGGAGAAAGCGTGATACAGGAACAATGGCGTTAAACGATGCCAACGCTTGTCTTGATAGCAGGCATTCAGCAGTCGGTAGATTGCTGCGTAATAAGGGCGTTGCTCAAGAGGTTGTTTAACCGTATTTAAAATGTCCTCGTAAGTACGGTTGCGTACAGCATATAAGGTAGATCGGACATACTGCTCGAATAGAGCGATTGTGGTTTTTAGCTTGGAGAGGAATTCTGAATCGGAGCACTCCTGCGGAAATTGCGGACAGTCTGATGAGATTTTATTGAGTTCATCAATCAGATGCTTACTGCACAGGAAAGAATCCTGTTGACGGCAAATCTGTTTATTCAATTCGGAGTAGCGCCGTTCGTTTTCCTCCAAGAAATACTGGTGCACGGTGGTCGGAATCCATTCATGCTCGCGGATAAATCTGGCGCGGCGAACATTTTCAAATGCAGCGATGAAATAATATCCAGGCTCTGGGAAGTCGCGCGAGTAATGGCTGTTGTGGAGAAACTTCTCGATTTCCTCGGTTGAGAGCGAAATCTTTTGCGAAAGATCAAATAATCCATCATAAATCTTTTTACCCAGCTCCAAATCTCCATGGGTAGCTTTGATATCCTCGAGTCCGCGCTGGAGTAGCTCAGCATCCGTTATGTTAGCCGCATGTTGCACATCGCTCCAGACGTTATCATCCAGCAGCAAAGTATCCAAGCCAACGTCAGGCTTGATACCATGACTATCTCCGGGATAATTGCCAAGATCGCGTTGATCAGCAAAATAGAATGAGCGGTCAGTCAGAAAGCGGAGCAGCAGTTCTTCGGAGCACTGACCTTGCTGGCACAACCAGTCGGCGAAACGGAGTTTGCTGTAGAGCGGTTCGCCATAGCCGTCTGCCAGCTGGTGGAAATGCTCGTGCGCGTCATAAAGCTCGTCAGCCTGAGGCAGTGGTAAATCAGTGCAGTCGAAATGGGGGTTCAGTAGATTAATGATGCGGTTTTGCTCGTCAAGATGTTCGAAGTTATCACTGTTTAGATTCGGATTGTGGCTGCGAGATAAATTGCGTTCGGATTCGGTCATTGGGCATGCCTCCTTGATTACAGTATAAATGAATTGACTATAAAAAGCAATTTAAATTAGTTACGATAAATAGCGATAATCAAATAATTGATGTATTTCATAACGGAGATTATACTTGAAATAGAAAGGAGGAGGCAATATGATCATCGAGAATGTGAAACCGAATCTGGCTGATACAGTCCCAAGCCAGGAGGAGCGTAAGGCGGAACTTCCTGGCAAGAAGAAACCGCATGAGCGCAAACTCAAGAGGGAATTCAAGCGAAAGCTTAAGGCGGCCAAGGCGAACGGAAAGAGAGCAAAGCGCGACGCTAAGCGTGCTCGCCGCGCACAGCATAACGCTGAACGCGAGCGAGATACCGTAGCGGCAGAGAACGCGCTCTTGCAGAAACGCCTGGAGAGCAAGGATCAGGATGTTACCGACGCTCTGCGTGACGAGGACGGCTTTATTCGGCTGAGGGAAAGGAATGGTAAAAATGACTGAAAAGACCGTAGATCCGAACGGCGCAATTTTGAACGCAAGAATCGATGCGGTGCATGTCTATCAGGAGATGGACGGTGGCGACTCCAACTTCGCGTTGACTCTGATTCAGGACGGCCGGCAGTATACGCTGCCGCCGTACTCGGTGGACAACATCGATCGGTTCCGCATCGGCAAGATCAATCCGCGATTCGTCGCACTTGACGAGGACGGCAAGGCAACGGATACCCGTGTGCAGGCTGTTCTGAAGGAGGCGATTTCGCAAGAGATTCGGCAGGGACGATGCGGCGTGCTCCTCAACCGCACTGGCTGGGCGAAATTGCCAAATGGACGGCATGTCTATAATACGGGCACGCAGGTACTGGGCGATACCGGCGGAGTCGAGGTCAAGCTATCCGACACACTTCCGCGACTGGAATTGACGGATCAGTGCATTGAAATGGATGACAAGCAACTGCTCCAATCCTATCTCCGAAAGCTGAGCCGCGAACCGGACATCCTGATCCTGCTGGCATCGCACATGGTTCGATCGCTTCTGGCGTCGATGTTCGAGCAGCTGGGATTCCCACTGCGGTACATTCTATACTTAGTGGGTATCCAAGGCTCCGGTAAGACGACGGCCGCCAACGATTTCGGTTTGCCGCTGACGGACGTGACGCAGAACACACCAGCTCCGGCAACACGAGCGCTCAGCAGTAAGTCTGCAGTACGTGACTTCGCTGCTGAATACCGCGATATGACAGCACTGCTGGACGACGTATGTACGTCCTCGAGTGCGGAAACACGGCGGATTTCGACCAATATTGCAGCGTATACCCTGCGTTTTGCGGCAGATCGTATCTATGAGGCGATTTCGCGTCCGGGAGGCGGTCAGAGAAAGGTTCGCTGCACGTCGGGACTCATAATTACCGGTGAATTTCCAATGCAAAAGCCGAGCGACTTGACGCGCTGTGTTATTGTCGAGGTCGATCATCAGATGCGCGGCAAGGAGGCGGATGATCGGACGGTCAGCAGTGCTGTGGCGAGTCGTTTCGTCCAATACCTTGCCAAGCATTTCGACTCCGTAAGCGACGAGATTCAATTGGCACTGTCAACCTTCCGTGCGGATGCAGTTGAGGAAGGTGGCCCTCGCCAACAACAGCACCTAGGCGAAATTTCTTGCGCGTTCCAACTCCTATTGGAATACGCAAGGGCAATCGGTGCGATTGATGACATTGAGATGGCAGAGTGGGGGGTGCGGCTGAAAAGTGCGCTCGGGCGCTCGTTGTCGGCCAATATGCGCCTGACGGCGAAATTTGAACGCGAAAACGTATCAAATGTTGCCAAAGTGATTGTCGATGCGATGAGAAGTGGAACAATATCGTTGGCTAAGAACAAGGAGAAATTCACCCAAAAGCAGAACAAATACGCTGGTTTCGAGGGGCACAAGCACACAGTGGCGTACATACGACTTGCCAGCCTGCAGGAGCTGTTGAGCTCGGTTAGTGGTAAAGTTTGGACAGATTCTGCCACCGGCAAGCTGCTGCGTGAGAATGGTCTGGTTGAGGTCGGCAAGGACGGCCATACCGCCAAATCAAAGTTTCCCAAACTGGGACGGTTCGTTCCCCTAAATAAGGAAAATCTCGAAAAACAAGCAAAAATTCGAAAGTGAGGAAACTATTATGTCTGATACTATTCAATTCATTCCGCAGCGTCGTTTCTACGACACCGCAACCGTCGCTGAGACGCATCGCCGTCTGCTTGCAGAAGGGCACAATATTTCGGAGAATGCTCTGCGCGGATTTATCCGTCAAGGTATTCTGCCGGCAGTCAAGATTGGCCGGAAGTCGCTGTTGTATTACCCGAACGTCGTCAAACTGCTGACCGAGGGCAACAACCATGTTACTTCGGATGACGAGCGTCCGTCGTACATTCCGGCGAAAATTTCGGTATAAGCTGAAGCATGCGGTGCGTCCAAGCGGCGCACCGCATTATTCTGCACGAAAGGAGAGAAAAACGTGCCAAGTATTAAGAAAATTCGCACAAAGTCCGGCTTGAGCTTCAAAATCACGGTTTCGTGCGGCTACGATGAGCGTTACCGCAAGCGCTGCCACTTCAAGACGTGGAAAGCACCGGAAAACTGGTCAGAGCAGCGTGCCGAGCGGGAGGCCCAGAAAGTTGCCTTCGAGTTCGAGAACAGCATCAAGCTGGGGTTTCAGCCGGACAATAACAAGACGTTTGCCGAGTATGCAGAGTATGTTATCGACCTCAAGGAGCATACCGGCACAAAGCATAGTACAATCGAGCTGTACAAACACCTGTGCGAACGCATTATCCCTGCGATTGGTCACATTAAGCTGACCGAGCTGCGACCGCAGCACTTAAATCGCCTGTACATGGATCTTCTGCAGAACTGCACCAAGCATGTGCTCGACAAGGCACGCTCGAAGGTTGATTTGGGCGCGCTGCTGACAGAGCGGCACATCTCACGCGCTAAGCTGGCAAAGCTGTCTCGCCTCAATGCTGTTACTATAACAGCTGCCTGCCGTGGACAGGCTATCCGTAAGTCATCCGCAGACGCGATTGCTGCGGCGCTGGACATACCGCCAAAAAAGCTGTTCGAGTACATCCTGAATACCGACCATCTTGCGGTGAAAACCGTCCTACAGCATCACCGTTTCATCTCCACCGTGCTTTCGCAGGCGGAGAAGGAAATGATCGTAACCTACAATGCAGCGGCGCGCGCTACACTGCCTCGCGCTCAGCGAAAGAAGATCAACTATTTCCAACCGGAAGAGATCTTCCGCATTTTGCAGGCACTCGAGAGCGAACCGCTCAAGTGGCGGACGATTACCCATCTGCTGATCGTCACCGGTGCGCGGCGCGGCGAGATTATGGGGCTGAAGTGGGAGAATGTTCACCTTGATGAGCGCTATCTTTACATTGAGGTTAATCTTCGCTATTCCAAGGCGCGCGGTATTTATGAGGAAACACCGAAAACGGGTGAGACGCGCTATATCCCAATTCCGGCCGAAACCGTCACACTGCTGCGTGAATATCGTGCAGAACAGGAGAAGCTGCGCGAGCTGAACGGTGATCGGTGGCAGAATGACGAGGGTTTCCTGTTCTCGAGGGATGACGGACAGGTCATGCACCCGGACAGCATCACCGCGTGGCTCAATAAATTCAGCAAACGGCATGGCCTGCCGCATATCAATCCGCATGCGTTCCGCCATACGGTTGCCAGCGTATTGATCGCCAACCACACCGATGTCGTTACCGTTGCTCGTCAGCTCGGCCATTCCAGTCCGGCTACGACCGAGATGTACTATGCGCACTTGATTGAGCAGTCTCGCGTGCAGGCAGGTGAGTGCATCGCCGATGTTATGCTACGCCAGTACAAGCCGACAGATAATAATCAACAAGGAAAATAATCAATAAACGAAAAGAGCGGCATTGCCGCTCTTTTTTACTGTTCTGTCTACCATATAGTAGCCTGCGCAGTAGCCTCGATTTTACTCCGTTAAAACAACCCTTGAAAAAAGTGAAGAAAAACCGCCCATTCCAACGGAACAGACGGTTATCAGTGGTACGCCCGGTGCGATTCGAACGCATGGCCTTTG
>OODC01001066.1_pt1 | contig 14213 bp, 10 predicted proteins | sample 1671711 | NCBI WGS metagenome assembly OODC01 (sample SAMN06348184, study PRJEB24527) | human gut metagenome | reverse complement strand
GGCAAAGAAAAAGCCGGACTCGGCCGGCTCAAAGATTCTGATTGTTAACTCAATAATTGTTCTTTTCTGCTGCAATGGCTTTTTCAGCCAGCTCTTTGTAGAAGGCGTAGCGATCGGGATCGATCTCACCTTTCTCTACAGAAGTCTTAACAGCGCATCCCGGTTCATTCAAATGGCGGCAGTTCGTGAACCGGCAGTATTCCACGCGATCTCTGATCTCGGGCATCCCGCGCATGATGTCGTTTAGCGTCAGATGCGAGAGACCGAATTCTTGGAAACCCGGAGAGTCGACAATGGCGCCGCCTTCATAGTTGAACCAGCGGGCGGCAGTCGTGGTCTGCTTGCCGAGATTTAAAGCAACCGAGTATTCCTGAGTCCTTTGATCGGCGTTTTTAACCAGCAAATTCAAGATCGTGGATTTGCCCATGCCTGACTGACCGATTAACAGCGTCACCTTGCCTTCAAAAAGCGGCTCCAGCGTCTTAACCGTGCCTTCGGGATCCTTGGTCGCAGAAACTTCTACAACCTCGGCTCCGAGCTCTTTTAGCTGGTTAATGAACGGTCGGACTTCCGGCTCGTCTTTTGTAAAGTCCGTCTTGTTCCGAATCATCAGAATGTGAATGTCGGCGGTTTCCGCCGCCAGCATGGCCTTCCAAATGAAATGAGGATTGTAGGAAGGGCGGGTGGCAAAAACGACTGCCACCTGATCAATATTGGAGGCAAGAGGTTTGGTTCTCAGCTCGTCGCTGCGGTAGAGCAGGGAGCGGCGCGGTTCGATTTTTTGAATCGAGACCTGCTCGGCCGAGGTCTGCAGACAGTCGACGATGTCGCCGACAGCGAGGTCAACCTTTTTACCCTTACGGGTTGCTTCGAGCACTGTGCCGTCTTCTTTTTCCACAAAACTATGGCGGCCGTGGGAGGAAATCACACGGGCTTTAAACCAAACCTGCTCTTTCATACTACTTTCTCATTTCGCTCTGAATGGTTGCAATTCTGATCGCTGCGTCCGGATGGGAAGAATAGAAAGCCGAATACAACGGGTCAGGTGTCAGCGTAGCCGCATTGTCGGAGAAAAGCTTCACCAATGCACTAATGAGGGCACCTCCGTTGCTGTAGCGTACGGCAAAAGCGTCGGCTTCAAACTCATGCTTGCGGGAAAAAAGGCTTGTCAGCGGAGCAAGCGGGAATAAGAAGACGGGTACGGCGATCGAGAAGAGAATTAAGGCAACACCGTGGCTTGCACCGTGAGAAAGCGTGACGCCTAAACCTTCATAGAACCAGGAGCAGTCGGCAAGAACGGACAGAATCCAGAAGAAAAGCAGAGAAAAAGCAAAGCTGAACGCCATCATCTTGTAGATGTGGTGAAGCTTATAGTGGCCGAGCTCATGGGCTAAGACGGCTTCCGTTTCTTCCGGCGTCATCTTATTGAGCAGTGTGTCAAACAAAACGATGCGCTTGTTTCTTCCGAAGCCGGTCATGTAGGCATTACCCTTGGCACTGCGCTTAGAAGCATCCATTACATAGAGGCCTTTAGAGGCAAAGCCGATTCTTTTGAGTAAACCCTCCAGACGAGTTTTGAGTTCTCCGTCAGGCAGAGGCGTGAATTTGTTGAAGAGCGGAGCGATAAACGTCGGGTAAATCCACTGCACGGCAAGAATGAAGAGAATATAAGCAAGCCAAGCCCAGAACCACCAAAAGTCCCCTGCAGCATTCCAAATCCAAAGAACGGCTGCAAGAATAGGAATGCCGAGAACCAAACTTAAAACAGCTGACAGGAGCAAATCCTTGATAAAACGAGCCGGCGTAGTGGTGTTAAAACCGTACTTCGCTTCAATCTTGAATGTCGAATACCAAGAGAAGGGCAGGTCGATTAAAGAGGAAAGGAAGCCGTAACAGAGAATAATGACGATCTGCGCCCAAATGTCGCCTCCGAGCCATCCGGAAACTTCGCCGTAGATCCACTGAATCAACCCTCCTATGGTTGCGATTAATACGAAGCCCAGGTCGGTGATTCTTGCCAGCTGTCCGAACTTGATTCTTTCAACCGAGTAGTCAGCGGCTTTCTGATGGGCCTCTAACGTTATCTTGCCTGCAAAAGCAGCAGGAACGGCGCCTCGGTTGATCTGAATCGACCGAATCTGGCGTCGGTCCAGATAGTATTTGAGAACAAAGTTCCCGAATAAAAATAAAAGAAAGACAATCTCAAAAACTTCAGCTGAATTCATTGTTATAAAAAGTTAAAAATTGATCCGAAAATTATAGGGGACTCGATGTTCTGCGCTCAAAGTATGCACAGAGATGAGCGGAGCATCGCACCGAAGCAGCGGCTCTGGATATACTGAATTTTTGGTAATTAATAGACTTAAGGAGGTCAATCGTGATTTCCTTTCAAAGCCTGAAACTCTTGGCGGCTTCCTCATTGCTTGCGATTTCTGTTTCCTTGCCGTCGCACGCCGGTGTGCACGTCAATGTCAACGTCGGCATAGGCACACCCGGCTACTATGGTGTTCTCCCGATTCAAGGCGTGACGCCTTCTTTGTGGAATGCAAATCCCATTGTGGCGATCGGCGCGGCTTTGACCGGTGCTCCGATTTACCTGACGGTGCCTGATAATCATCGTCGTCATTGGAGACGGTACTGCGCGGAATACGGTGCATGCGGCGTCCCTGTATATTTTGTGAAACGCAGCTGGTACAACAAGCATTACCGTCATGCCGCTCCTCCACCGCCGCCTCCTCCCCCGCCAAGACAACATGCTCGTCCAAAACATGACAGAGGCCCTGGCTGGGACCATCGTCCTCCGCCTCGCGGTCCGCATGCCTGTCCCAGACCCGCGAAAAGTCATGATTGGAACGACCATCGCGGCCCCGGACGTAAAAGAGGACATCACAAAGACGATTAAGATTGAGCTGAGTGCAGCAAAGAAAGGATCCGGCCGTTTCGGCGGTTCGGATCTTCTTGGTTTGTTCTAAAATGCCTCGAAAGATCGATTAATACAAAGAGAGAGATATGAGCAATAACGGTTTTGCAGTCGAAAGAGATCCGCTGTTTAACGAGAACAATCTGATTTGGATGGACCTGGAGATGACGGGCTTAGAGCCCCAGATCAACCGCATTCTTGAGATGGCGGCTGTCATTACCGATCCTCAGCTCAATGTGATTGCTGAAGGGCCGGTGGTCGCGATCCACCAGGATGCCGCGATTCTCTCCGGCATGGACTCCTGGAATACCGCTACACATACTCGCAGCGGTCTTGTTAATCGCTGCCTGGAAAGCAAAGTCACGGAAGACGAAGCTGCTCAAATCTTTATTGATTTCTTCTCGAAGTACGTGCCGGCCGGCAAGAGCCCGCTTTGCGGAAACTCCATCGGTCAGGACCGCCGTTTCATGGCCCGCTGGACACCGCGTCTGGAGCAGTTCTTCCATTACCGCAACCTCGACGTTTCCTCCTTCAAAGAATGTGTCAAACGCTGGGCGCCGGAAGTAATGAAGAAATATCAGAAGACTTCTCGCCACGAAGCTCTGTCCGATATTTATGACTCCGTCGAAGAACTTCGTTTCTATCGTCAGGAAATCATGAAGATCTGATCGATTTCTCGAAATCAAAAACACGAAAGCCTCGGAAATCCCGAGGCTTTCGCGCTATCAGAAGCGATTACGACTTCTTCGGTTCTCTGTTGAGTCGGAGAATGAGAGAAGAAGTATCGAATCTTCCTCTGCCCATATTCTGAACTTCAGCATAGAACTGATCGACAAGCGCTGTCATAGGAAGATCGGCTCCGGTTTTGCGGGCTTGTTCTAAACAGATACCTAAATCCTTACGCATCCAATCCACTGCAAACCCGAAATCAAACTTCCCCTCGATCATCGTGTCGCCTCGGCGCTGCATTTGCCAGGACGAAGCTGCGCCTTTACCGATGACATCCAACACGGTGTGCATATCGATACCCGCCGTCTGTCCGAAAGCAATGGCTTCGGCCAGCCCCTGAACAACACCGGCGATGCAGATCTGATTGCACATCTTCGCGAGCTGGCCGGAGCCGACCGGGCCGATTCTTCGAATCGAACAGGCAAAAGCATCGGCGATCGGTTTGACGCGTTCAATGATCTCAGCGTCTCCGCCGCACATGACGGTTAGGCTGCCGCTCACGGCGCCGTCTTGTCCGCCGGAAACTGGTGCGTCCACAAAGTGCAGGCCGCGAGACTGTGCTTCGGCAGCCATTTCTTTGGCCACTTCGGCAGAATCTGTCGTGGCATCCCACAGGACGGCATCTTTCTTCATGCCGGCAAAAGCGCCGTTTTCTCCGAGCAGCACGCTGCGCAGGTCGCTGTCATTGCCGACACAGGTAAAGACAACATCCGCATCTTCTGCGGCTTCACGAGGCGTGGCAGCAGCTTTGCCGCCGAATTTTTCTACCCAAGCTTGGGCTTTGGAGGCCGTACGGTTGTAAACGGTGACCTGACAGCCGGCATGCAGGAGGTGCCCTGCCATCGGAAAGCCCATTGTGCCTAGGCCGATAAAGGCTACTTTGGTTCCGGTCGGAACCGGAGAATAGTCTTTAGCTTGAAAATACATTAGCGAACACCTCTGATTTTTGTGATCTCTCCGGCAACTTTAACGACGCGGCGGGCAAGAGACGAAGTCGGATCGACGATGGCGGCATGTCCGTCCCCGAGCTTGAGGTTGTCCGTTTCCTCAAGAATTAAGGGCAGCTCGGTGCAGCCGAGAATAAGGGCTTGAGCGCCTTTATCTTTAACTAAATGCTCTGCTGCCTTAAGCAGAACTTCTTTGCAATAACCGTCGGTGTAACCTGCCTTGACGCCTTTTTCGCCGTAAATGGCTTCCATGACCATTGTCTGGTGCTCTTTATCAGGGACGACCATCGCAAGTTTCATAGATTTGGCTTTGCGGCCGTAGATGCCAGTCTGAATCGTGCCGTCGGTTGCCATCAAGCCGATGACGACATCCGGACCGAATTTGTCGCGTATCTCTTCCAGCGTTACCTGCTGCATATTGATGAGCGGAACGCTTAAGTGAGGAACAATGGTTTCGAAGTAAGCATGCGCAGTGTTGCAGGCAATGACAATGGCGTCGACAGCGTCTTTTTCCAGCTTACGGCATGCGGCATACAAGGAAAGGGTAGGATCTACACCGCCGTGAAGCAGGTACTGTGTGCGATCGGGAACCTGCGGGTTCTGTTCAATCGCAACTTTGATGTGTTCCTGATCGTTCTTGGCCGGCGTTGCTTTCGTGATCTTGTCGTAAAGGTCGACTGTGGCTGCCGGTCCGAGACCGCCGACGATACCGATCTTGAAAGGTTTAGGCAGTTTTTCCCAATCTGTAAAGCACAGGTAGGAAACATATGCACTCATCGAATCCAAAACGTTATAGCCTTCGGATTTCAAGGCGGCTGCAAACAAAGACTGCATCACGCAGGTCGGGAAGACCAGTTCGGCGCCTTCGCTCAGCAGATTGGAGCAGACTTTGCCGAACAGTTCACAGGCTTTTTTCTGATCGGGAATAACAGCGCAGTGAGCGCCGCTTTCGAGTTCGTCGAATACTTCGAGCATAGCTTCGCTCGGATAAACCCATTCGACTTGGACCTCACGATAGACCGTTTCAGTAATGAGTTTGGCTTTATCTGTTCCGGGGCGTCCGAGATAACCGAGCTTTTTAACCGGATTTTTCTTCAGCTCTTCGATACAGGCTTGAAGAATATAGGTGACAGGCGTCGTGATTTCAGTTTGAACTTCATTTAAGAAGCCGATGTTTCTGAAGTTGCACAAAGCAATGACCTGAGCGCCTTTGTCAGTCAGCTGATAAGACTCTTCTAAAACCTTAATCTTTACGTCTCCTTCCTGAACAAGCTTAGGGGCGTCCGCATCCGGAGAGGGCCAGTCCATGTCGACCATTTCGACACGAGGGCGGGTTCCGTCGGGAAGGAATGTGGATTGGAGCCTTTCTTTCAAGGCGCGTACGAAGGGGGCGGGACTAAAACTTTGGCTGATGCCGATGACTTTATGGTTCATAGTTTCTCACCTTTGTTGGATTCGGATAAGTATAGAGCCGCTGTAACGTTTTGACACCTCTAATTTTCCTTAATACCTTCGGTGCCAGACATTCAACGAAGAAACAAAAGAATTGAGCCCGCATATTGCAGGCTCAACAGTAAGACTTTTCGAAGAAAACCGTGAGTTTTGGTCAACGGGAGATTCGTTTTCTACTTTTTGTCATCACTCTTAGACTGTGCGGAATGATGGTGGTTAGAGCTGCTCGGTCCTCCTGTGACGTCAGAAACAATGTCTGACTCTATGGAGTTCTTAGAGAGCTTCTTAAGAAGGGTCTCAGTTTTTGCTGTGGGCTGGTCTTTGTCGTTAACGGTGGCGGAGACCGACAGCCAAGTTTTGCTCATCGCAATACCTACAGCAATCACGACGGGTCCCAAAATAATGCCCATGAATCCGAAAGCGAGAACTCCGCCGAATACACCTAGATAGATTAGGGACAAGGGCAGGGAAGCTCCCTTGGAAATCAAAATCGGCTTTAAGAAGTTATCCACACTAGAAACTGCAAGCGATCCCCAAAGCACGAGGAAAATCGCCATGCCGACTTCGCCTTTGTAATAGAGCCAGAAAGCAGCAGGCCCCCATACTAAGGGAGGTCCGATAGGAACGGCAGATAAGACGAACACCGCGACGCCCAATGTGATGGCGCCAGGAACACCTGCGATCCAGAAGCCGATTAAGGCAACGACGCCTTGACCTGCGGCGCTTCCGACAATGCCGAAGACCACGCTGCGCGTCGTGTTGACGATAATGTCGCGGACTTCTGCACCGATGCTGCCGCTCATGCGGGTTAATAGAGCCAGTGATTTTTGAGAAAGGACTTCGCCGTCGCGATAAAAGAAGAAAATCACGAACAGCATGAGGAATAATTGGAGGAGACCGTCGCCTAACATGACGGCGCCGGCAAGGGCCGCTCGGCTCACCGGATCAAAGAGCTTTTGTGCAATGGCGGCGAGTTCTTCCTTATTGCCTAAAAGATGAGCAGCCTGGGTGTAAGCCCATTCTCCGACAAAAGGAATTTCCTTAAGTTCTTCGGGAACGGTAAAGCCGGAAGCAATCCATTCACGAACGTAGCGGATTAAAGCCGGAATTTCCTGGGCCGACACTAATGACAAACCTGCAATCGGAAGCACGATGAGGATCGCCAGCAGGGATACCATGATCAGTGTCGCAACAAGATTCCTGCCTCCGACTTCCTTTCGGACTCGCTTAAATAGAGGCCAAGAGACGATTGCGATCACAGCCGCAACCGACATCGCTGTTGCAAAGGGCCAAACGACTAAAAAGCAGCCGATGGCGATGAATGAACCGAAGAGAAACCGCACCACATAATCGGCACGGTCTCTGAGGGAAGGCAATAGCATGGCTCTCAGAAAAAAATGATTTGGGAAAATTTTAGTTGAAATGTACTCTGCAACACGGAGTTGTTCTGATTTTAGGCACTCGGCAGCTTCTTCATTGAGCAGCAAGGCTTCATTCCTTGATTGAGCAGGTACTCACTGCCCCATTCATACATCGACTCTAGAATCGGCCGAAGAGAAGTTCCCAGAGGCGTTAAGGAGTATTCAACTTTAGGAGGAACGACGGCATAGACTTTTCTGATAAGCAGTCCGGCATCTTCCAGCTCTCGAAGCTGCTGCGTCAGCATTTTTGGTGTTGCCGAGGGAATCAGACGGCGTAATTCAGAAAAACGCAGAGTTTTTCCGATGAGGTTCCAAAGAATAAGCGTTTTGTATTTACCGCCGATTAAAGAAAGAGTCGCCTCAACAGGACAGTGGAACTCTTCAATTTGGAATTCTTCAGTTAGTTTGGATTTAGTCTTATCCATAGTATCTAAAAAGTAATTATCTATCAAAAACGGAAGTTCTTGCGCAAAAGATAATAATACTTAGAATGATTGCGTTCGACAACGGAAAGTTATATGAAAAAGAATTTTGATGTCACCGGAATGACCTGTTCTGCCTGCTCTAATCGAGTGGAGAAGGCGGTGGCAGGTGTCCCCGGCGTTGAAGACGTGAGCGTCAACTTGCTGAAAAACAGCATGACGGTTAATTACGATGAAACTAAAACAGGGCTGGAGCAGATTATTCAGGCGGTAACAAACGCGGGGTACGGCGCAAACGAAAAGCAGGCTGCGGGTTCTCCTGCGGCTAAATCCGTCGATCCCGCGCTGGCGGCCAAAAAGGAAGCGGCACAAATGAAGACGCGCCTGTACGTTTCGCTCTTTTTTGCTGCCATTCTGATGGTGCTGGCAATGGGTCCGATGGTCGGAATGCCGCTTCCGGAAGTTATGTCGGGGACAAAGGGCGCTCCTATCAATGCCTTGACACAGTTCCTCTTGGCGCTGCCCGTTGTCTTCGTGAATTTCAAATATTTCACGGTCGGCTTTAAGACACTCTGGCAGAGATCTCCGAACATGGATTCTCTTGTGGCGATCGGATCTTCAGCTTCCATGCTGTTCGGACTCTTTGCGCTGTACATGATGCTCTATGCCTTAGGACAAGGAGACGAAGCGACGCTTCATCACTACGCGCACAACTTGTACTTCGATTCTGCCGCGATGATCCTTGCTCTGATTACCTTAGGCAAGTACTTCGAATCCAGAGCCAAACATAAGACAACGGACGCCATTTCTCAGCTGATGTCCTTGGTTCCGGATAAAGCTGTCGTTTTAAAGGACGGTAAGGAGACGGAAGTTCCGGTTAGTGCCGTTCAAGTCGGAGATATCGTTGTACTGAAGACAGGAAGCCGAGTTCCGGTCGACGGAATCGTCGTAAAAGGCTCCGGTGCACTGGATGAATCTTCTCTCACAGGAGAAAGCATTCCGGTAGACAAGAAGGAAGGCGAGGAGCTCTCGGCATCAACGCTCCTGACCCAAGGCTATGTTGAAATGCGTGCCACGAAGGTCGGCGGAGATACGGCTTTAGCACAGATCATTAAATTGGTGGACGAAGCCACTTCTACCAAGGCGCCGGTGGCTCGCTTGGCTGATAAAGTCAGCGGAATCTTTGTTCCGACCGTTATCAGCATTGCAATCATTGCTGCGATCGTTTGGATGCTGTGCGGCTATTCCTGGGAGTTTGCGCTCGAGATTGCCGTATCGGTTCTTGTGATTTCATGCCCGTGTGCGTTAGGCTTGGCAACGCCGACTGCGATTATGGTCGGGACGGGCCGCGGTGCAAGAAACGGTATTCTTTTTAGAAGCGCAGAAGCGATCGAATCTTTAGAAAAAGTCGATGCAGTGGTTCTCGATAAGACCGGGACGGTGACTTCCGGTAAACCATCTTTGACGGACGTTATTGCTTTCGGGAAGGTCAGACCAGAAGAGCTTCTCACGCTCGCAGCTTCCGTTGAGCAAAAGTCGGAACATCCCTTGGCGACGGCCATTGTGAAAGGAGCAAAAGCGCTCAATCTTTCTTTGAAAGACGCTTCTGACTTTGTCCAGCAGCTTGGCAACATCTCAGGCAACTGCGACGGGAAATTCATTCGCGTCGGCAATAAATCTGTGATTTCTTCGGAAGATGCAAAGACGAAAGGACTTGCAGACGGGCTTGCCAATGAAGGGAAAACTCCTCTTTACGTGGTTGCTGACGACAAACTAATAGGACTGTTGGCCATCGCAGATCCGATCCGTCCTGACAGCAAGCAGGCGATTGAAGCCATGCAGGCTAAAGGCAAAGAAGTTTGGATGCTGACCGGCGACAACGAAAAAACAGCTCGTGCCGTGGCTGCGCGCGTCGGCATCAAGAACGTTCGAGCTGAAGTTAAGCCGGCAGATAAAGAAGCGGTCGTGCGCGAGCTACAGGCACAAGGTAAGAAAGTTCTTATGGTTGGCGACGGCATCAACGACGCTCCTTCGCTCGTCAGGGCAGACGTGGGAGCTGCTATCGGCGCCGGTACTGATGTCGCCATTGAAGCGGCTGACGTCGTACTGATGAAGAGCCGCTTGTTCGATGTCGTTAACGCTTCGGCCTTGTCTCATTCGACGATGCTTAACATTCGTGAGAACTTGTTTTGGGCATTTATCTACAACATCATCGGCATCCCGGTAGCTGCAGGGGTTTTCTACACAGCTTTCGGATGGATTCTGAATCCGATGATTGCAGCGGCCGCAATGAGTATGAGCTCGGTGAGCGTTGTGACGAACGCCCTTCGTTTAAGAGGCTGGAAGCCGGTGCTTAAGGATTCGGGAAACGGAGACAAAACTTCGGAACAAACCTTACTGCCGAAACTTCAGCAATTGGCAGAAGTTTCTACTGAAGCCGACCAAAAGAATGCTTCAGACTTCGTCTACAAAGTCGGTATCGAAGGAATGATGTGCGAACATTGTGCCAAAGCTGTTAAGGGGGCTTTAGAAAAGATTCCTGGTGTGGTTTCTGCCGACGTGTCTTTAGAGCATAAGAACGCTGTCGTTAACGCTGATCATGCATTGTCTGAAGAAAAGGTAACTAACGCAATCAAAGCAGAAGATTATGAAGTGACGTCTTTTGAGGTGGTTTCCGCTCCGAAGGAAACCCTCTCCATCAAGATTGACGGGATGATGTGTGAGCACTGCGTGAAAGCCGTAACCAAGGCACTCTCAGCTATTGACGGCGTTACGGTGCAGTCGGTTTCGCTTGAGGACGGAGTTGCAAAAGTCGGCGTTCCGGATGGTTTTGATACTTCCAAGCTGAAAGCCCCTATCGAAGAAGAAGGTTACGAGGTCATCAGCATTAAACAAGTAAATTAATTCATTGGGCCGAGGGCGAGTCAGACTGCCTCGGCTCTTTGTTCAACCGGATTAGCCAAGATAGTTTCAAAGGCGTGCTTTACGTAAGCGAGAAGCTCTTCGGTGAAAGGCGGTTTGTGCGCGGAAGAGGCATAAACCGCCCAAATATCAACGAGGATACCTCGGTATTCGGGAAGAACCACTTCCAATCTCCCTTCAAGGACATCAAGAAGAGATTCAGAAATCGGGAGATAAGCAATACCTTGGCCCCGCAAACATGCATGGTAAAGGGGTTTACTGTAATTGCAGGCAAATTTTGGGGCTACCTTGAGCTTTTCTCGTTTATTGCCATGCGTGAACCACCATGTGTAGACACCTCGTCCTTTGACATGCAGCAGTTCCTCGCCTAAGTCTTCATCAATCACTAAGTTGTGCAGAAGGTCTTGTTTGAGAAGGTCTTTGATCGTTTCAGGTCTGGAGTGCGTGTCTAAATAAGCCGGCGAAGCGCACATCCAGGAATTGGACTTTCCAAGGCTCCTCTTGATGTAGAGAGGATTGACTTTGCCGCCGATCTGAAATCTCAGGTCAATTCTATTTTGAACAAGCGGCAGAGGAGAGGCTGATAAAAGCAATTCTATCCTTATTCCAGGATGCAACTTCTGAAATTCTTCGATTAGCTCGGGAAGTTTGAAATTCGCATACGTTGTCGCGATGTTGATGCGGTAAAGACCGTCGTATTTTTCTGAGTGTCGTGGAGAATGGAAAATGTCCGAAGCCAAGTTCAGCAGTTCGCGTGCCCTCGGCAAAAAACTTTCTCCTGCAGAAGTCAAAGAAACTCTTCGTGTGTTCCTAAATAAGAGCTTTTGATTTAAATCCTTTTCCAGCTCTGCCATCAGCCGAGTAACTGTGGGTCTCGAAAGGTTTAAGGAACGAGCGGTTTCAAAAAATGAGCCGGTTTCAGCAATTTTTGAAAATACTTCTAATTTGGTTAGGCGGTCCATTTTTTATTATTCCAAAAAATGAAATAGTCTTATTACTTTTCAATCGAATTATTTAGTGAATTTTACTTAGTATTCTCCACTGAAAGACAACTTAATTTTTACCGATCTTCTGGTTTAAGACTCAATTCCCATCTAAGGAGCAAAAATGACATTCACCAGACGGAATTTTTTTACTTTCAGCGGATCTGTGGCAGCCCTCTCCCTATTCAACCGAGCAGAGGCAATGCCCGTTGAAGCTCCGACAAGATACGACGGGGATTTTGATATTGTTATTGTGGGCGGTGGCGGCGCCGGTTTGTCAGCAGCCTGCGCGGCATCAGAACTAGGCGCTTCGGTTCTGGTTCTTGAGAAAAGACCTTTTCTTGGCGGTTCTTCTCTCATTACCGATGCAATGTTTGCGGTCGGAGGAACGAAATTACAGAAATCCAGAAACATTAAAGATTCGCCTGAACTCTATGTGAAAGATTTGTATGAAGTCGGCAAGCACTTTAATCAAAAAGGACTTCCGGAGGCTTTAGCCTATGCCGCTCTAAGACAGTATGAATGGATGGAAAGCGTATTAAACGTTCATCCTTTTACGTTGGAACATCAAGGCGGCCAGTCAGTTCCTCGGTCACATCAATTTAAGGCACCGGAAGTTATCGAGGCCATGACGAAATTTGCCCGAAATCATGGTGTAAAGATCTTGACAGGAATCCCAGCCAGTCGTTTGTACTGGGATGAAAAGGAAAAGAGAATCTGCGGCGTTAAAGGGGTGAACGCTAAAAAAGAGATTCTAAGTTTTCATGCTAAACGAGGCGTTATTGTCACTTCAGGCGGATTTGCAAGAAATCCGCAGGTTCTTCAGCGTTTTGCTCCGTATCTTAAAGATGTCCAGGTACTTTCAGGCACAGGTTCTTTAGGAGAAGGAATGTTAATGGCGCAAGCCTATGGTGCCGATGTTAGAGATACTTCCTTTCTCGCTGCTACCTTCGGCGCCAAGAAAGGAATGACAGACATAAGTGAATTGTCCTTCATCCAATTTAACGGAGGCGTTGTCGTCAATAAAGAAGGGAAGCGATTCGTTGATGAATCAAAAACCTATATGGAGATCAGCGAGCAGGCAGTCAAACAGCCGGAAGGCAAAGCCTATACGGTTTTTGACAGCGATATTGTCAGAGAAGCGGTAAAAGACACTCCCGCTCTCTCGCGAATGTGGCTCACGATTCCGGAAGGTAAGATACCTGACTACGTTTATTCAGGGAACACAATAGAGGAAGCCGCTAAGAAAGCAGGACTTGATGGCATTGAACTAGAGAAAACGATTGAAAAGTACAACAAAGATGTCGCGAACGGCGTTGACACGGAGTTCGGACGTCAGCATCTGGAAGGAAAAACCGGAAAGCTTGTAAAAATCGATAAAGCTCCGTTTTTTATCTTCCCCACTTCAAGCGTTATTTTCGGAACTTACTGCGGCCTGCTCATCAACGCAAACACTCAAGTTATTGATGTCTTCGGAGATGTAATTCCGGGCCTTTATGCCGCAGGAGAGGTAACGGGCGGTCTCCACGGAGCCGGTTACATGAGCGGTTCAGGCTATGCAAAGGCCCTCAGTTTCGGAAGAGTGGCCGGTCAAACAGCATTTAAGGCTAACTGATCAAAAGTACAGTTAGTTGTTCACGAAGCGGCCTGAAGGAGCTAATTCACTAGTTACACAGCTTCACTAGATTTTCGCAGGTTCGTATTATCACAAAGGAGAAAGTGATGGAAGTTTCAAGAAGAAATCTATTCAAGGGCATGACTGTCAGCGCATTGATGATGAGTGCACCGGCATTTGCCCAACTGGAAGCTCCGCAAAAATGGGATGCTGAATATGACATCGTGATCGTGGGAGGCGGCGCTGCCGGATTATCAGCTGCAACTGTGGCAGCTGATGAAAAACTCTCAGCGGTCTTATTTGAAAAGCAGAGTTTCCTCGGCGGTTCCTCTGTACTTAACGGCGGAATGTTTACGGTTGCCGGGACGAAGGAACAGGAAAAACAAGGCATTAAAGATTCTCAGGATTTGTTTTTCAAAGATATGATGAGGGCGGGGAAGAATAAAAACAATCCCGATGTGGTTAAGGCTTTTGTTCAAACTGCAAATGAACAATATGCTTTTATCCTCAATAAGCTCAAACTTTACCCAGACACGGTGGCCCATCAAGGTTATCAAAGTGTTCCGAGGTCTCATCACTTTGTGACTTCTCAGGTCTTAACAGAAATGGCGGCTTACGCTAAAAAAGGAGGAGTCAAGATTGAGACTGGTGCGAAAGTTCTTCGTTTGGTTTGGAATGAAAACCATACTCGGATTGCCGGAGTGGAAGTTGAAGTAAAAGGTAAAAAGCAATTCGTGTTAGCGAAAATGGATTTTTCTCATTATTTCCGCTGGCTTTTCGCAAATTTCCGTGAGTGTTCTTT
>OODC01001048.1_pt1 | contig 14390 bp, 13 predicted proteins | sample 1671711 | NCBI WGS metagenome assembly OODC01 (sample SAMN06348184, study PRJEB24527) | human gut metagenome | reverse complement strand
TGACCCTCACGCCCCAGGGCGGGGCGCTCCACCTCGTCCCCCGCATCGGGGTGCTGGGGGTGGGGTGCCGCCGCGGCACGACGGCCCAGCAGCTGGAAGAAGCCTTTGCGGCGTTCTGTGCCGCGTCCGGCCTCAGCCCGGCGGCGGTCTGCGCAGCCGCCAGCATCGACCTGAAAAAAGATGAGCCGGGGCTTGCAGCGTTCTGCAAAGCCCACGGCTGGCCCATCACGTTCTATCCGGCCGACGAACTGCGGGCCGTGCCGGGACAGTTCACCCCGTCGGCCTTTGTGGCAAGTGTCACCGGCGTGGACAACGTCTGTGAGCGCTCGGCGGTAAAAGCCTCGGGCGGGACGCTCCTTCTGCCCAAAACGGCAGGCGGCGGCGTGACACTGGCGCTGGCCGTCCACCCCTTTGCACCCGATTGGAGGACAGAGCAATGAGTGAGAGTAAAAAGACCGTGTTCGTCGTGGGGCTTGGCCCCGGCGGCGGACAGTTTCTGACCGTGCAGGCGCAGAGCGCCTTGCAGCAGGCCGAGGTGTTGTGCGGCTATACGGTCTACATCGACCTTGTGCGCCCCCTCTACCCGGAAAAAGAGTGCTACACTACCGGCATGACCCGGGAGATCGACCGCTGCCGCTGGGCGCTGGACACCGCCCGGGCGGGTCGGGACGTGGCGCTGGTCTGCTCCGGCGACGCCGGGGTCTACGGCATGGCCAGCCCGCTGCTGGAGCTGGCCGAAGAGTACCCGGATGTCAACGTGGAGGTCGTCCCCGGCCTGACCGCCGCCCTCAGCGGCGGGGCGGTGCTGGGTGCGCCGCTGGCCCACGATTTCTGCGTCATCTCGCTGTCGGACCGCCTCACGCCGTGGGAGGTCATCGAAAAGCGGCTGGCCTGCGCCGCTCAGGGCGATTTCGCACTGGCGCTGTACAATCCCTCGTCCAAGGGCCGCCCGGACTATCTGCGCCGGGCCGTGGACATCCTGCTGGCAAACGGCAAAGCCCCGGACACCCTCTGCGGTTCTGTGCGGAACATCGGCCGGGAAGGGCAGGAAAAACACATCCTGACCCTCAGTCAGCTCCGGGATACCGAGGTGGATATGTTCACTACCGTCTTTGTGGGCAACGCCGCCACCCGCGCGCTGAGCGGGCGGATGGTCACGCCGCGGGGGTACCGCCGATGAACGTCGTCGTTTTCAGCGGCACTACCGAGGGGCGGGAGCTTTCCCGTCAGCTGGCGGCGCTGGGCATCGAAGTCACCGTCAGCGTGGCCACCCCGCTGGGGCAGGAAGAGCAGGGGCGCACCCCCGGCGTCACCGTCCGGTGCGGGCGGCTCCTGCCCGATGAGATGGCCGCGCTCTTGGGGGATGCCGCCCTCTGCATCGACGCCACCCACCCCTACGCGGTGGAGGCGACCAAAAACATCAAAGCAGCGGCAGAGAAGGCCGGGGTAGGATACCTCCGCCTGCTGCGCCCGGCCAGTCCGCTGCCGGAAAACTGTCTCGTCTTTGAGAGCGCAAAGCAGGCGGCAGAAGCGCTGGCTGCAGAAGAGGGCAACCTTCTATTGGCCACCGGGGCCAAGGAGCTGGCGCAGTTTGCGGCCATCCCGCCCGAGCGGCTCTACCCCCGCGTCCTGCCCACGCTGGAAAGCATCGCGGCCTGCGAGGCGGCGAACATCCCCCACCGCAACATCATCGCCATGCAGGGCCCCTTCAGCTTTGCCCTCAATCAGGCCATGATGGAGCAGTTCCATATCCGCTGGCTCGTCACAAAGGACGGCGGCGCAGCCGGAGGCTTCGACGAAAAAGCCGCCGCCGCCTCTGCCGCCGGGGCGCAGCTGGTGGTCATCCGCCGCCCGCCCGAGCAGGGCGAGACGGCTTCCGAGGTGCTGAAACGCTGCAAGGAGATGATAAGATGAATGTGACACTCATCGGCATGGGCTCCGGCCAGCCGGAGAACCTGACCCTTCAGGGCCTGGCCGCACTGCGGCAGGCCGACCTTATCCTGGGCGCACGGCGTCTGCTGGCAGTTCTGCCTGCCGGCTGCACCGAGAACCGCGCCGCCGCCTACCGCCCCGACGAGGTGGCAGAGCTGCTGCAGACTTCCGGCGCAGAGAACGCCGTGCTGGTCTACAGCGGCGACACCGGCTTTTACTCCGGCGCGTCCTCCATGATGGAAAAGCTGGAGGCCCTCGGCGTCCGCGCCCGGGTGCTGCCCGGCCTTTCCAGCATCCAGCTGCTGGCGGCGGCGCTGGGCCGTCCGTGGCAGGGGTGGAACCTTGTTTCGGCCCATGGCCGCACCTGTGACCCGGTGGCCGAGTGTATGCAGGGCAGACCCACCTTCTTCCTCACCGGCGGCAGCGAAGACCCCGCCACCCTCTGCGCCCAGCTGGCGGCAGAGGGCTTCGGGGATGTGCAGGGCGTCGTGGGCCAGTGCCTCGGCACGCCGGAAGAAAAGCTCTTCCGCGGCAGCGTCAAAGAGCTGGCCGCAGGCCGCTTCAACAGCCTGAGCGTCCTTCTCGTGGAGGCGGCGGAGGTGCTGCCCCGCCGCGCCCCGGGCCTGCCGGACGAAGCCTTCGAGCGGGGCGACGTTCCCATGACCAAGCAGGAAGTCCGGGCCGCTGTGCTGGCGAAGCTGGCCGTCCGCCCGGAAGACATCCTGTGGGACGTGGGGGCCGGGACGGGCAGCGTCAGCGTGGAGCTGGCATTGGCCGCGCCCCGGGGCCGGGTCTACGCGGTGGAGTGCAGGCCGGAGGGCTGTGCGCTCATCAAAGCCAACCGCGAAAAATTCAGGACCCGGAACCTCGTCCTCGTGGAGGGGCTTGCCCCCGACGCCCTTTCGGACCTGCCCGCGCCGGACGCTGTTTTCATCGGCGGCAGCAAGGGCAGCCTTGCCGCCATCGTGGACGCCGCGCTGGATAAGAACCCCGACGCCCGTATCTGCGTGTCGGCCATCGCCCTTGAGAGCCTTTCGGCGGCGGTGGCCGCGCTGACGGCCAAAGGCCGGACCGTGCAGGTGAGCCAGATCGCCGTCAGCCGGGCAAAAGCCGTGGGCGGGCTGCACCTCATGATGGCCCAGAACCCCATCTACCTCATCACAGGAGAATGACATGATACAGTTTCTGCTGGCGGCGCCCCGCTCGGGCAGCGGCAAGACCACCATGACCTGCGCCCTGCTCATGGCGCTGAAGCGGCGGGGCTGTGCGCCCTGCGCCTTCAAGAGCGGGCCGGACTACATCGATCCCATGTTCCACCGGGCCGTGCTGGGGGTGGAGAGCCGCAGCCTCGACCTCTTTTTCTCTGCACCCGAAACGGTGCGCACCCTCTACGCGAGGGGTGCCGCCGGACACGGTGCGGCGGTGTGCGAGGGGGCCATGGGCTTTTACGACGGCCTCGGCGGCGTGAGCGACAGGGCCAGTGCGTGGCATCTGGCCGACACGCTGGGCCTGCCGGTGCTGCTGGTGGTGGAGCCAAAGGGGCAGAGCCTGACGCTGGCCGCAGAGCTGAAGGGGCTGAAAAACTTTCGCACTCCCAGTCACATCGCAGGCATCCTGCTGAACAACTGCACGGCCCGGATGCACGCTCTGCTGGCCCCGATGCTGGAAAAAGAGACGGGCCTGCCGGTGCTGGGCTTTCTGCCGAAACTCCCGGAGGCCGTCATCGGTTCCCGCCATCTGGGCCTCTACACGGCAGCGGAAGTGGAAAATTTACAGCAGAAGCTGGCCCTTCTGGCCGACGCGGCAGAGGAGCACATCGACTGGCCCCGCCTGCTGGCCCTCTGCGAAAAGGAGCCGCCCGCCCTGCCGGAAAAAGCCCCCCAGCCTTCGGCCCGGGTGAGCATCGCCGTGGCGCAGGACGAGGCGTTCTGCTTTATCTACGCCGAGACGCTGGAGGCCTTCCGGGACGCCGGGGCAGAGGTGGTCTTTTTCAGCCCCCTCCGCGACACGGCTCTGCCGGAAAACATCGGCGGGCTGTATCTGCCCGGCGGCTACCCGGAACTTCACGCAAGAGAATTGAGTGAAAATACCTCGCTTCTGCGCGAGATAAAGCAAAAGATCGAGTCCGGTCTGCCCACGGCGGCCGAGTGCGGAGGCTTCCTCTATCTGGGGCAGAGCCTCACGGACGCCGAGGGGCAGAGCTGGCCGATGGCGGGCGTTCTGCCGGGCGAAGCAAAAGATGCCGGACGTCTCGTCCGCTTCGGCTACGCCGCGCTGAGCGCAGACTCGGACAGTATGCTCTTCCGGGCCGGGGAGAGCTTTCCCATCCACGAATTCCACCACTGGGATTCCACCGCCAACGGCGTGGCTCTCGCGGCAAAAAAGCCGGTGGGCGGCGCAGAGTGGCGGTGCGGATTTATAGACGAGCATTTCTATGCGGGCTTCCCGCATTTGTACTGGGCGGGTACGCCCCTGCCGCAGCGCTTTGCCGCCGCGGCTGAAAATTACAGGAGAGACCATGACTGAGACAGAACTCGCTGCCCTCTGTGCGGCCATCACGCCGCCGGACGAAGCCGCCCGGGCGGCGGCGCACGCCCACTGGGCCAGCCTTGCAAAGCCGCTGGGCGGGCTGGGCGGATTGGAAACGACCATCGAGGACGCCGCCGCCCTCACCGGCAGCGCAAAGCTGGATATTTCCCGCCGGGCGGTGCTGGTGCTCTGCGCCGATAACGGTGTGGTGGCCCAGGGCGTCAGCCAGACCGACAGCAGCGTGACCCGCGCCGTGGCTGAGAACCTCGCCGCCCGCCGCACCAGCGTCTGCCGGATGGCACAGACCGCCCGGTGCGAGGTGGTGCCGGTGGATATGGGCATCGCGGGCGACCCGGTCCCGGGCGTCCTCGACTGCCGCATCGCCCCCGGCACAGCGGACTTCACCCTCGGCCCGGCTATGAGCAGGGCTGAGGCTGTGGAGGCCATCGGCAGGGGCATCCGGCTGGTGCAGGAGCAGAAGAAAGCGGGCGTCGGCCTGCTGGCTACCGGTGAGATGGGCATTGGCAACACCACGACGTCCAGCGCCGTGGCCGCTGTGCTGCTGGGCCAGCCCGTCGAAGGGATGACGGGCCGGGGCGCGGGCCTTTCGGACGAGGGCCTTGCCCGGAAGATCGACGCCATCCATCGCGGCATCGCAAAAAATCAGCCCGACTCTGCCGATGCACTGGACGTGCTGGCAAAGCTGGGCGGTTTCGATATTGCCGGGCTCTGCGGCATCTTCCTCGGCGGTGCGCTGGAAGGTGTGCCGGTGCTGGCCGACGGTTTCATCAGCTGTGTGGCGGCGCTCTGCGCTGTCCGGCTCTGCCCGGCGGCGGCCAAGGCTGTTTTTGCAAGCCATTGCTCCACCGAGCCGGCCGCAAAGCTGGTGCTGGATGCTCTGAACAAAAAAGCCCTCATCACGGCGGGCCTGCATCTGGGCGAAGGCACCGGCGCGGTGGCCGCCATCCCGCTGTGGGACATGGCGCTGGCCGTCTACGATGGCTGTTATTCCTTTGAAGAGGGCGGCATCGAAGCCTACACGCCGCAGGGGGGTGCGGGATGCTGACGCTGGTGCTCGGCGGCGCGGCCAGCGGCAAAAGCGCCTACGCCGAGAGCCTTGTGCTCAAGACCGGCCTGCCCCGCTATTACCTCGCCACCATGCAGGTCTGGGATGCCGAGTGCGCCGCCCGGGTGGAAAAGCACCGGAAAATGCGGGCGCAAAAGCAGTTCGAAACGCTGGAATGCCCGCTCCACCTCGACCGTCTGGCTCTGCCCGGCCGGGGGACCGTCCTGCTGGAAGACCTCGGCAACCTCGTCGCCAACGAGCTTTACAGCCCCGGCGGGGCAGGAAAGCACACCGCCGAGGCCGTTTTGGCCGGGCTGGAACGCCTCGCCGCCGGGTGTGATGACCTCATCGTCGTATCGAACGAGGTGTTCAGCGGCGGTGCCGACTACGCGGGCGACACCGACCAGTATCTGCTGGCGCTGGCGCAGGTGAACAACGCTTTCGCCGCCCGGGCGGACAACGTCTGCCGGGTGGTCTGCGGCCTGCCGGTGTACTACAAAGGGGGAGAAAAGCTGTGACTGTTTTGCAGACCATCGCGGTGGCTTTTGCGATGTTTTCGGCCCTGCCGGTGCCGCAGTTCGAGTGGAACGAAAAAAATATGCGGTACGCCATGTGCGCCTTCCCCCTCATCGGGCTGGTGTGCGGCGGGCTGTGGTGCCTCTGCGGCGTCCTGCCCCTGCCGGAGCTGGCCCGGGCGGCGGCGTTCTGCCTCGTGCCGGTGGCCATCACCGGCGGCATCCATCTCGACGGCTACGCCGACACTTCGGACGCCCTCTCGAGCTACGGCGACCGGGAAAAAAAGCTTGAGATCCTGAAAGATTCCCACTGTGGGGCCTTCGCTGTCATCCGGCTGTGCTGCTACTTTGTGGCTTACTTCGGCCTCTGCGGCAGTGTGCGGTTCACGCCCCGGGCGGGCCTGTGCTGGACGCTGGCGCTGGTGCTGGAGCGGGCGCTGTCGGGCTTTGCCGTGGCGGCGTTCCCGCTGGCGAAGGACACCGGCCTCGCCCACACCTTCGCCACAGCGGCCGACAAGCAGACCGTCCGCCGTTTCCTCTGCGGCCTGTCGGCTCTGCTCATTCTGGCGCTGACGGCGCTGGGCGGCGGCGGGCTGGCGGCAGCAGCGCTTCTGGCGCTGTGGCGCTATGATTTCGTGGCAAAAAAGCAGTTTGGCGGCATCACCGGCGACCTGGCCGGGTGGTTTTTGCAGCGGGCCGAGCTGTGGATGCTGGCGGCGCTGGCCGTCAGCCAGTGGGGAGGAGTGCTGTAAATGATGTTCATTACAGGGCCGCTCTACAGCGGCAAGCGCACCTTTGCGCGAAACTTCCGGGGCAGCGTCATCGCCGATGTGCAGGACGCCGCCGCCGAGACTCAGACCCCGGAGCAGCTCGAAACGCTGGCCCGGGAGCTGGCGGAATATGATATTGTCATCGCCACCGAAGTCGGCGGCGGTGTTGTCCCGATGGATGCTGAGGAGCGCGCCGGGCGGGAGGCCGCCGGACGGCTGGCCTGCCTGCTGGCAGAGCGCGCCGACTGCGTGGTGCAGATGTTCTGCGGCATCCCGACGGTATTGAAAGGAGAATTACCCCAATGTTGATCTATCTGCTGCGTCACGGCCTGACCGAATACAATGCCCAGAAGCGCTATCAGGGCCAGCGCGACATCCCGCTCTCGGCGGAGGGCCTGAGCCAGCTGCGCCGGGCCGACATCGACCCGAAGGTGGTTTATATCACCCCGCTGCAGCGGACGGCCCAGACGGCCCGGGTGCTCTTCCCGGAGGCAGAGCTTGTGGTCGTGAAGGACCTGCAGGAGATGTGCTTCGGCAGCTTCGAGGGCAAAAACTACGTCGAGATGGAGCACGACGCCGATTATCAGGCGTGGGTGCAGGCCAACTGCGAGAGCAAATGCCCCGACGGTGAGCGGAAGGACGACTTCTCGAACCGCATCTGCAATGCCTTCTCTGCTCTGGTGGACAAGGCGCTGGCCGACGGCGAAGAGCTGCTGGTCATCCTGGCCCACGGCGGCACCCAGATGGCGGCGATGGAGCGGTACGCCCTGCCCAGGCGCGATTATTATGCGTGGTGCGGCCCCAACGCGGGCGGCTATGTGCTGGATGCCGCCGACTGGGCCGAGAAGCGCCAGCTCCGCCTCGTGAAGACCGTGCAGTACACGAAAGACGCGGAGGCCGGCGTATGATGACCGCCTGGGCTGTGCTGGGAGGCTTCGTGCTGGACGCCATTTTCGGCGACCCGGCATGGCTGCCCCACCCGGTGGTGTACATGGGCAAAGCCATCTCCCGGCTGGAAAAATTCCTCCGCGCCCGCCTGCCCAAAACGCCTCAGGGCGAGCTGCTGGGCGGCGCGGTGGTGGCGTTCTGTCTGCCGGTGGGGACGCTGCTGCTCACGGGCCTTGTCTGCTGGGGTGCGGCGATGCTTCACCCGCTGCTGGGGCTGGCCGTCCAGATGTTCTGGTGCGGGCAGGCGCTGGCCGCAAAGGGACTGGTGCAGGAGAGCACGAAGGTCTATGCCGAGCTGAAAAAAGGCAGCCTGCCCGCCGCCCGGAAGGCGGTGAGCCGCATCGTGGGCCGCGACACGGAAGCCTTGACTGCCGAGGGCGTGACCAAAGCGGCGGTGGAGACGGTGGCCGAAAACGCCAGCGACGGAGTCATTGCGCCTTTGCTTTATATGCTGCTGGGCGGTGCGCCGCTGGCCCTGACCTACAAGGCCATCAACACCATGGACAGTATGCTGGGCTACAAAAACGAAAAATATCTCTACTTTGGCCGCGCGGCGGCAAAACTGGACGATGTGGCGAACTATATCCCGAGCCGTCTGGCGGCACTGCTCTGGATCATGGCGGCGGCGTTCACCCGCAATGACGCCAAGGGCGCGTGGCGTATCTGGCGGCGGGACCGCCGCAATCACGCCAGCCCCAACAGCGCTCAGACCGAGAGTGCCTGCGCGGGCGCGCTGGGCGTCCAGCTGGCCGGGCCGGCCTACTATTTCGGCGAGTACTACCCGAAGCCCACCATCGGCGATCCGCTGCGGCCCATCGAGCCGGAGGATATTCTGCGGGCAGATCGGATGATGTATGTAGCCAGCGGGTTTGCGCTGGCGTGGGGATGTGCGATACGGGGGTTCTTGGGATGAAAGAACTGATCCACGGCGGTGACTGGATGGGCTACCGCGAACGCTTTGGCCGCGACGCGCTGGATTTTTCGGCGAACGTCAGCCCACTCGGTCTGCCCGAAGGGGTGGCGCAGGCCATCCGGGACGCTCTGCCTCTGGCCGACCGCTACCCCGACCCCCTCTGCCGCACCCTGCGGGCGGCGCTGAGCCGGGCCGAGGGTGTGCCGCAGGAGCATATCCTCTGCGGCAACGGCGCGGCAGACCTCATCTTCCGGCTGGTCTGGGCCGTAAAGCCCCATAAGGCGCTGGTGACAGCCCCGACTTTTGCCGAGTACGCCTCTGCATTGGATACGGTGGGGTGCGAAGTGAAACGCTTCTTCCTCGATGAAACGAATGATTTCGCCCCAACGGACGCCCTCGTGGACGCCGTGGACGAGAGCATCGACATGGTGTTCCTCTGCCAGCCGAACAATCCGACGGGGCAGCTGGCCTCACCCGAGCTGGTGAAAAAGCTGCTGCGCCGGTGCGGGGAGTGCCGCACGATTTTGGCCGTAGATGAGTGCTTTCTGGACTTTCTGTCCGACGCCGACGGGTGGACCGCGAAGCCTCTGCTGGAAAGTGGGAACCTCGTCATCCTGAAAGCTTTCACCAAGCTCTACGGCATGGCCGGCGTCCGGCTGGGTTACTGCCTCTGCGGCGACGAAACGCTTCTGGAAAAAATGCAGACAGCGGGCCAGCCATGGGCCGTGTCCAGTCTGGCCCAGGCGGCAGGCGTCGCGGCCCTGAAAGAAACCGCTTATGTGGACGAAGTGCGCGCCCTTATCGCCCGGCAGCGGCCCATTCTGACGGCGGGCCTACGGGCGCTGGGCCTGCGGGTCATCGACGGAAAGGCGAACTATCTGCTCTTCCGCGCGCCCGCCGACCTGAACGAGAGGCTTCGCCCGCTGGGAACACAGGTGCGCAGCTGCGCGAATTATCCGGGCCTCGGGCCGGAGTGGTACCGCACGGCGGTGCGCACGGCCCCCGAGAACGCCCGGCTGCTGGAACTTATGAAAGAGGTGCTGGGATGAGCAGGGCAAAATGCATCATGGTGCAGGGTACGATGAGCGGTGCAGGCAAAAGTCTGCTCTGCGCGGCGCTCTGCCGCATTTTTGCGCAGGACGGCCTGCGCGCCGTGCCGTTCAAGAGCCAGAACATGGCTCTGAACAGCTTCGTCACCAAAGACGGCCTCGAGATGGGCCGGGCGCAGGTGGTGCAGGCGCAGGCCGCCGGTGTCGAGCCGGACGTGCGGATGAACCCCATCCTCCTGAAGCCCAGCAGTGACGTGGGCAGTCAGGTCATCGTCAACGGCGAGGTGCGGGGCCAGATGAAAGCGTCGGAGTATTTCCGCACGAAACGGCAGCTGGTGCCGGACATCCTGAAGGCGTATGACAGCCTCGCCGAGGAGGCTGACGTCATTGTCATCGAGGGCGCGGGCAGCCCGGCAGAGATCAACCTCAAGAGCGAGGACATCGTGAACATGGGCCTCGCCGAGATGGTGGACGCGCCGGTGCTTCTGGTGGGCGACATCGACCGGGGCGGCGTGTTCGCCCAGCTATACGGCACGGTGGAGCTGCTGGAAGAAAAAGAACGCCGGCGCATCAAGGGGCTCGTCATCAATAAATTCCGTGGAGACGTAGAAATTCTGCGCCCCGGTCTCGCCATGCTGGAAGAAAAGACCCATCTGCCCGTGGTGGGCGTCGTGCCGTACCTGAAGGTGGACATCGAGGACGAGGACTCCCTGAGCCAGCGCCTCGAGATGCGGGACGGCAAAAAGCCGCTGGACGCGGCGATCATCCGTCTGCCGCATCTGTCCAATTTTACGGACTTCATGCCGCTGGAACAGCACCCGCTGCTGGGCGTGCGGTATGTTTCGAACGCCCACGAACTGGGCGCACCCGACCTCATCCTGCTGCCGGGCACGAAAAACACGGTGGACGACCTGCTCTGGCTGCGGCAGTGCGGGCTGGAAACGGCTCTGCTCAAGCTGGCCGCGAAAGGCACGCCGGTGCTGGGCGTCTGCGGCGGCTACCAGATGCTGGGCCAGACCCTCGACGACCCCACCGGCAGCGAGAGCGGCCGGCAGCAGACTCTGCGGGGGCTGGGTCTGCTGCCCACCCGGACCGTGTTCAGCGAGCAGAAGCGCCGCGCACAGGTCAAAGCGACCGTCGCCGCCGCCCCCTTTGCGGGTGCAGAGCTGGAAGGCTACGAGATCCACACCGGCGTGACCGAGGCTGAGGGCGAACCCTTCGCCCACTACCCCGACGGAGGCCGGGAGGGCGGTGTGCAGGGCAATGTGTTCGGCACCTACCTCCACGGTCTGTTCGACACCGGTACGCTGGCCGAGGCGCTGGCGGGCTGGCTCTGCCGCCGGAAGGGCATCGACCCCTCCGACGCGGCCCTCATCCCGATGGAAGAGTACCGCCGCCAGCAGTTCGACATCCTGGCCGACGGCGTGCGCGGGGCGCTGGATATGGATGCGGTGTATGCCGCGATGGGAATGGAGAAGCGCTGAATGGAACAGGGACTTTTGCATCTGTACTGGGGCGACGGAAAGGGAAAGACCACCGCCGCTATGGGTCTTGCGCTCCGTGCGCTGGGGTCCGGGAAGCGGGTGGTCATCGTCCAGTTTTTGAAGGGCGGGAACAGCGGCGAGATACCGCTTCTGGCCCAGCTTGGCGCGGAGATCTACCGGGGCAAGGCCGGGCAGAAATTCGTCTTCCAGATGACGCCGGAGGAAAAGGCCGCGACCCGGGAACTGCAAAACCAGAACCTCGCCGCCGCCATGGCACAGCCTGCCGACCTGCTGATACTGGACGAAGCCGGGAGCGCAGAAGAGCTGGATATGGTGGACGTCGATCTATTAAAAAAGGCCGTTCTGGAGCGGCCTGCCGGGTGTGAGTGCGTCCTGACGGCCCACACGCCGCCCCAGTGGATGCTGGACGCCGCCGACTACTCCACCGAGATGAAATGCCGCCGCCACCCCTACCAGAAGGGGATAAAAGCACGAAAGGGGATAGAATATTGACGCCGCAGCATCATCTGCCCGCCGACATTGAGCGGACGAGCTTCCACATCATCACCGAAGAGCTGGAAATGATGGGCCTGACCCCGCCGCCCGAGCACGAAGCCGTGGTCAAGCGGGTCATCCACACCACCGCCGACTTCGACTATGCGCGGAATCTCCGCTTTACCCCCCACGCGGTGGAGCAGGCCGTCAAGGCCCTCCACGCCGGGGCTGTCATCGTGACCGATACGAATATGGCGCTGGCCGGCATCACCAAGCCCGGTCTGGCGAAGCTGGGCGGCACGGCCTGCTGTTATATGGCTGACCCCGAGGTGGCCGCCGCCGCCAAAGAGGCTGGCACCACCCGGGCCGTCGCAGCGATGAAAAAGGCAGCGCAGGAGCATCCCGGGGCCATCCTCGCCGTCGGCAACGCGCCCACGGCTCTGCTGACGATCGCAGAACAAATCGAAAGCGGCCTGCGGCCTGCGCTGGTCATCGGCGTGCCGGTGGGCTTTGTGAACGTGGTGGAGAGCAAGGAGCGGCTCTTCGCCGTCTGCGAAAAGCACGGCGTACCCGCCATCGTGGCGATGGGCCGCAAGGGCGGCAGCAACGTCGCTGCGGCCATCTGCAACGCCCTTATCTACTCCGCCGCCGAAATGCTCGACCCCTCGGCGCGGGGGTGGAAGTGAGCGATAAGTTTTGGAGGAGCGCAATGAACCCTACAAGAAAGACCGATGAAAAATTTTATCGGCTGTTTTCCGCGTCTCACACCGTTTCAGAGCATCTGACCAAGCGGGAGGACAGCGAGCTGCGCGATAAATACGACCACAATGCGTTCTGTTATTCCGGCCAGCCCACGGAGGACGAGCTCCGGGCCGCGCTGGCTTATCAGAAAGCGCGGGGAGACGCCTTCCTCAAACTGGAAGGATACGAGCCGCTGGCCGATGCATTCGGCATGGAGTGCGAAGAGACCCTGACGATGGTTCTGCCCCCGGAAACAGACATCCGCAGCTGGAAAACGAACCCGGACGTCTCGATCAAGGCCCCGGACGCAGACCAGCTGGAACAGCACGAACTGAAATACTACGGCCCATTGTACGGAGATGATTTTACCGTGCGGAACAACCGGAACCTTCGGGAACAGCTGACCTACCTCGGCGCGTATCTGGGCGGGAAGCTGGTGGGTGATTGCTATATTTTCGCATCCGATGGGTATGTCTGCATGGACGGCCTGCTGGTGGACGAGGATTTCCGGCACCAGTACATCGCCATGACCCTGATGAAGCATATTGCCGAAAAGGCGCAGGAGCGCGGAGAGATCCTGTATCTTCACGCTGACTCCGAGGATACACCGAAGGAACTGTATGCGAAGATGGGATTTCAGGCCGTTGACAAGCTCTATGAATATCTCTGCACCGATTTCTCGAAGCTGAAAATATGAACGAATGCGCGCCAGATACGGCGATGGGCCTCCCAATGCGGGAGGCCTTTCTGTTACACCGTCGCCAGCACGGCGAGGATGCTCTGCCAGCGCTTGTTCTCGACGGCGGGAGCACGGCGGACGGGCCGGGACTGTACAGGCTGAGGCCGCGGGGCCGTCTGGGGCAGGGGAGCGAAAAGCGCGGCCTGCCATGCGGCGGCAAGCTGCATGGCCTCCGGGCAGCTTTGCAGGGTGCGGCGCTCGGCCCCGGCGAGGTAGTCGCCCAGCCAGCAGAGGATGGCCGCGATGTTCAGCTGCTCGGCGGCGCGGGTGCTCCAATAGCTCCAATGGGCGGGACGGCCCACGAACCGCTCCACCGTGATGAGCGCACCCTCCCGGGCAGCAGAGGGGGAGACCGTCCCACAACCACCGGCAGTATGGGCCAGAACGTCCAGAATGCGCGCCATCCGGCCGCTGTCGAGGGCGTCGTCCCGGACAAAGGCGGAGAAATCCGTCTGGGCCAGCAGACCGTCGGCGGTGGCGGGGAAACGCCCCGTCAGCTCGCCCGAGGCGTTGTGGCAGCTCTGCCACCCTTTGCGGACGAGCTGGAAGTTCAGCTTCTGACGTCCCATCGTGGAATAGAACACCCGGGCCTTGCCGCTGACCGGCTCCTGCCGCAGCTCGAGATAAGCGTCTGCGCCTCCGAGGTCTTGGACCTTGACGCTGAGCACAAGGCGGTACGCAGGCTTCTGGCTGGACATGGCAAGATGCATCTCTTCAAAATAACGTGCGGCATCCATAGCGGTTCTCCTTCCTGTGGGCGCGGGGTGATGTGTAGGTGTGCGGCCCTTCGTTGGTTGTAGTATATCATAAATTGCGCCAGAATACAACTATAAGTTTGCAAATAAACCAAAAAACTTTTTGATTCTTCCACGACGCAAAACAAGATGGTTGTGAGTGACAACAAAAATACGGGGCCGCTGGCAGCAGATACAACTGCACAGCGGTCCCGTACATTATTATGGTTCAGTCGCCCAGCTCCCGTATCTCGTTCTGGATGAGTCGGCCTGCGGCCCGGGCCAGCTGGTCCATGCCCCGGATGCGGGCCATGTTCTTGCCGTAGATGCGGGAGGCGTCGGCGGCGCTGGCGTCTTCGCCCATAAAGACGGCGGAGACCCGCAGACCCTTCCGCTGCAGCGCCCGCACCTCGGCGGCGGCGTCCTCCACGCCCGCGCTGCCGCCGTAGTCGCGGCCCAGCGGGTCATCGGGGGA
>OODC01001043.1_pt1 | contig 14436 bp, 10 predicted proteins | sample 1671711 | NCBI WGS metagenome assembly OODC01 (sample SAMN06348184, study PRJEB24527) | human gut metagenome | reverse complement strand
GCTGGTGCAGCTTATCCTCGGTGGCAATGGCCAGCAGGTCGTGCCGTCCCTCGCAGAAGGCCGCCGGCACCAGTGCCGCGCGGGACAGGTTATACACCGCATCCTTGTGAGACACTTCCTTGGGCAGTGCCGCGCGGGCCGCTTCGGTCAGCAGCTTGTAGTCCGGCACGATGGCGGCAAAGCAGAGCGTTTCGTCCACGTTCCGCTTGACCGAGTACACCTTGCCGCCCTCGAACACGCTGCTGGTCAGGCCGCCCAGCAAAGCCGGGGCCACGTTGTCCGGATGCCCCTCGATGGAGGTGGCCAGCGTCAGCAGCTCCTGGGTGTTGAGCACATCGCCCAGCATCCGGTTGGCACCCAGTAGGCCCGCGATGATGCAGGCCGACGAGGAGCCCAGGCCCCGCGCCATGGGGATGGGGTTGGTCTGGGTGATCTTGAGGGGCGGGATCTGCTTGCCCACCTTCTCGAACAGTCCCTTGGCCGAGCGGTACACCAGGTTGCTCTCGCCGCGGGGGATGCGGGTGCCGTCTGCGGACGAGATGTCCAGCACTTCGCTTTCTTCAAAGGTCACCGTGTTGTACAGGGTGACCGCCAGGCCCAGCGCATCGAAGCCGGAGCCGATGTTCGCGCTGGTGGCCGGGACCGAAACCTTGATCTTCATTGCGGTGCCCCTTTCTTATGCTTCCTCGGGCAGGCGCTTGAGCACCAGCTTCACGCTGCCGCCCATGGCCTCCACCTTGCGTGCTGCCTCGGCCAGTGCCTTTTCGTCGGCACGCTCCACAAAGTAGGCGCAGCCGTCGTAGCGCTCATCCACCACCTTGCCGTAGCCGTAGATGGCTTCCACCACAGCAGGAGCAATGCCCGCCACACGCACATAATATGCGGCAGGGGTCGGGTCGGTGAGCATGCCGTCCACCGGCTCGGCAGGCTGCCAGAACAGGCTGTCGTGCACCTTGGAGCCGTGCTTCAGGGCGTCCACCACGTCAGCCACCACGGCGCTGGCGGTGGGCAGCTTGCCCGCGCCCTTGCCGTAGAACACCACGTCGCCCAGCATATCGCCCTTGACCAGCACGGCGTTGAACACGTCGTCCACGCTGGCCAGCTGGTTGGCCCGGGGCACCAGGCAGGGCTCCACACCGGCAGCCACGCTTCCGTCCTTGCCCCGCTTCATCCAGGCAATGAGCTTGATCACGCAGCCCAGCTTCTCAGCCGCTTCCACATCGGCGGTGGTGATGGCCCGGATGCCCCGGGTGGGGATGTTCTGGGGGTAGATCTGATGGCCGCACACCAGCGAGGACAGGATGGCGATCTTGCGGCAGGCGTCGCGGCCGTCCACATCGTCGCTGGGGTCCTTGGTCTCGGCGTAGCCCAGCTCCTGGGCGATCCGCAGCGCATCGTCAAAGCTCAGGTTCTCACGCACCATCTTGGTGAGCATGAAATTGGTGGTGCCGTTCACGATGCCCTCCACCTCGCTGATGACGTTGGCGGCCAGGCACTGGTGCATGGGGGTGATGATGGGGGTGCCGCCGCCCACGGATGCCTCAAACAGGAAGGCACAGTCGTGGGCCTTGGCCAGACCCAGCAGCTCGGCACCGTAGGTGGCCACCATTTCCTTGTTGGAGGTGCACACGCTGCGGCCGCTCTCCAGGCAGGCCTTGACGTATGGGTAGGCAAAACGGGTGCCGCCGATGGTCTCCACCACCACCCGGACCTCCGGGTCCTGCAGGATGGTGTCGATGCTCTTGACGAACAGGTTTGCAGCCGGGTGACCCGAAAAATCCTTCGGGTCCAGGATGTACTTGACCTCCACCGGCTCACCGGCGCGGCGGGAGACCCCCGCAGCGTTGCGGCACAGCACCTCGTACACGCCGCTGCCCACCGTGCCAAAGCCCAGAATTGCAATTTTAGCCATTTGCGTTCCCTCTCCCTCTATTACAGATTGTACCCGCAGTGCACGCCCACCACCATGCGCTGGCGGGAGAGCTTCTCGGTCAGCTCCTCCGGGGTCATCTGCATGGTATCGGTGCGGATGGTCACCGCCACAAGGGCGGCACCGTTTTCCGGCGTGGACTGGTTGATGGTCACGATGCTGGCCCCGGCGGCACTGATGCCGGCCAGCAGGCTCTGCAGTGCACCGGTCTCGTCCCGCAGGGTGGCCATCACGGTGACCACCTCGCGGTCGTTCTCGGAATCAAAGATGCAATCTTTATACTTATAAAAAGCGCTGCGCGACAGGTCCACGGCGCGGGTCGCAGCCGAAATGCTGCGCGCTTCCCCGCTGGCCAGAAGCTCCTTGGCGCGGACCACCTTGAGAAATACCTCCGGCAGGACCTGTGCGTCCACCAGATAAAAGCGGCGTTCCAACTTGTTCACCTCACAAACACAAGTGTTCTTGCAGAGAATATAATAACATCCGACCCCCTGCAATGCAAGAGGCCGGATGTGATTTTGGCAGATTATCCAGTTTTGACTCGTGAAGTACCGTTTTTCCTTGCCGGTATTGCGGCTCCGGAGGCGCAAAAGTGCGACTTTCGTTGTTCTTCGTCCACGCTCGGCGCACAGATCAGTCGGTATCGAGGTTGCTTGTATCTGTGGGGATGACAGTCTGCTGGGGAGCTTCCTCTGCCGGGGCCGCCGGATCCGCTGCCTGCGTGGGGGCACCGTGCGAGTAGGTGCAGGTGTCGGGCAGGTCGTCGGCACGGTAGTAGCCCACTGCCGTGCTGGGGCAGGAGCTGCCGGCCAGCAGGCCGCTCTGGGTGCAGTAGCGGCGCTCCACCACCCCGGACGAAGTCGGGAAGGACTTGTACGGCAGGTCTGCCTGAGCCTGTTCCATCAGGGCCTTCCAGGCCATGACGCAGGTACGGGTCTTAGCCTGCTGCTTGGTCAGGGTCCTGGTCATGTCATAGGGCGCATCGTAGCCCCACCACACGGCCGTGACGTAGTAGGGGGTGCCGCCCACGAACCACAGATCCTTTTCGTCACTGGCCGTACCGGTCTTGCCAAAGGCTTCCATGCCGTTGGAGTTGGGGTAGCGGCCGCTGGCGGTGCCCACGCTGGAGTACAGCACGTTCTTCAGCAGGCGGTTCATGACATACGCAGTGTCGCTGGTCAGGGCCTGATAGCTGGTGGCGTTGTTTTCCAGGTAGATGTTGCCGTCCCGGTCCAGCACACGGGTGTACAGGTGCGGGGTGGTATACTCACCGTCGTAGAAGATCTGGAAGGCCGACGCCAGTGCCATGGGGGTCACGCCCTTGGTCTGGCTGCCCATGACCATCTGGGCCAGACCCACGTCATTGGTGGGGTCCAGCGTGGTCAGCTGCAGGGTGTTGTACAGGAAGTTGAAGATGTTGCTTGCGCCCACAAGGTCGCCCACACGCACCGCAATGGTGTTCAGGGAGCGGGCCAGGCCGTTCCACAGCGGCACATCGCTGTTGTCGCCGTAGTTGCCGCCGTAGTTGCGGGGCCAGCTGCGCCAGGCGTTGGGGTAGGCACGGAGCTGCTTGTCGGAAAGGCCCATCAGGCCGTTCTTGCGGCAGTAGTCCTCATCCCGGATGACCATGTCCTGCTTCTGGTACAGGGGCGAATTGTTGAGCATGGTGGACCAGTTCACCAGCCCGTACTCCACGCCCAGTGCATAGGCGCCGATGGGCTTGATGGTGGAGCCGGTCTGCCGCTCCACGCTGTAGGCGCGGTTCAGCGAGAGGCTCTTGGTCTTTTCGCCCAGACCGCCCGCGATGGCCAGCACGTTGCCGTCGTAGTCCAGCGTGACCATGGCCGCCTGGGTGCGCACGTTGCGGTAATAATACACGGTGCCGTCCTCGGCAACGCGGGTCTTGGGGGTGCCGTCCTCGTTCATCACCTGCACGTCGTCGTCCGAAATGGAGGTCACCTCTTCCTCATGCCAGCCGGCCGGGAAGTAAGCGTCGTTCGTGTTCAGCATCAGGTTTTCCATCTGGGACTGCAGCTTGGTGTTCACGGTGGCCTCGATGGTAAAGCCGCCGGTGTACAGCATCTTCTGGGCGTCCGCCTCCGAGATGCCCTCCTTGGCCATGATGTCCTCCACCACTTCCTGGAACAATGCATCGGTGAAGTAGGAGGTCACGGAGGTGTTCTTCTTGTCGCTGTCGTCCTCCGCCAGCGTCAGCGGCTGGGCGGCGGCGTTGCGGTAGTCCTCCTCGCTGATCACCCCCTGCTGCCACATGTTGTACATGATGAAGTTTCGGCGGTTGATCAGGTTCTCAGGGTTGGTGTAGGGGTTGTAGTTGGTGGGGTTCTTGGTGATGGAAGCGATGGTGGCACACTCCCACAGGGTCAGCTCGCTGACATCCTTGTTGAAGTACTCGTTGGCCGCCGTCTGAACGCCCTGGATGGTGCCGGTGAAGCTGATGGTATTCAGGTACGCCTCCAGGATGGTCTCCTTGGAGTAGCTGCGGCTCAGGCAGAGCGCACGGTAGATCTCACGCAGCTTACGCAGAGCGCCCTCAATGCCGCTGGCGCTGTTGTCATCGGTCAGGTTCTTGATGAGCTGCTGCTCCAGGGTGGAAGCACCCTGCTTGGAGCTGTAGATGGGCAGCAGATACTCATTGACCATGGCACCAATGGTGCGTTTGAAGTTGACGCCCGGCTCGTTGTAGAAATCCTTGTCCTCGGTGCAGATGAATGCATACTGCAGGTTGGTGGGGATCTGCTCCAGGTCGGCCCACACGCGGTGGCTGTTGGAGGAGCGCAGGGTGGCATACTCCACCTGTGCACCGGTGTCCGGATCGTTGGCCATGACCACGCTGGACTGGCTCAGCTGGATGTTGTCCAGGTCCAGCAGGTCGCCGTCGTTGGCCGTGGCCTGCACCACATAGAACACCATGCCCACGGCCAGCAGGCTGCCGGCCATGATGCCCAGGCACAGCAGGGTGGCAATGGTGCGGCCGATGAACCGCAGGATCGGGTGCTTTGCCTTTTCCTTCGGTTCCTTCGGAGCCTTTCCGGGCTTCCCGGGTTCCCTGACCGGCTGCTCCCGGCGGCTCTGGCTCACATTTACCTTACGTCCCGCCGCAGACTGCGAAGAACTGCCTTCGCCGCCCCGGTGGATCTTTCTCATCTCATTGCTGGAGATAGGGATCGCCTCCTGACCCATACTGGTAAACTGCAGCGCACGCGGCGCTGTGATCTTCCTTTCAAAAAACCGCTGGTCACCCAGCATACGATACCATATTATAGCACGCCGGCCGGATGCGGGCAAGGACCAATCTTCTGCCGCGGGGCCGGTGTCCCATTCAATCATGGTCAGTATACCACATCCGGCCCGGCAAAGTACAGCATTCCACCGCAAAAAATGATTTTCCGGCGCACTTCCGGGCCATACTTCCGGTAAAACCACGAAAGGGGTGTTCCCTGCCCATGCGCAAATTCGGTCTGTGCCTGTTCTACGGGCTCTGTGTGTTCACCATCGCGTTCAGTCTGTTCTGGATGGCACTGCCCCGCCTCCCCCTGCCGGAGGCCCCGGCGGACGAAACTCCGCCCATTTCCGGCAGCGTCAGTTCCCTGGTGCAGGCGGCAGCTCCCACGGCGGCGGGCTACTACCTGTGCGACACCGGCGGTCGGGTGGCCGTGTATGCCTGCAATGCCGACGGCACCCCCGGTGCCCTGCAGCAGCTCACCGGCATCTATGTGAACCTTCTGCCCGAAAACGACGTGCTGCGCATCCGGCGCGGCATCCGGGTGCACAGCCTGCCGGAGCTGCAGGCCCTGCTGGAGGACCTGGGCGGGTGATTTTTCTCAGTTTCTTCCAATTTTTATTGACATTGATGCATTAGAATTATATAATCAGAGTATCAAAGCAAAGATTCTTAGTTCCGGGCTTCCGGAGGGAAGGAGTGCATCCAAATGTCTGAACCGGTCAGCATCCGCTACAAGTGCAAGTTCTGCGGCAATCAGCAGAACAAGAGCCTGCGCTCCGGCCCGCCCAACCCCGGCGTCTGCCTCAAGGCACCGGAGGACGGCAAGGGCTGGCATGGCCCGCACAAGTGGGTGGCCGTGCCGCACTGAGCCCGCACCTCATTTCCGGCATCCATCTGCGCAAAACAGCCCCGGACCGAATGGTCCGGGGCTGTTGTTTTTTGGGGGGTCAGGCTTCCATCTGCTCCAGCGGCACAAGGTACTCCTTGCGGCACTGCTCGTACTCCAGCATGTAGTCCTTGGTGGGGTTGTGGTGCATGATGCTCTTGAGGGTGTGGGAGTCGTAATCCTCGCCGCCCTCCATGCCGATCATACGCACGGCCACATTGGAGCAGTGGTCGGAGATGCGCTCCACGTTGTTCAGCACGTCCAGGAACACCACGCCGGTGTCGATGGAGCACACGCCGTCCTTCAGGCGGCGGATGTGCTGGTCGCGCAGGCGCTCCACCATCACGTCGATCACCTCTTCCAGCGGCTCCACCTGCATGGCCTTCTGGGTGTCGTCGCCCTCAAAGGCCTCGCCGGTCACGGTCAGGATGCGCTCCACGGCCTTTTCCAGCAAGATGAGTTCCTTCTGGGCGCTCTCGGAGAAGGAGGCCTCCTTCTCGTTCAGCTCCTCGGCCTTTTCCATGATGTTCACGGCATAGTCGCCGATACGCTCGAACTCGGTGACAAAGTTCAGCAGCTCGGTCACGGCATGGCTCTCGTCATCGCCCAGCTCCTGATCGGTCATCTTAATAAGGTAATTGGAGATGGCCACCTCCATGCGGTCGATGAGGTTCTCCCGCACCTTGATGGCGCTCACGGTGTCCTCGTCCATCTTCAGCAGCAGCGGCGCAGCCAGATTGACGTTGCGGGCGGCACGGCGGGACATTTTGACCACCGCGTTCTTGGCTTGCTGCAGGGCCACGGCCGGGCTCTTGAACAGACGCTCGTCCAGCACCGGCATGCTCAGTTCCTGCGCTTCCTCAGCGTTGTCCGGCACCGTGAGCATGGCCAGCTTGGACAGCACCCCGCTGCACGGCAGGAACAGCAGCATGGCACACACGCTGGACAGGGTGTGGATGTTTGCGATGGAGCTCTTGTTCATCACGTCATGCCACATGGGGATGCCGAAGGTGAACTGCACCGCATAGATCAGGGCCAGCAGTACGATGCTGCCGATCACGTTGAAGTACAGGTGGATGAGGGCGGCGCGCTTGCCGTCCTTGGAGGAACCGCCGATGGTGAGCAGCGGGGTGAAGGCCGTGCCGATGTGGGCACCCAGAATGATGGGGATGGCCGAACTGAAGGTGACCAGACCCGTACTGGACAGTGCCTGCAGGATGCCCACCGACGCCGAAGAGGACTGGATGAGCACCGTGACCACCAGGCCCACCAGCACGCCCAGGATGGGGTTGGTCATGGTGACGAACAGGTTCTGGAACGCGGCGCTTTCCCGCAGGGGGGACACGCCGGTGTCCATCAGGCTCATGCCGGTGAACAGGATGCCGAAGCCCAGCATGATCTGGCCGATGTTCTTCTTTTTGGCGCTGCGCAGGAACACATAAAAAATGCAGCCGATAAACGCCACCACGGGCGCAAACGTCTTGGGCTGCATGAGGGTCAGCCACAGGCTGTCGCCTGAGATATCCGCCATGCGGATCAGCTGACCGGTCACCGTCGTACCAATGTTTGCACCCATGATCACGCCCACCGACTGCGTCAGCGTCATGATACCGGAGTTGACCAGGCCCACACAGATCACCACCGTGCCAGCCGACGACTGGATCACGCCCGTGATCAGGGTGCCAAAAATGACACCTTTGATGGTGGAGGAGGTCAGTTTTTGCAGCACCCCCTGCATTTTGCCGCCGGCCAGCTTTTCCAGGCCCGCGCCCATGATCGACATGCCATACAAAAACAACGCAATGCCGCCCAGCAGAGAGGTAATGTGTGTGATATCCATAGCGATACTCCTAAATACGATCTTCCTGTTTCTTCCAATAACAGCACACAGCCGCCGGGCCCTGCCCCGCCTTTGGCGGGACCCGTACCCCGGCAGCCGTTTTTCCTTTGTCATGCAGCGCCCCCATGCGTCCACGCGCACGGCTCCGTTTCAGCGCTCACACTATGCTTATTATACCATCAATCCCCCTGCCACAACAAGGTTTATTTTACAAGAAAATCACTTTTTCCACACATTTTGCTGGTTTTCAATCGTTTCGTCACAGTTCCTTTTCAAACATTTTACGCAGATTTTACATTAGTTATTTCAAACCATGTCACTCGGCCAGCTCCTCCATCGCCTCACGCACGGTATCGGCCGAAAAGAGGAACACCCCGCTGCCGGTGTACACCTCCACATGGCTGCCCACATAACGCATCTCAAAATCCTTCATCGTGTTCCCCTCCTGTTTTGTTCTGTCGGGAGCCTGCCTGCACCGGGCGGTTCCCGCTGCCGGTGGTTCCCTGTGGCTGTATTATCGCACATGCGGCATCCCATAAATCGGACTTTCAAGGCTTTTCCGGGGATTTTTGCACAAAAAATGCTCCACCCTCCCAAAAATGGGAAGGTGGAGCATTGCAGGTCCGGTTGTTTTCCGGCGCTCAGTGGGCGGCGGCGTATTCCGGCACCACACGGCCGGGCTGCGGCGCTTCCTCCGCGCGGGACTTTTCGTAGCAGTAGCGGATGATGGCCTGCCGGCGCACGATGCCAATGAAGATGCCCCGGTCATCCACCACGGGCACAAAGTTCTGGTTCATGGCGGCTTCGATCAGCTGGTCCATGCTGGTGGTCACGGTCACCGCCTTGTAATCCCGCTTGTGGGGAAAAGCCGAGATGGGCACGTCCTCTGCGGCTTCCAGATCCAGCCCGTGGTATTTTTTCAGCCCCCAGAGGATGTCCCCCTCGGTCAGGGTGCCCACATACTCGCCCCGGCGGTTGAGCACCGGGATGGAGGCGTAGCGGTTGTTCTCCCATTTTTCCAGCGTCTGCCGGAGGGTAAAATCGTCGTAAACGTACATCAGATCCTGCTTGGGGGAGAGGAAAAACAGAATGTTCATGCCAACAACTCCTAAATCGGTATTTTATGCACGGCGTGTGCGGCCGGATGGATGATTTTGGGTCTGCTCGTTTTACAGGGGACACACACCGCCCGGTGCGCATCCCCTCTCTCTGCTTTCATTTTAGCACTTTTTCATAGAGGGATAAAGCATCCGGAGGGAGTTTTTATAATTTTTTTACAGATTGTTTGCAGGCATCCGTCATACTTCTGCCGCAGCGCGGCCGCTGTGCACCGGACAGCATATCACACCCGGACGGTCATGCCCTGTCGAACGAACGCACTGCTCTGCCCAGCCGTACAGTTTTGCCCGCAAATTTGTGGGCAAAGGACGCAAAACAGCCAAAAAAGCCCCGCTGCCAGCAATTTGAACTGTACAACCGCGCATCGAAGTTGTATAATAGAGTGGGTGTTTCTCGGTGCAGTCTGCGGTTTTGGCCCGCCTGCACGGCCCCAGACCCTGAATGTGTTTTCTGAAAAATAACATAAAGGAGCAGAGCGATTATGATCACTTCCCGTTTCCCGCTGGGAGATGTCAGCTTTACCGCCGGGTATTTTTCGACCCTCGTGGGTGAGGCGACCAAACACTGCTACGGCGTTGCCGCAATGGCACCCCGTGATATGACCGACGCTGTGCGCAGCCTGGTCCATGGTTCCGATTATTCCGAAAAGGGTGTCCGCGTCACGCAGGAGAATGGACGTCTCGTGATTGAGCTGCACATCGCTGTCAGCTATGGGCTGAACATTTCCACCGCTGCCCGCAGCATCTCGCACCGCGTCAAAGACGAAGTCGAGCAGGCCACCGGCCTGAAGGTCGCCCGCGTGGTGGTCTCGGTGGACGATGTGATCGCCTGATGCCCGTCTGTATCCCCGGCTGCCGGAGCATCTCCGGCCTGATAAGGAGTTTAAAACAATGATTTCTGGTAAGATCCTGCGCGACGCCATCATTTCCGGCGCCAACAACATCAACAATCAGCGCTCCCGCGTGGATGAGCTGAACGTCTTCCCCGTCCCGGACGGCGACACCGGCACCAACATGGGCATGACCGTGGGCGCTTCCGTGCGCGAGCTGGAAGCCCTGGATGACAGCTGCACCGTGGCCGAAGCCGCCAAGACCGCTGCTTCCGCCATGCTGCGCGGTGCCCGCGGCAACTCCGGCGTCATCACCAGCCTGCTGTTCCGCGGCTTCTCCAAGGCGCTGGAAGGCAAGAAGGAAGCCGACGTGGCCGACATCGTGGCTGCCCTGCAGAAGGGCGTCGAGGGTGCCTACAAGGCCGTGATGAAGCCCACCGAGGGCACCATTCTCACCGTGGCCCGCGTGGCCAGCGAAAAGGCTGCCGCCAGCGATGCCGCCGACGTGCCCGCCCTGTGGGACGTGGTGATGGCTGCCGGTCAGGAAGCCCTGGACGACACCCCCAACCTGCTGCCCGTCCTGAAGAAAGCTGGCGTCGTGGACGCAGGCGGTCAGGGCATCCTGATCATCTTTGAGGGCATGGGCAAGGTGTTCCACGGCGAGCCCATCGTGGCTGGCGGCGAGGCTGCCCCCAACAAGGCAAAGCTCTCCACCGAGAACGCCGGCAAGGGCGTGTTCACCGATGACCTGATGAAGGTGGAGGACATCAAGAACGGCTACTGCACCCAGTTCCTCATCAACAAGTACGAGGGTGCCAGCGCCGCCAAGATGCGTGCCTTTGCCGAGTCCAACGGCGACAGCGTGGTGTGCATTGAGGACGATGATGTGATTAACCTGCATGTCCACACCGCCGACCCCGGCAAGATCCTGAGCGAGGCCATCAAGTACGGCTACCTGACCAACTTCAAGATCGAGAACATGCACGAGCAGTTCCTGGCCCGCCAGAAGCAGGGCAAGAGCCTGGAGAAGCAGGCCTCTGCCGAGAAGGCTCCCTCTCAGGCCAGCGAGTTCGTCTACGCTGCTGTGGACCCCAGCCGTGACTACGGCTTTGTGGCCGTGGCTGCCGGTGAGGGCCTGAAGTCCGTGTTCACCGACCTGGCTGCGGACGCCGTGGTCTCCGGCGGCCAGACCATGAACCCCTCCACCGAGGACATTCTGGCAGCCATCCAGAGCGTGCCGGCCAAGACCGTGTTCGTTCTGCCCAACAACAAGAACATCATCATGGCCGCCGAGCAGGCCGAGAAACTGGCCGACCGTCAGGTCGTGGTTCTGCCCACCCGCACCGTGCCCATGGGCATCACCGCCATGCTGAACTTCGACCCCTCCGTGAACGCCGAGACCAACACCATCAACATGATGGCGGCTGCCGACAAGGTGTCCACCGGCCTGATCACCTACGCCGCCCGCGACAGCGAGTACGACGGCAAGCGCATCAAGAAGGGCGAGATCATGGCACTGGAGAACGGCAAGATCGTTGCCACCTCCACCGACATCACCAAGGCCACCTATCGTCTGGCCCGGGGCATGTGCAAAAAGGACTCTTGCTTTGTCACCATCATCTCCGGCTGCGACGTCAGCGATGAGGACGCCGAGAAGGTCACCGAGATGGTCAAGGCCAAGTGCCCGAACCATGTGGAGGTCAGCCACATCCGCGGCGGTCAGCCCGTGTATTATTATATGATCAGCGTGGAGTAAGCAATTCCTCCGGCTGACCTGTTCCCTGAAAAACAGCAACTCCCCCTGCCGTGAGCAAATGCCCACCGCAGGGGGAGTTTTTGTTGTGTTCAGAAGAAGCTCACCTGGCTGCTCTCCGGCAGGTCGCCCAGGGCGCCCACCTGACGCAGACGGTCCAGGATGCCCTGACCGACGCCGGAGGCCTGCTGCAGCTCTTCCACCGAGATATATTCCTCTCCGTGGATGGTCACCCGCTCCAGCGCGTCGGCAGCAGCACCGCCCAGACCCTTCAGAGAACTGAAGGGCAGGCGCACCTTGCCGTCCTCCACCACATATTTGGAACCGCGGCTCTTGCCCAGCTCGATGGGCAAGAATTCGTACCCGCGCACCAGCATTTCGTTCACCAGCTGCAGGCTCACCAGAACGTCCTCGTCCTTGGCGTTCTTTTCCTCCTTCAGGCGGCGCTTGACCTCTTCCATGTGAGCACGGGCCACAGCAGCCCCGCCGATGGCGGCCTCATAGTCGATGTCGTCGCCGCGCACGGTGAAGTACACCGCATAGAAAGCCTGCGGCTTGTAGATTTTGAACCACATCAGACGGATGGCACTCATCAGGTAGGCCACCGCGTGGGCCTTGGGGAACATATACTTGATCTTGCGGCAGCTCTCAATGTACCAGTCCGGCACATCGTGCTCCCGCATGGCTTCCTCCCAGCCGTCCTTGAAACCGCCCTTGGCCACCTTGCCCTTACGCACGGCCTCCATGATGTCAAAGGCCATCTTGGGTTCCAGCCCCTTGCGCAGCAGGTACAGCATGATGCTGTCACGGCAGCCGATGACCTCTGCAATGGTGCAGGTGCCGCTGCGGATCAGCTCATCGGCGTTGCCGGTCCACACGTCGGTGCCGTGGGACAGGCCCGAGATCTGGATCAGCTCCGAGAAGTTCTTGGGCCGGGCCTCCACCAGCATGCCGCGCACAAAGTTGGTGCCCATTTCCGGGATGCCGAAGGTACCGGTCTGGCTGTCGATCTGTTCCGGAGTCACGCCCAGCGCTTCCGGGCTGGTGAGCAGACTGTACACCTTGGGGTCGTTCATGGGGATGCTGTCCACCGGGATGCCGGTGTACTCTTCAAAATATTTGTAGAAGGTGGGCATATCGTGGCCCAGCTCGTCCAGCTTGAGCAGGGTATCGTGCAGATACTTGAACTCGAAGTGAGTGGTCAGCAGGCCGCCTGCCACGTCATCTGCCGGGTGCTGGATGGGGCAGAAATCGTAAATTTCATAGGTGTCCGGCACAACGACCATGCCGCCGGGGTGCTGGCCCGTGGTACGCTTGACGCCGGTGCAGCCCAGCGTCAGGCGGTTTTCCTCCGCATGGTTCACGGTGCGGCCCCGCTCTTCCAGATACTTCTTGACGTAGCCGTAGGCGGTCTTGTCCTGAATACCGGACACCGTACCGGCCTTGAACACGTTGGCCTTACCGAACAGCTCCTCGGTGTAGCGGTGCACGTTGGACTGATACTCACCGGAGAAGTTCAGGTCGATATCGGGTTCCTTGTCGCCGTAGAAGCCCAGGAAGGTCTCGAAGGGGATATCGTGGCCGTCCACCAGCATCCGGGTGCCGCAGTGGGGGCAGTTCTTGTCCGGCAGGTCAAAGCCGTCGTCCACGCTGCCGTCGGTGATGAACTCGCTGTACTTGCACTTGGGGCAGCGGTAGTGGGGCGGCAGGCTGTTGACCTCCGAAATACCCGAGAAGTGGGCCACGGCGGAGGAGCCGACTGAACCACGGCTGCCCACCTGATAGCCGCCCGCGTTGGAGTAGGCCACCAGCTTGACCGCGATGACATACAGCACCGCGTAGCCGTGGCCGCAGATGGAGTCCAGCTCCTTCTGCAGCCGCTTTTCCACGATCTCGGGCAGGGGGTCGCCGTAGTCCCGCTTGGCGTGCTCCCAGGTGGCGTCGCGCAGCTGCTGCTCCGCACCCTCGATGCTGGGCGGGTAGGTGCCCCGGGGGATGGCCCGCACGGTGTTGTCGATCATGGCCGCGATCTTGCGCGGGTTCTTGACCACCACCTCGTAGGCCTTCTCCTTGGGCAGATAGTAGAACTGGTCCAGCATATCCTGTGTGGTGCGGAAGAACAGCGGCGGCTGGTTGTCGGCATCCTTGAAGCCGTTGCCCGCCTGCAGCACCGCACGGTACACGGCATCTTCCGGCTCGGTGAAGTGCACGTCGCCGGTGGCGATCACCGGCTTGTGCAGGTCCTCGCCCAGCTTTATGACCGTGCGGTTGAAGTCCTTGATCTTCTCCTCGCTGTCCACCTTGCCCTCGCGCACCATGTAGGCATTGTTGCCCAGGGGCTGGATCTCCAGAATGTCGTAGTAGGAGGCAATCTTTTTCAGTTCCTCGTAGGGGGTGCCGTCCACGATGGCGCGGTATAGCTCACCGGCCTCGCAGGCACTGGTGAGCAGCAGGCCGTCACGGTACTTATTCAGCAGGCTGCGGGGCACGCGGGGCTTTTTGAAGAAGTAGTTGACGTGGGCCTCGCTGACGATTTTGTACAGATTCTTCAGGCCCATCTGGTTCTTGACCAGGATGATCAGGTGGTAATACTTCTTTTTCAGCACCTCCCGGTTGCCGCCCAGGCCGGTGTTGATCTCGCTGACCTTCGTCACCTGTTTTTCTTCCAGGTCCTTGAGCATCACACAGAAGATGCGGCCCAGTGCGGCGGAGTCCTCGCAGGCGCGGTGTGCCTCGTAGGCGGGCAGCTCCAGATGCTTGTTGATGGTGCCCTGCTTGTAGTTGTGCAGGCCGGGGTACATGGCCTGCGCCATGGTCAGGGTGTCGATATAGGTC
>OODC01001039.1_pt1 | contig 14468 bp, 9 predicted proteins | sample 1671711 | NCBI WGS metagenome assembly OODC01 (sample SAMN06348184, study PRJEB24527) | human gut metagenome | reverse complement strand
TGAGGCGTACGCGGTGCGTACGTTGATGAAATTCGGGTGCGACTGGCGGAAAATCGGCCACAAAGGCAGGTGCAGGAAAGACTCCGAGAGGACATTATTTCACTTAAGGAGGATATTTTAATGAAAGAACAGATGACAACTACAGGTAATAGTGCGGGAATTTCAGGGAAACGGGCACAAACACAATTTCGTAAATATTTATTGGAACGAAATATGTCGGAACGGACGATCACCGCTTATTGTTATGCTTTGAAGCAGTTTTACGGGCTGTATTCCCAGCTGACGGATAAAAATCTGCAGCTTTATAAAGTATTTCTCATTGAACGTTATAAACCACAGACCGTCAATCTGCGGCTTCGTGCCATGAACTGTTTTGTACGTTACAGGGAAAGCTCCCTGTGTCCGGTCTCTATGGTACATGTGCAGCAGAAAGGATTTTTGGAACAGATCATCAGTCAGGCAGATTATGAGTTTTTAAAGCAGCGCTTATGGGAAGATGGGGAATATAATTATTATTTTCTTATACGGCTTATGGCTGCTACCGGGGTGCGTATCAGCGAATTGGTATTGTTTGATGTTGAAGATGTAAAAAAGGGATACCGGGATATTTATTCTAAAGGGAATAAGCTGCGCAGGGTTTACATTCCGGCTGTTTTGCGAAAGGCATTTGAGGAATGGCCCGGGTTTTCCCAGCGTCCGGATGGGATCTTATTTTTAAACCGGTTTGGAACTCCCTTATCTGCTTCCGGGATCCGTTTCCAGTTAAAGGTTTTTGCAGCAAGGTACGACATTGACCCGGATGTTATGTATCCTCATTCTTTCAGGCACCGGTTTGCAAAGAATTTTATTGAAGTGTGTCCGGATATTGCCCTGTTATCGGATCTTTTAGGACATGACAGCATTGAAACCACCCGGATCTACCTGCGGCGCAGCAGCCGGGAACAGTACCGTATTGTTAATCAGGTTGTAAACTGGTAGCTGCAGGGGGTGTATTGTATGGAAACTACATTTATTTTTCCCTCAGATAATACCAGGTTTAAAGAAAACGGATCTGAAAATACACTATCCAACGACCTGGAACTGACCCCTTTTAAGGATTTCCTGCTCCGCAAAGGAGCTTCTGATAATACGATCCGTATTTATCTTCTGGCTGTCCGCCACTTTTTCTCCCATTCTGATACCATTGACCCTGAAAACCTTCAGGCTCATAAAGCATGGCTTTTAGAACATTACCGTCCTGCTACTGTAAATGTACATATCCATGGCATGAACCAATATTTACAATATATGGAAATTTCATCCTTTAAACTTCCTGCCGTAAAATACCAGCAGAAGACTTTTATTGACAATGTAATATCTAAAAGAAACTATGAGATACTAAAAAAGAAGCTGAAGAAGGATGAAAACTGGTTCTGGTATTTTGTAGTACGTTTTTTAGGAGCAACGGGAATGCGGGTCAGCGAACTTTTGAAAATAAAGGCGGAGCATGTAAAACTGGGGATGATGGATCTGTACTCAAAAGGCGGTAAAATGAGGCGTATTTATTTTCCTGCTGCTCTTTGTGAGGAAGCGGAAATATGGCTGAAAAGGCGTGACATCGTTTCCGGTTATATTTTTACAGGGAGAAATGGACAGGTGATCACTGCCAGAGGTATCCGTTCCCAGTTAAAGGTACTGGCAAAACGGTATAAGATCCCTTCTGAACAGGTTTATCCTCACTCTTTCAGGCACCGGTTTGCAAAGAATTTTCTGGAGAAGTTTAATGATATTTCCCTGCTGGCAGATCTGATGGGACATGAAAGTATTGAGACTACGCGGATCTATCTGACCCGGTCTTCAGAAGAGCAGCAAAAATTGATCGACCGGGTAGTGAAGTGGTAGTACAGGTAAAAGAAATATGGTATACTCATATCATGATGTTGATTCGTAATCCGCTCATTTTTCTTCAAAAAATGGCTCCTTACTCATGTTTTTGGCGGGTCCCAAGTTCAAAAATTTTCCTGCAAGCAAGCTTGCGTCGGATTTCCGGCCTTTTGACCCTGGTATCATATCATTAAAACAAAGGATGGACAACCTATGTACGAATACACCTGGTATCAATGGCTGAGTTTCTTCTATATATATTGTTTTTTCGGATGGATCTTTGAGTCTACCTATGTATCTTTGAAACAGCACCGTTTTGTAAACCGCGGCTTTCTGCGACTTCCCATGCTGCCTCTTTATGGTACGGGAGCTGTGATGATGTTATGGGTATCTCTTCCATTTAAGAGCAGTCTGGTCATGGTTTACATCTCCGGTGTAATCGGTGCTACGATCCTGGAATATGTGACGGGTTGGGGAATGGAGCGGCTGTTTAAAATGAAATACTGGGATTACAGCAACCAGCGTTTTAATTTAAACGGATATATCTGCCTGACTTCTTCTGTTGCATGGGGCTTTTTGACGATCTTCCTCACAGAGGTGATCCACAAGCCTATTGAACGGTGGGTGCTTCATGTTCCAACTATGATCGGTATTCCCTGTTTATCCGTAATCACTGTTGTTTTCATTATTGATACAGCAGAGTCTGTACGTACTGCTCTGGATCTTGCCAAGGTGCTTGATGCCATGACAAAGATGAAGGCAGAACTGGACGATGTTCAGGTTCAGCTGGCATTATTGAAGGCAGAAACAGAACAGAAACTGGAAGAAGCAAAGGAAGATACGGCTGTGAAGCTGGAAACTTTGCGTGTGGAAGCAGCGGGAAAAGCTGCACTGCTGCGAAATGAAACTGCAGAACGTGCAGCCCAGTTAAAATATGAGACAACGGAGCGGGCGGCAAAACTGCGGCTTGAGACTGCATTAAAAGCGGCTCAGTTAAAGGAACATGCAGATGAGAAAGCAGCTCAGTACCGTGAAGAGGCGGCTGCAAAGATCGAAGCTGCCAAGAATGTAAAAGCTGCTATGACTGCCAGCCGTAATGAACGTATCGCAGCAATGAACAGCCGTATGACGGAATTAACAAAGAAACGTCAGGATATGATGAAACATATGAATTTCTACCGCAGAAGTATTTTACGTGGAAATCCATCTGCATCTTCTATGAAGTTTGCAGCGGCTTTGAAGGAATTGAGGGAAGCGACTGAGAAGAGAAATAAATAGTAAGCGTTTATGTCCCCGCTGATGCGGGGATATATGCTGGGTATTATCTTCCCGCCGATGGCGGGGAGATGTCTTGGCAGAGCAAACACAAAAATACCCCTGGGATTGAAATTTTCTTTCCCAGGGGTGTTTACGTTTGCCAGGTATCCACTCATGAACCCCGCGCTGACGCGCTCTACTGTCTGCTTACGCAGACGGTTCATTCGTTAATGGTCCAAGAAAAACAAATGTCTGCTTCGCAGCCGCTTGTTTTGCCATGCATATCGAGAATGCGCCTGTGACGCATTCGAAGATTTCTTTTGGACTCATTACATCATCTTATCAACCATAGCCATTACAGCTGCGCCAAGTGCATTCTCTTTCTCTTCTGCGTCTTTCAGGGAAGTTCCCTTTACGCCGAAGTAGAATTTGATCTTTGGTTCGGTGCCGGATGGTCTTACGCAGATCCATGCGCCGTCTTCCAGGTCATAGTAGAGAACGTTGGAAGAAGGAAGTCCGGTAGGCTTTACTTCGCCGGTTGCCATATTTTTGATGGTGTCTAACTTGTAGTCTCTTGCGGAGGTTACTTTGTAGCCGCCAACTTCGGTTGGAGTATTATTTCTCAGTGTCTCCATAATGGACTGGATCTTTGCAAGTCCTTCAATACCGGATAAACCGATTGCCTTTACAGCATCTTTATAGTAGCCGTATTTCTCATACATAGCGATCATTGCATCCCATAAGGTCATGCCTTTCTGCTTGTAGTATGCAGCTGCCTCGCAGAGAGCGGCTGTTGCGGAAATAGCGTCCTTATCACGGGCATAGGTTCCGATCAGGCATCCATAGCTCTCTTCCATTCCGAAAAGGTATGTACCATGTCCGGTAGTCTCATTCTTTAAGATCTGCTTTCCGATCCACTTAAATCCGGTCAGAACCTCGATCAGTTCTGCGCCGTATGATTTTGCTACTGCATCGATCAGGTTGGTGGAAACGATGGATTTAACAACCTGTCCGTCTGCCGGGATCTTTCCAGCTGCCTGCTTCTGGCTGAGTACGTACTCACACAGAAGGGATCCGGACATATTTCCAGTCAGTGGAATATATTCGCCGGACTTGGTATCTTTTACATATACACCAAGACGGTCTGCATCCGGGTCAGTTGCCAGTACCAGGTCTGCATCTTTCTCTTTTGCCAGCTTTAAGCCCAGTTCAAATGCTTCTTTTGCTTCCGGGTTTGGATAGCTTACAGTTGGGAAATCGCCATTTGGCAGTTCCTGCTCCGGAACTACGTATACATGGGTAAATCCGATCTCTTTCATAACTCTTCTTGCAGGGATATTTCCTGTTCCGTGAAGAGGTGTGTATACGATAGTGATCTGATCCTGCATCTCATCAATGGCCTTCTGGTTTACTACCTGAGCCTTTACCTGAGCGATGTATTTATCATCAATCTCCTGTCCAATTACCTGATACAGACCTGCTGCTGTTGCAGAAGCCTCATCTGTAGTCTTTACTGTAGACAGATCTTCGATTGCCAGAACTTCTTCTGTAACACCTTTATCATGAGGAGGTGTAAACTGTGCGCCATCTTCCCAGTATACCTTGTAACCATTGTATTCCGGCGGGTTGTGGCTTGCAGTGATATTGATACCTGCTACGCAGCCCAACTCACGTACTGCAAAGGACAGCTCTGGTGTTGGACGAAGAGACTCAAACTTATATGCCTTGATGCCATTTGCTGCTAAAGTCATAGCTGCTTCCATAGCAAATTCCGGGGACATATGACGGGAGTCGTATGCAATTGCTACGCCCTTGTTAGCTGCTCCCTGCTTGATAATATAATTTGCAAGTCCCTGGGTAGCACGTCTTACAACGTAAATATTCATACGGTTGATACCTGCGCCGATGATACCTCTTAAACCAGCGGTTCCGAACTCAAGGTCCATATAGAAACGCTCTTTGATCTCGTTTTCATTGCCCTCAATGGCGCGCAGTTCTTCCTTTGTAGCCTCATCAAAGTAAGGATTTGATAACCATTCCTGGTATATCTTCATGTAATCTTTCATTATAACATACTCCCTCCTAAATTAAATTTTGGAGTCAAAAGGTCTTTTGACAGCCCCCTGATTCATGCTTTTAATTATACTATATCATATCAGAAAAAGGAAGTCTTAGAAGAAGCGAATCTTCTTTACCATCTCTACAAATTCACGGTTATTTCTGGTCTTTGAAAAGAGATCTAAGATCTTCTCTACTGCCTCATCCGGCTTTAAGGAATTGGTGGCTTTGCGGATAATATCTACTGCCTCTGCCTCTTCTTTTGTAAGGAGCAGATCATCTCTTCTGGTACCGGATTTTAAAATGTCAATAGCCGGGAAGATACGTTTTTCAGACAGTTTACGGTCCAGCACCAGTTCCATGTTGCCGGTACCCTTAAATTCCTCGTAAACCACATCATCCATACGGCTTCCTGTATCTACCAATGCTGTTGCAAGAATGGTCAGACTGCCCTTTTCACGCATATTTCTTGCAGCACCGAAGAAACGCTTTGGCATATGCAGTGCTGCCGGATCAAGACCACCGGAAAGGGTACGGCCGCTTGGGGCAACGGTCAGATTGTAAGCTCTTGCCAGACGGGTGATACTGTCTAAAAGGATGATAACATCTCTTCCATGTTCTACCAGACGTTTTGCACGTTCAATAACCATTTCAGATACACGTTTGTGGCGCTCCGGAAGCTCATCAAAGGTGGAATAGATAACTTCTACATTTGGCCCTACAATGGCTTCTTTGATGTCAGTTACTTCCTCAGGACGCTCATCGATCAAAAGGATCATCAGATGCATGTCCGGATGATTGGTGGTAATGGCTTTTGCCACCTGTTTTAAGAGAGTGGTCTTACCAGCTTTTGGCGGGGAAACGATCATACCACGCTGTCCTTTACCGATGGGTGCCAGCAGGTCTAATACCCGCATGGCAACAGAAGTTTTCTCTCTTGGATTTTCCATGTGGAGACGCTGATTTGGGAAGATCGGGGTCAGATCCTCAAAGTTTGGTCTTAGATCGGAAGAGCGTCGTGTAGGGAAAGAGTGTAATGGATAGCCGTTCACTGTTTTAATATAGAGAAGTGCAGCGAATTTTTCTGTAGCTGCTTTTACTCTTCTGTTTCCCACAATGATATCACCGGTCTTTAAGTTGAAACGGCGGATCTGGGACGGTGCAACATAGACATCATTTTCACCTGGAAGGAAGTTTTCACAACGGATAAAGCCGAAACCGTCCGGCATAACCTCTAAGATACCGTTTGCCTCAATGCCGCTGTCTAATTCTGCCATATCCTGTGTGGAAAGTCCCATGGCGTCATTTCTGTATTCCGGTCTTGCCACACGCTCCTGGTTGTCCACATTCTGGACATAAGTCTGGTTCTGGGTAGAATAAGTCTGGCTGACGGGAGCCGCCTGCTGAACAGGGGCAGCTGCCGGAGTGCTGTAACTATTGTTGTTATTGTTATAATTGTTGTTCCCATATGTACGGATCTGCGGACGAGTCTGGTTAAATCTTTCGTATGTACGGTTATTTCTCTGATTATTCCGGTTGTCCTGGGAACGCTTTTCCTGATATCTGTTTTCCTGTGGGCGGGTCTCCTGCACACGGTTTTCCTGGCTGCGATTTTCCTGCACACGACTTTCCTGCACCCGGTTCTCCTGTGGGTGGGTCTCCTGACTGCGGGTTTCCTGGACTGGTTTCTCCCGCACTGTTTTCTCAGCATTTACACGGCTGCTGTGAGGTTTCACTGTTACTGTTTCTGCTGTGTTTTTCTGACTTTTCTCTTCCTGGGCACATAAAAGGTCAATAAGCTCTGCCTTACGAAGGCCGCTGATCCCTTTCAGACCCACATTTTTTGCCATCTCTTTCAGTTCGGCAAGGGACCTTGTCTCTAATTTTTCGCGCATACTACTCTCCTATCTATTATGCATCTGTTATCTGAATTATTCAGTTTGCCTGTCTTTGTAAAATACGGGATTTTTCCAGATTTTGGGAAGTTCCTTTTATAGACAGATCCGACAGGCAGAGTGAGAATTTCTGCCTTGGGATCCACGTAAAATTATTTTTATCATTTTTTATTATACATTGCCATTGTTAATCTTTCAACCATTTCATATAGGCTTTTATCTGCTTTTCATAGCCATTATCTGATGGTTCATAGAATACTGTACCCTCCATTCCATCTGGAAGATACTGCTGCTTAACATAATGTTTCGGGTAATCATGGGCATATTTATAGCCTTCACCATGTCCTAATTTCGCTGCACCTTTGTAATGACGGTCCTGAAGATGTACCGGCACCGGCATGGTACGGGTGGTCTTTACATTTTCCATGGCATTCTGTATGGCAACATAGGCTGCATTGCTTTTAGGGGCACATGCCACATAGGAAGCTGCCTGGGAAAGGATGATCTGAGCTTCCGGAAGTCCAATGCGCTCTGCTGCAAGAGCTGCGCTTACTGCTACATTTAACGCCTGTGGATCTGCATTTCCAACGTCTTCAGAAGCACAGATCATAATACGGCGGGCAATAAATTTAATATCTTCTCCTGCATACAGCATACGTGCCAGATAATACACGGCCGCATCCGGGTCAGATCCCCGCATACTTTTAATAAAAGCAGAGATGGTATCATAGTGGTTGTCTCCATCTTTGTCATAACGCACGGCCCGTTTCTGGATACATTCCTGGGCAGCAGCAAGGTCAATATGTATCAATCCGTCTTCGCTGCGTTCTGTCGTGAGAACTCCCAGTTCTACTGCATTTAAGGCTGCTCTGGCGTCCCCATTGGCTGTATCTGCCAGAAAATCTGCGGCATCTTCCTCGATCTTTACCCGGTAAGTTCCCATTCCACGTTCTGAGTCGGTTACCGCCCGGTAGATCAGCTGTTTAATGTCATCTTTCTCCAGTGGCTTTAACTCAAAAATACGGGATCTGGAAAGAAGCGCCCCGTTTACCTCAAAATAAGGATTTTCCGTAGTAGCACCGATCAGTGTCAGTGTACCGTCTTCTACAAAAGGAAGAAGATAATCCTGCTGGCCCTTATTAAAACGGTGGATCTCATCTACAAAAAGAATGGTCCGCCGTCCATACATTCCCATATTGTTTTTCGCTTCTGTGACCACTTCTTCCATGTCTTTTTTACCTGCCACAGTGGCATTGATCTGCTTAAAATCTGCCTGAGTGGTGTTTGCGATCACCTTGGCAAGGGTGGTTTTTCCTGTTCCCGGAGGTCCATAGAAGATCACAGATCCCAGTTTATCCGCCTTGATCGCCCGGTAGAGCAGCTTATCTTTTCCAATGATATGCTGCTGCCCCACTACCTCATCCAGTGTGCGCGGACGAAGTCTGGAAGCCAGAGGAGACTCCTTCTCCATTGTATTTTCTCTCATATAATCAAATAGATCCATTTAATTTCTCCATTTTTCTTTTGATCTCATTCGATCAACAATTCATCAGCCGTTACAAAAACATAACCTTCCTTCTGCAGTATATCGATCAGCTCCAGGGCTGCCTCTACAGAGGAAGGAAATATATCATGCATTAATATAATATCCCCATCTTTTACATCTTTCAAGACCCGCCGGACGATCTTTCCTTTATCTTTTAGTTTCCAGTCTAAAGAGTCTACAGACCAGAGGACCGGGCTCATTCCAATCTCTTCTTCCAGTTCTTCGTTCCAGTCACCATAGGGAGGACGTATATATTCCGGGCGCTTTCCGGTAATGGCTTCGATCTGTTCCTGGGTATGTTCTACTGCTTCACAGACTGCCTCCGGTCCCGCTTTTGTCAGCTGGATATGTTCATAACTGTGATTGCCAATAAGATGTCCTTCTTCGCTCATACGCTTTACAATATCTTCTTTTCCTTCTATATTGCTTCCCATAAGAAAAAAGGTAGCATGGACTCCCCGTTCTTTCAGTCCGTCTAAAAGAAGCGGGGTACATTTCCGGTCCGGACCATCATCAAAAGTAAGGGCTATATACCCGGGCTGGCCGGCAGTTTTTGAAAGTGCAGGAAGTGAAAATATTTTTTCTATATCCCTGTGATCATTTTTCAGGAAAATAGCGGATAAGACCAGATCTGCTGTTAACAGAAGAAAGACGAAATATTTTATATACCTGTTATGCACGGTTCACCTGATGAATGGTATCTGTTTATTTTATGCGGGAATACGCAAAAAAATCCGCCTTTGAAGCAGATTTCCCATTCTGCCAAAAGCGGATTTAAATAGTTATTTCATCAGCCTGGTGCCTGACCTGTTACTACCTTATCATTGTTTCCATTATTTGCAGAGTCCTTCTTTACTCCCGGGCCTCCATTTACGCCTGTTACTTTCTGATCATCAGAAGAGGAGTTGGAAGTACTGTTGTCAGAGGAACCTGTGGTAGAGTTTGCAGGAGTGATCTGAACGTTGTTTCCTGTGTTATTATTTCCTGTATTGCTGCCTGAAGCATTATTTCCGGAATTCTGGCTGCTCTGGTCCCCTGTTGTTTCCTGACCCTGCTGGCTTAAATGTCCATCTGCGGCTGCCTGATAGGTGACGCCATTTATTTCTACTGCTCTGCCAGATACCATACGACCGTCGGAAGGATCCATATAATAACGAAGCCCGCCTACCTCGATCATTCCTGTTGCCATCCTGCCATCACTGTTAAAGTAATACCATGCACCATCTAACTGTCTCCAGCCAATTGCCATGGCACCGGAGCCTCTCAGATAATATTTTCCACCTGCATCTGTCAGCCATCCAGTCTGCATCACACCTTCGTTGTTGGAATAATACCAGGTGCCACCATCATTGATCCAGCCTTTTAACAGATCTCCGGAACTGCCAAGGTAATACCATTTGCCGTTCTGGTTCGTCCAGCCAGTAACCATTTTCCCAGAATTTTCCAGATAGTAGCGTTTGCCGCTAACTTCGATCCAGCCTGTCTGCATAGCACCGTCATTGCCAGTATAGTACCAGGTACCATTATCACTGATCCAGCCTTTCTTTACAGCACCGCTGCTTCCAAGGTAGTACCATTTTCCGTTTTCTGACTGCCAGCCAGTCTGCATTTTTCCGGTAGTAGTATCCAGATAATAACGGGCATCTGCTACTGTGATCCAGCCGGTAGATGCAAGTCCGTCTTTATCCATGTAGTACCAGTCATTTACATCCTGTGCCCATGCATTTTTCTGTTTTTCGTAATTTGCGTAATAATAACGCTTTCCGTTAATGGTGCGCCAGGTGTTTGCCGGGATCACAGAGGTAAAGTCCTTAAACTGGAAGTCAATATCCACGTTGCCATTGATACCTTTTACAGAACCGCTGCTTGTAGCCTGCCACATCACCGGATTTTGCCAGGTATATCGGGCAGAATATCTTGCCACCCATACTGGATAATTCATCTGGCTCATATCCAGTTTATTGTTCAGCCAGTTCTCATTTGCATAGATGATCGGGTAATAACCGGCTGCAGAAATCCGCTTGCAGAAAGCGTTTGCAATAGCCGCCAGCTCTGATTTTGACAGATTTCCCTGAGTAGAGTCTTCCATATCAAATGCTACCGGATAGGAGATCGGATAGTCGGTGATCAGGTTTAATACAAAATCTGCCTCCTGGACTGCCATGTCTGTGGTAGTTGCCAGAGAATAAATATAAACGCCTACTTTAACACCATTGGCAGTTGCGTTCTGGATATTCTTGTGGAAATAGGGATCTACTGCTCCCTTGGAACGGGTTCCCAGCATAACAAATGAAATATCATCCTTTGCCACCTGGCTCCAGTTGATCTCTCCCTGCCATCTGGAAACATCAATACCACGATGGAGCACATTCTGGATCGCGCTTCCATCTGACATCTGGTACGTACCGTTTACCTTTTTCCAGGCATTGGTATTTGTGGTAGTATTGTTGGATGATGTATTGGAATTGTTTGTATTGTTTGTATTATTGCTGTTATTAGTATTATTGTTACTATTTGAATTATTTGAATTTCCTGTGTTTGTTGTAGAATTGGAAGAATTAGTATTTCCCGGATCTCCAGGACCTCCTGTGGAAATCTCTGATACCCGGGATGAGTCATCCCCCGGACCTGCAGCAAAGGCTGGAAGAGAACTTCCAAGACTGGTGATCCCAATCATACCTGCCAGTGCCAGCGCCCGGCATCGTTTTATGATCTTATCTGCGTTATTCATGCCTGTTCTCCTGAAAAAGGGGATGTCTTTTTCCTGACATCCCCATTATGTAGTCTGCAATTTAAAAGTTTTCTATCAGCCTGGTCCGTCTGTGCGTCCTGCCGTTAAGGTGTCAGAACTGGATGTGGTATTGGAAGGACTGTTTGATGTATTATTTGAAGTGTTACCACCGGAAGGACCATTGTTGGAGCTGGAATTTCTTGATACACCAGGTCCGCCATTTTCACCGGTTACACCACCGGAAGCAGAAGTACTGCTGCTAGATGGTGTCTGAGCAGATACGCCGCTTGCATTCTGGCATACACCACTTCCATCAAAGTTGTAGGTAGTTCCGTTGATATCCAGGGAGGTTCCTGTTGTCATCTTTCCGCCGTTTGTCGGATTCATGTAGTAGATCTTATTATCTACCTGGATCCAGCCTGTCATCATGTGACCATTGGTATTGAAATAATACCAGGCATTATCGATCTGCTTCCAGCCTACACTCATCTTGCCATTGCTCTGATTCATATAATACTTATTGCCTTCGCTGTCAGTGAGCCAGCCTGTAAGCATACGCCCATCTGTATTCAGATAATAGTAGTCGGTGTCAACTTTTGCCCAGCCGGTCATCATCTTTCCGTCTGTTCCAAACAGATACCAGTTGTCCTTGATCTGTGCCCAGGAATTAACTACACATTTGCCGCTGCTCTGGAAGTAGTACCAGGCACCGTCCATCTGACGCCAGCCGGTTCCCATAGATCCGTCACCACGCATAAAGTAATAATCGTTTCCGATCTTTAACCAGCCGGTAACCATGGTACCGTCACCTAAGAAGTAGTACCATTTGCCATATTCCGGATTGATCCAGCGGCTTTGAGCCATCAGACCGTTTGGACGGAAGAAGTACCATTTTCCATCGATCTGTTTAAATCCGGTAGTCATATGTCCATCGGAAAGGTCCATATAATATTTGCCATCACTGGTTTCCAGCCAACCTGTATAGGTCTTGCCCTGGTAGATGTAGGTCCAATGGTCATTTGACTTGGTCCATCCATCTGCGGCGTATGAATTAAACGCAGATCCCAACGCCATAGCGCCGATCATACCAGCTGCTGCAAGGGCTGCGAAATATTTTTTACGTCCCATTTTCTCCTCCTGTTCTGTTGTATCGTCTCTTTTTCATTGATCGCACAATTATTTTTCACTTTTAATTAAGTATAGCACAAATGAACTTTCCATGATTAACATTTTTATTACAATTTTCTGAAACCTGTTTTGAAATGCATTTGTGTATGTTCCCATATCATGGGGCGTTTCTAAAAGAACTGTGGTAACTCCTTCATCAGCTTCTTATAGTACCGCTTCGCATACCGGTACATAATAATGGTGTACTCTCCAAACTCATCTCCCAGACTTGCCTTGTATACAGCCCACAGGCACCAGAGGAAGCCCCCTAAGGCTGCGTCTGCATAGGTGATGAACCGCTCTTTGTCATCTGGTCTGCGCTGTAAATACAGTTCCAGTAATTTTTCGGTCTGCTCTTCCTCATAATAGGAATAAATCGCACACATGGATACGTCCATTAACGGGTCGCACATGCCTGCGTACTCCCAGTCAAGAAGTTTTGCACTGTGATCCGGGAAAATTAAAAAGTTATCCACATTTGCGTCAATATGGCATAAACATTGTGGAAGATCCATTTTATCTAAGGCATCTAACAACTGATTTACCCATTCACGAACCTGACTGTAGTCTTCAAAAGGAATGCCGCCATGTTCCAGGCAAAGTTTCTCGTAAAAGCTGATCCGCTCCCTGATATTAAAGCTGTGGCCTACTTTTAAACCTGCTTCATGAAGCTTTCGCACCATATCCATACAGGTCTTCATATCGTCCCAGTTGTCTGCGCTGGCATTGTGGGTATTTTCATAGTATTCAGAGATCTTATAACCGGTCTTCGGGTTCAGATACAACACATGTTCTGTAATGCCCAGAGGACGGACGGCATCATAAACTTCTTTTTCCTGCTCTCTGTTAATAAGAAGCTCTGTGCCAGGTCCGGGGATACGGCAGATACAGTGATGATCTCCGGTGCGGAACAGGAAGGATTTATTGGTCATGCCGGATTTTAAGCATTTGATGTCTGTGATCTGAAACTCCGGCACATGGAATACCTCTGCTACCAGCTCCATGGCCGCATTATCGGAGTGGTTCTGATAATGGGTATCAAAGAGGCGCAGCTCTTCCAGATTTTCAAATTCGTATACCTGGTTATCCGGCTGGCGGTTGATATTCATCTCGATCTCGTTCCATTTGGACGCAGGTATGCCGCAGGCTTCTTCTGTCTGTTTCAACAGCTCCTTGTCCTCTTTTTCCAGACGGCGTTTTGCCTCTCCCTTTAACATGTCCACATAAGGCTGCTCCCAGTAAAACTGCTCTGTTCCGGGGATCTGATAATAAGCCTCTAATACAGGAAGGAATTTAGCGGAAAACTCCCTGGAAAGATATACGGGACCGTACATAAACCACGCATCTTTTCCGCCTACATTTACATCGCTGATACGGCCCTTTTTATTAAAGGTAAGGCACCATTCCTTGGTCTCTCCTTCTTCGTGGGCTGCGCTGTACCAGGCACCGCACTCATAGGAATGGTACATATTTTCCCGCATCCAGTTATCTGATGAAAGAATGTATACGTTCCGGCCTTTTAAGAACTTTCTGGCTCTGTATACAGTAGCCAGCGTGTTTTTGCAGGAGTATTCCGGATTGTATAATAATTTCACATCGTATTTATCGATCAGGTATTCAAATTTTTCTTTTAAATAGCCTACTGCAATGGTAATGTCATGGATCCCCACTTCATGGAGCTGTTTGATCTGACGCTCGATCATGCGCTCTCCAAAGACCTCTAAAAGACCCTTTGGAGTCTCGAAGGTAAGAGGCACAAAACGGGAACCGAAACCGGCTGCAATGATCAGCGCCCCATCTACTTTATAAGGCTTTAACAGTTCTTTTCCCTTTTCCAGAAGGATGAGATATTTTTCTTTCCCATTTTCTTCCTCTGCAATATATCCCTCTGCCAGACATTCCTTCACCAGCCCATTGACTGTACCCAGGGATATGTCCATGTTTTTCGCCA
>OODC01001031.1_pt1 | contig 14542 bp, 13 predicted proteins | sample 1671711 | NCBI WGS metagenome assembly OODC01 (sample SAMN06348184, study PRJEB24527) | human gut metagenome | reverse complement strand
TGTAGTAATATTTAGTATGTGTGGTAATTCAAAAGAGTAAAATCATATGTAAATCAAAATATACAATAATTTAAATTTATATTAGTAAAGGAGAGTACATGGAAGATTTATTTAAAATATGCGGAATTGTTAATTTGAAAAAAGGTGAGGGACGTACTATCAAAGCCGGCGGAATGTGGGTATATGATAATGAGATAGAAAGCATCATGGGAGATGCTCCTGATGGAACACTTGTTGAGGTGCATGATTTTGACGGATATTTTATGGGAATAGGTTTTATTAACAGAAGGTCAAAGCTTACAGTCAGGATGATGAGCAGACATCAGCATGTTATTGATGAGGATTTTATTGAGCAGAGAGTGCGTGACTGTGTTGAGTATAGAAAACATACAGTTGATATGTCTTCATGCCGTCTTGTATTTGGTGAGGCTGATTTCCTTCCGGGAATTGTTATTGACAAGTTTTCGGATGTTCTTGTAGTAGAGTCTCTTGCGTTGGGAATAGACAGATTCAAGCCAATGATAGTTGATAAACTTAAAAAAGTTCTTGCTGAAAATGGTATGAATATACGTGGTGTGTATGAAAGAAGTGATGCCAAGGTACGTCTGAATGAAGGACTTGAGCGTTTCAAAGGATTTATTGGCGAAGAGTTTGATACAAAAGTTATGATAGAGGAAAATGGTGTAAAGTATTACGTTGATGTTCAGGATGGACAAAAGACAGGATTTTTCCTTGACCAGAAGTACAATCGAAAAGCAATATGGAAGATTTGTCCGGGTGCAAAAGTATTAGACTGCTTTACACATACAGGCTCATTTGCCTTAAATGCCGGAATGGCAGGGGCAGCCAGTGTACTTGGAGTTGATGCATCAGAACTTGGGGTTGAACAGGCACGCGAAAATGCGAAGCTTAACGGACTTGAGGACAGAGTTTCATTTGTATGCCGTGATGTGTTTGAACTTCTGCCTGAACTTGAAAAGAAGGGCGAAAAGTTTGACTTTGTAATTCTTGACCCGCCTGCTTTCACAAAGTCACGCAGTTCAATCAAAAATGCCGTAAAAGGTTACAGGGAGATTAACCTTCGTGCGATGAAGCTTGTTAAAGATGGCGGCTACCTTGCTACATGTTCATGCTCACATTTTATGGATACAGAACTTTTTACAAAGACAATCGGCGAGGCGGCAAGAAATGTACATAAACGTCTGCGTCAGATTGAATTCCGCACACAGGCACCTGACCATCCTGTACTCTGGGCGTCAGATTCTTCACTTTATTTGAAGTTTTACATCTTCCAGGTTGTGGACGAACGTTAGGTGTTTGGCAGGAAAATAGGAAGTCAGCATCAATAAATATAAAACAAGCAGCTGTGGGAGTGGCTGGATTTATGCTCACATGCTGCTTGTTTTAAGATTATATTTGAAAATTTCTTAAAAGCAAAGATTATATCTTATGCTATTTCTTTTTTCATTGCCTTGTAGCCAATTAATACTGTCCACACATACGCACAGGTTTTTGGAATCATCAGCATACCAATCATCGGAATTACATCAGCCCACAGTACAACCGGAATATTTCGATAGATTCCCCAGGAAAGCGGAGCGGATGCACCGAGCCAGGCATTCTGAGGCATCATACACAAAACAATTCTTAATCCTGCAAGATCATAAATAGCTGCTGTAGTTGCTTTATAGCCTTTAATCTGATAACACTCACGCCATATATGATAGAGTACGACGTAAAAAATAGTAATAGTGATAGAGGTAATCCACTTCCTAAAAGCTCAGCCTGTTTTTACTGTAACATACTGCAAGGTAACTAACTATGATGTGCTTTTTTATTATTTGCCAGTCTTAATTGTAATCTCCTCGACTTTTGTAATAGGGTTTACAGTCGGAATTCTGTATAAAGTCTCATTATCCTCATAATACTGGAAAAATGTATACTGTGAAGTGCAGTTTATTGTTGAAACATTGCCCGCAGCAATATATTCAATCTGTGTTCCGTCGGCATTCATGCGGTAAAGACCTGTGTTAGTGCCTTCAACCTGAAAGAAAATTTTGTTGCCGTAGCGGTTATAATTGATGACTTTTCCACCGTCAGCAGGACTGTAAAGCTGTTCAAGTGTCTTATTTGATGTATTAAGACGCATGAGGGCGTATCCCTTGTCAAGGTCAATATAATAAATATAATTATCAGCGGCATCTACAAGATATGCATTTACATTAAAATATGCACTTACATTTCCGGTTGATGCATCAAGCGTACTTATATAATTCTTGTTATATGTATCTGCAAAATAGAATTTGCCATTGTATACGCTTGCCAGATTATATACTTTTGAGGAAAATTTTTTATCATCTTTTCCGTCTATTCCGGCTTTGTATACATACATTCCTTCGTTTGCATTGTAATATTGATAGAAAATGTCATTGCCGTAAAGGGTGGCAATACCGGATTTTGTAGTTGTAATTGTATCCGCATTCTGTCCGTCAAGGTCTGTACGATAAACACCAAACATCTGACCTGTAAAAGAATTTTCTTTTGCTGAAGAAAGATTATTTCTTACATAATAAATGTAATTGCCACAGACGTTGATATAGTATACTGAATCTGTGTTTAAGGCTCTGGCATTTGAACAGTCAGAATTCATAACATAAAGGTGTCCGTCATCATATGGATTTGCAAAATAAATTTTGCCGTCATATTCGCAAAAGCGTCCTTTATTGTTGAGGTTTCCGGCAGTATTTCCAACGGCAGTTTTGGAGTTGTACTTAAATCTTGTTGAAAAATAAGAAAAAGTCAGCCCTCCTGCAAGTGCAATGACAGCAACAATACTGACAATGATTGTTATTATTTTTTTCATGCTAATCTCCAATCGTGCTTGTTATTCAACCTATAATATAGTAAAATAACATAAAATGCTTGTATATGCAATGGACTATTGGATATATGGATTGGAGAAAGTAATGTTGGATTTAGGCGAGATAAGAGATAAGATTGACGGGATTGACAGACAGCTCGTAGATTTGTTTGAAGAACGCATGCAGCTTTGTACAGATGTTGCCAAATATAAAATTGAGACAGGCAAGAAAGTGCTTGATACAGACAGGGAAAGAGCAAAGATAGAGGCTGTCAGTAAGATGGTGAAAGATCCTAAGAATGTGCATGCCATAGATGATTTGTTTTCGCAGATTATGGCTAATTCAAGAAAGATGCAATACAGACTCTTAGAAGAGACTACACAGACATTAAGAGAGCCATATGAAGCAATTGATGAGATAGATAAAAAGAACTGCCGTGTTGTATATCAGGGAGTTCCGGGTGCATACAGTTATATTGCAATGAGAAGATTTTTTGGAAAAGACGTTAATAACTTTGCTGTGCCTACATGGCGTGATGCAATGGAAGCAGTAAAAAACGGTGAAGCGGATTATGCTGTCCTTCCAATAGAAAATACGACGGCTGGCTGTGTCGCAGATGTTTATGACCTTATTCAGGAATATGATAATTACATAATAGCAGAGACATTTGTAAAAGTTGAGCACGCACTTTTGGGACTTGAAGGAACAGACATTGATAAAGTGACAACAGTCTATTCTCATCCACAGGGATTTATGCAGTGTGAGAAGTTTCTTTCAAAGCATAAGGACTGGCAGCAGATAAGTCAGGCAAATACAGCCGGAAGTGCAAAGAAAGTGCTTGAAGAAAATGATAAGACACACGTTGCAATAGCAAGTGAAGAAGCAGCTGAAGTTTATAATCTTTCAGTTCTTGCCAAAAAGATTAATGACCTTGATAACAATACAACACGTTTCGTTATAGTTACAAATACAAGAAAATTTGTAAAAAATGCAAAGAAGATGAGTATTGTATTTGAGACAGCTAACGAACCCGGAACCCTTTATAACCTTTTAAGCCATATTATATATAATGGACTTAATATGAATAAGATTGAGTCAAGACCAATAGAAGGCAGACCTTGGGAATACAGATTTTTCATAGATTTTGAGGGGAATATTGATGACCCGGCTGTTATGAATGCACTTCGTGGAATACAGGAAGAAGCTAAAGCGATAAAACTTCTTGGAAATTATTAATCTTTCATTTGAACAATTTATTTAAAAAATTATTAATTTAAGCTGTTGCATTTTTAAAATAAATAGTGTATGGTAAATATATAAGCTGTGTGACTGGCGGAAATGTATGTTTTTACATACAGTGAGATTACTCACAGGGAACATAGCAGTTTTTAAATGCCGACCGCCTGGGCGACCTTTTTAATCAGGTTGTCCGGGTGAGCCGGCATTTTTGCGTGTGGAAAAGGTTACAAAATAAAACTTAGAAGAGGTACTGTTTATGGAAATGCAATTATTAGAAAATGAATTATCAGGATGTGCTTATCCGGGAAGAGGAATTGTAATCGGAAAGTCAGAAGACGGCACAAATGCTGTAACAGCTTATTTCATTATGGGTAGAAGTGCTAACAGCCGCAACAGAGTATTTGTCGAGGATGGAGAAGGAATCCGTACACAGGCATTTGATGAGAGCAAGCTTGAAGATCCAAGCCTTATCATCTATGCACCTGTAAGAGTCCTTAACAACAGTACAATCGTTACAAACGGCGACCAGACAGATACAATTTATGATTTGATGAAAGCCGGAAAGACATTTGAACAGTCTTTAAGAACAAGAAAATTTGAGCCTGATGAACCGAATTTTACACCTAGAATTTCAGGAATACTTAATTTTGAAAATGGTGAGTTTGATTATGCAATGTCAATTTTAAAGAGCAATAACGGCAATGGTGCAGCATGTAACAGATACACATTTTCATATGAGACACCACTTGCAGGTGAAGGACGTTTTATTCATACATATATGGGTGATGGCTCACCACTCCCAAGCTTCGAGGGAGAACCTGCATGGGTAAAGATTTCAGGTGATATTGATTCATTTACAGATATGCTCTGGAATAACTTAAATGAGGATAACAAAGTTTCATTATTTGTTCGTTTTATTGATATTAAGACTGGAAAATATGAGACAAGAATTATCAATAAGAATAAGTAATTTAAGGTTAAGAAACAGCAATACTATTTACGATGTATGTTTATCTACAGAAAGGATATAAAATGAACGAATTTCAGTTAAAATATGGATGCAATCCTAATCAGAAACCTTCAAGAATATTTATGGCAGACGGAAGTGAACTTCCGGTTGAAATCCTAAATGGCAGACCGGGATATATTAATTTCCTTGATGCATTTAATGGTTATCAGCTTGTAAAAGAGTTAAAAGAAGCGACAGGACTTCCGGCTGCAACCTCTTTTAAGCATGTATCTCCTGCAGGTGCAGCAGTTGGTCTTCCACTCACAGATGTTTTAAAGAAAATATACTGGGTAGATGAGTCAATTGGAGAACTTTCTCCAATTGCATGTGCGTATGCAAGAGCAAGAGGTGCTGACAGAATGTCATCATTTGGTGATTTTATTTCACTTTCAGATGTTTGTGATGTTGCAACTGCAAAGCTTATCCAACATGAAGTATCAGATGGTATCATTGCACCGGGATATGAAGATGAGGCACTTGAAATCTTAAAATCAAAGAAAAAAGGCAATTATAACATCATTAAAATAGACCCTTCATATAAGCCTGAACCAATTGAAAGAAAACAGGTTTATGGTGTTACATTTGAACAGGGACGCAACGAGTTTGTAATTAATAAAGAACTTCTTGGCAATGTAGTTACAGAAAATAAAGAGATTTCTCAGCAGGCAAAGATTGATTTGATTATTGCATTAATTACATTAAAGTATACACAGTCAAATTCCGTATGTTACGCAAAGGGCGGACAGGCAATCGGAATCGGTGCAGGACAGCAGTCAAGAATCCACTGTACAAGACTTGCAGGTTCAAAGGCAGATAACTGGTTTTTACGCCAGAATCCAAAGGTATTAAATCTTCCGTTTAAAGAAAATATCGGTCGTGCTGACAGAGATAATGCAATTGATTTATATATCGGTGAGGATTACATGGATGTTCTTGCTGATGGTGAATGGGAAAGAGTATTTACTGAAAAGCCGGAAGTATTTACAAAGGAAGAAAAGAGGGCATGGCTTGATAAAAATACAGATGTTGCACTTGGCTCAGATGCATTCTTCCCATTTGGTGACAATATTGAGAGAGCATACAAGAGCGGTGTTAAATATATTGCACAGCCGGGTGGTTCAATCCGTGATGACAATGTAATTGAGACATGTAACAAGAGAAATATTGCAATGTGCTTTACAGGAATGAGATTATTCCATCACTAATTTGCAGGCAGATTTTTAACTGGTATAAAAAAGAAAATCCTGAAGAACTTCATATGCTGCTTTTGTGGCTGAAAGTCTTCGGGATTTTTGTATTTATGCAGATATCAGGTCATGGTTGATTTATGAATATAGCTGTTATATGTTATTTTTATATTCTTTAATTTTTGTAAGAATTTCTTCGGGAACAAAAAGGTGTCCGCGTCCGGTACCAAGTTCAATATCGGGTTTGTTTGCACCATGATAATCTGAACCGCCGCTTATTAAAAGATTTCGTTCTTTGGCGATATGTTTCATTTCAAGCTCATCACCCATTGTATAGGTTGAATAAACGGCTTCAAGTCCGGCAATTCCATGTTCACACAGATAATCCATCAGCTTGTTCATTTGTTCATTTCCCATATGATACAGGACAGGGTGTGCAAGAACAGGTACGCCGCCGACTGACTTTATCATTTTGATAGCTTTTTCGGGAAGCATCTTCTCGCGAGGGACATAACATGGCTTTGAGTCCCCAAGATACCGGTCAAATACCTCATTGCGGCTTTTTACATAACCTTTTCTTACAAGGTAGTCGGCAAAATTAGCTCTTGTTATAACAGCACCTTCATACATCTTTTTCATTTCATCATAAGATACAGGAATTCCTATTTCACAGAATCTGGCAGCAATTTTCTCATTACGTTTTTCACGGCTTTGTTTTAAAGATTCTAATTCTTTTTTGAAATTTTTGTCAGTATAATCTATATATAGACCAACTATGTGTATTTCTTTTTTGTCATAGAAAGTGCTTAATTCTATGCCGGGTATAAGTTCAATATCGTAATCGGCGGCACAGCTGACAGCTTCAGGTATCCCGTCAATAGTGTCATGGTCGGTGAGAGCCATGGCAGCAAGATTTATTGAGAAAGCTTTTTTAACCAGCTCAGATGGTGTGAGTGTTCCATCTGAATATGTTGAGTGAACATGTAAATCTATGGATTTCATAAATCCTCCTTTTTGTTAAAATGAGAATCCAATGGCATAAAGTGGATTGCACATTATTGTTTTTGCGAATATTTTACAGTAATTTTATTGTATTTTACCACGTTTAAGTTTAAAATAAAATATGTTACGTATTAATAGTAAACTTTGAAAGGCATTGTAACATGAGAAAAAAGTCACACTTATCATTAGCTGTTTATCTTATTGATAATATGGACAGCAGCTTATTGATTAACCACAGGAAGGCATTTTTGCTTGGAAGTATCCTGCCGGATTGTCGTCCGTCATTTGTAACTACGAAACATAACATGGAAGAAACATTTGATATGGTTTCGGATTTTATTTCACAACTTACAGTAGATTCACATGATTACAAAAGGATTTCTACGGCATATGTAAGAAAGCTGGGCGAAGTAACGCATTATGTAGCTGATTATTTTACATATCCGCATAATGAAGTTTTTGATGGTAATATAAAAGACCATTGCATATATGAGAAAAATTTGAAAGAAGCATTGAAAAGTTATATTGACAGTGAACAGATTTATATTAATAAAAGTCTTATAGACAGTTTCAGGAAGCCTGAAGATATTTGCAGGCTCATAAAGAATCTGCACGCACAATATGTAAGCGGAAGAAGTACAGTAAACAACGACTGTATATATATAGTCGCGATGTGCCATATAATTGTCGGAGGAATATTAAAGCTTCTTATTGAAAACAGAAGTTATGGTTATATTAACAGATTACGTCCGAATGTGGCATAGTTTTTAAAATAATAAGATTATTATTGGGGTTGCATGAAGGGAGGAGATTTTATGCAGGAACGGGAACCTGTTATTGGAGGTCTGTACAGACATTTTAAAAATAAGCTATATCAGGTAAAAGCTGTTGCAATTCACTCCGAGACTAAGGAAAAGATGATAGTATATCAGGCTCTGTATGGAGATTTTGCAGTATATGTAAGACCATATGATATGTTTATGAGTGAGGTTGACCATGTTAAATATCCGGATGTTAAGCAAAGATACAGGTTTGAACAGGTGTTTTTCGATGAAGACAGCGGATATGTAAGCGTTGATGAAAAAGGTAATGAAGATTCATTGGATAATGAACCGGTGATTCTACCGGTTTTTGATGAAGAGACCGAGGCTGTTGATGACAGACTTATGAAGTTTCTTGATGCAGAAGGGTATGCACAGAAACTTGAGGTGCTGTCTGAATTAAGAGATAATCTTGATGATAAGCTTATTGATGCTATGGCGGTTTCAATGGATGTAGAGGTGCTTCCGGGAACCATTGACGAAAGATATGCATCGCTTAGACACTGCATACAGGCACACGCAAAATATGAATGTACGAGGTTAAGATAACAATATGTAATATATTATAATTGAACAGGAGGGTTTTTATGGAAGAAAAGAATTTTACAAAGGTGACACCTGAGATTGAAAGTCTCGCTGAAAAATGCAGGGAGAATAATAGAATAAGTCTTGATTTGTATGATAAATATGAGGTAAAAAGAGGACTTAGGGATTTGAATGGTAAAGGTGTTCTTACAGGACTTACTGAAATTTCAGAAGTAAAATCTACAGAAACAGATGAGAATGGGATATCTCATCCATGTGACGGAAAGCTTTATTACCGTGGATATGATGTTGAAGAAATTATTGCAGGTTTTACAAAGGACAAAAGATATGGATTTGAAGAAGTTACATATCTTCTGATTTTTGGTGAGATGCCAAATGATGAACAGCTTGCAGATTTTACAGAGCTTCTTGGATATTACAGATGTATACCGCCTAATTTTGTAAGAGATATTATAATGAAAAAGCCAAGCTGCGATATTATGAATGCTGTGGCACGAAGTGTGCTTATGCTTTATTCATATGATGATAAGGCAGATGATGTGAGCATTCCTAATGTGGTACGTCAGTCAATCCAGCTTATTTCACAGCTTCCACTTCTTGCTGTTTACAGTTATCAGGCGTATAAACATTCACACATAGGAGGAAGCCTTATAATACATGAGCCGGATCCTAAGATGTCTACGGCTGAAAATATTCTTCATCTTCTGCGTGATGATGGCAATTTTACACCGCTTGAGGCAGAGATTCTTGATATTGCACTTGTTCTTCATGCAGAACATGGCGGCGGTAACAATTCAACATTTACAACACATGTTGTTACATCTTCAGGTACAGATACATATTCCGCAGTTGTATCATCACTTGCATCATTAAAGGGACCTAAGCATGGTGGTGCCAATTTAAAGGTTGTAAAGATGTTTGAAGATATCAAGCATAATGTTAAGAACTGGGATGATGAAGAAGAACTCACTAAATATCTTGATGCAATTCTTCACAAAGAAGCATTCGATAAAACGGGTCTTATTTATGGTATGGGTCATGCCGTTTATTCACTTTCAGACCCGAGAGCAAGAGTGTTCAAAGGTTTTGTAGAACAGCTTTCGCAGGAAAAACACAGGGAAAAAGAATTAAAGCTTATGTCTGATGTTGAAAGGATTGCTGCCGGACTTATTGCAAAAGAGAGAAAAATTTACAAAGGTGTCAGTGCAAATGTGGACTTTTACAGCGGTTTCGTGTATAGTATGTTAGGCCTTCCGCATGAGTTGTATACACCAATTTTTGCGGTGGCAAGAATTTCGGGATGGAGTGCCCACAGAATAGAAGAACTTATTAACTGTGGAAAGATTATTCGTCCGGCTTATAAGAGTATAAGCCCGCATAATGAATACACTCCTTTAAGCGAACGATAAGCAGTTTTGACAGGAAAGGAAAATGGGTATGAATATAGCAGTAATAGCAGGCGGTACAAGCACTGAAAGAGATGTTTCGCTTTCATCAGGTAAACTTATATGTGCATCACTTAGAAGAAATGGTCATAATGCCAATATGATTGATGTTTTTCTTGGAAGTGATAAATATGATAATGTACAGGATTTCTTTAATGATAAGAATGATTTAGAGGAGCTTGCTTCAGAGCTTGGAAAGATGAGCCCGAAGATTAAAGAGATTGAGACTGAAAGAAAAGAAAAATCTGAAGGCTTCTTCGGACCTATGGTTCTTGATGTATGTAAGGCTGCGGATATTGTATATATAGGACTTCATGGTTCTAATGGTGAAGATGGTAAAATTCAGGCAGCATTTGATTTATTTGGAATAAAATATACAGGAACAGACTATCTAAGCAGTGCTATTTCAATGGATAAACATCTTACAAAGAAAATGCTTGCAACTGAAGGAGTACCTGTTCCTAAGGGAATAACATTAAAAAAAGGCCATAAGCTTGAATATGTACCATTTCCATGTGTTGTAAAGCCATGCTGCGGCGGTTCAAGTGTCGGTGTATCAATTGCAAAAAATGAAGCTGAATTCAAAGAAGCAGTGGATTTGGCATTTTCGCTTGAAGATGAAATAATTGTTGAAGAATATGTTAAAGGAAGAGAATTTTCTGTAGCTGTAATTGACGGAAAAGCACTTCCTGTAATTGAGATAGAGCCATTGAATGGTTTCTATGATTATAAGAATAAATATAGTGCCGGTGCTACAAAGGAGACATGTCCTGCCAAAGTTGATGAAGAGACTTCACAGAGAATGCAAAGATGGGCAGAAAAGGCATGTGAGGCGGCAGGAATAAAGGCATTTGCGAGAGTAGATGAACTTATGAATGAAGATGGACAGATATTCTGCCTTGAAATCAACACACTTCCGGGAATGACAGCAACAAGCCTTGTTCCTCAGGAAGCACAGGTAGTTGGAATTTCATATGATGAACTTACACAGAAACTTGTTGAGTTGTCATTAGCTAAATATGAATAATTATTAACTGATTGGAGTCAATATGAAGGGAATGACAATTAGAGCCATGACACAGGCTTGTCATGGCATATATCATGGTGATGAAGGTGCAGTTGATATTGAAATATCAGCGATAACAACTGACAGCCGTAAGATTCAGAAAAATGGAGTGTTTATTGCAATATGCGGTGAGAAAAGTGACGGACATGATTATATAGGAAAATGTTTTGATGACGGTGCGTTGTGCTGTATTTCAGAGCGTGAACTTCCTGGAGAAAGCAGGCCATATATACAGGTTGAATCATCACTTACAGCATTAAAGCAGCTTGCAGCTTATTACAGACAGCAGCTTGATATTAAAGTTGTCGGAATCACAGGAAGTGTCGGAAAAACAAGTACAAAAGAAACAATTGCATCTGTTCTTGCACAGAAATATAAAGTGAAGAAAACACAGGGGAATTTTAATAATGAAATAGGTCTTCCGCTTACTGTTTTTACGCTTGAGGAAAGTGATGAAATTGCAGTGCTTGAGATGGGAATAAGTGATTTTGGTGAGATGACAAGGCTGACAGCAATTGCGTGTCCGGATGTATGTGTGATTACAAATATCGGATGGTGCCACCTTGAAAATCTTAAAACAAGAGATGGAATTCTTAAAGCCAAGACTGAAATATTTAAGTCTATGAATCCTGATGGAACAGTTATTCTTAATGGTGATGATGATAAGCTTATTACAATTAAGGATGTTTATGATAAAAAGCCTGTATTTTTCGGAATTGAAAATAAATGTGGAATATATGCAGAAAATATTGTAAATAATGGTCTGGAAGGCATGACAGCACGTATATGCAATGTTAATACAGCAGATAATATAAATGATTTTGATGTGCATATTCCTGTCGCAGGAATACATATGGTATATAATTCAATGGCAGCAGCTGCTGTTGGAGCGGAATTTGGTCTTACATCTGAACAGATTGCAGATGGAATTGCAAATATGGAGACAATAGCTGGAAGAAATCATATTATAAAAACAGATAGCCTGCTTATACTTGATGACTGCTACAATGCAAATCCTGTTTCAATGAAATCATCAATAGATGTCCTTGCATCGTCTAAAGGCCGCAAAGTAGCAATTCTTGGTGACATGTTTGAACTTGGAGAAGAAGAAAAACAGCTTCATTACGGAGTTGGAGAATATTTTAAAAATAAAAATATAGACGTGCTTATTACAGTTGGTGAGCTTTCTAAAAATATTGCAGCAGGTGTAAGAACTGTTTCTGCCTGTGATGTTCATTCGTATAATACGAAAGATGAGCTTGAAAAAGATTTTACAAAATTATTAAAAAAAGGTGACAATATATTGGTCAAAGCATCACATGGAATGCAGTTTACTAAGATTGTTGACTCCCTTGAAAAGCTTGAATTGTAGAGAAGAAGAGTTTTTATTTACTCTAGAGAACACATTTTACTTAAAAAGGAGGAATCTGTATGAAAAAAATTTCGTTGACGATATTGGCACTTGTAGCAGTGCTTATGCTTGCATCATGTGGCAAAGCAAAGAAAGTTTCCATAGCTGGAAGCTGGGGTGCTGACAGTGGAAGTGAGACAGTATATCTTTTTAATGAAGACGGAACTGGTAAAATTTCAATTGGAACAACAGTTTCAAAGTCGTTCACATATGAAACGAACGACAACACATTAAAGATTGCAACTGAAATACTTGGACAGAAGGATGAACAGGAATATACATATAGTATAGACGGTGATGTCCTTACTATGACAAGAAATAATGAATCGGTAACATATACAAAACAGAAATAAAGATTATTAATCCCCCATCGGCTGATAAGAGGCTGATGGGGGTTTTGTATATTGTATATTAAATTGGCATGTCTGTAAGTTCTGCTAAATTAAATATGTCCAATTGGTATATATCGTTAAAAATACAAATATACTTATTGACAGAAAAATACCGGGGGATAAATATACTATGTATGAAATAATATTTTCTAAAGTATAGTAGAATACAGGAGGAAAGAACATGTTTAGAAAAGGTTTAGCAAAAAAGATAACAACAGTTATTACAGCAGCCGTACTTACAGTTATGGCAGTAGTTCCTGCTATGGCAGCAGGAAAACTGGATAAGGGAACGATATATCCGGTAGGAAGTATAACAAGTGCGAAGTCGTATGAACTTTCATCAAGAGTAACAATGAGCAGGGCTAAGTATCCATATTCAGAATTACATATTCTTAATTGGGAGAATGAATATGAGAAGATGTTTGGCACAACAGAAAAAATAGTTGAACAGTTAGGCAATTCATATAAAGAAGGAGCTGATGTAGAACTTGTAGGTCTTGTCGGATACAGCAATTATAATTTGGATTTTTATGATACTTTGGAATTTAATATTACAAATGTAGAGGCTGGAGCCAAGATTGTTGCGATTGCAATAAAAAATGAGTGGGTTGGAACTTCAGTTCCTTACGAGTGTGTTAAAAAGACATTTGTCTGCGATACAACAGTAGATGAGGATGATTTAGTTAAAGTTTCTGTAACAAAAGATATGATGAAGCAGACAAAATCACGATATTACATGTGCGATTTTGCTTTCGTCAGAATGTCAGGTGTGAGCGATGATTCACAGAATTCTTCAGGTACAGTAACATCTAAGCCTAAGGATGAATTTTCAGAAGATGCAAAGCTTACAGACGAAGATGGCAACGAAGTAAAGGCAGAAGATGTCAAGAGTGTTGTTACAGCTTTAGATGAGACAAAGACAGCAGAAGTAAAGGAAACACTTGCAAAGAATGATGTTACAATCGCAGAAGATGCAACAGTTGACTATGTTGATATCAAGCTTAATGACAGCAACAACAAGGTAGTAGTTCTTTCAAATGGTACAGTAGTAGTAACAGTGCCGGCAAAGGAAAACATGTCAGCAGACAAGTATACAGTTAAGGTATATCATATCAAAGCGGACGGAACAATGGAGACAGTACCGGCAGAGCTTACATCAGAAGGCGTAAAGATTACAGCAACATCATTCTCACCATATGTAATTGTATACGAAGCAAAAGCTTCAACAGAAGCACCTTCAACATCAAAAGATGATATAAGCACAGGTGACAGCATGATGGTAATATATGCATCATTTGCAATGGTACTTGCACTTGCAGGAGCAGCCGCTTATTCAAAGAAGAGAGCTTAATAAATAACAGTGTAAATAGAATACTTTAGAAAATCGGGAGTCCGTTGCATTTTTAATCTGCAACGGACTTTTTTGTTTATAATAAAAATATATTTATTGACAAGTAAATGTAAAAAAGAGTACAATAAATATAGAAAAAATTAAAAGGAATATAATATGAATAAAAAACAAAAATCTTTTATACAAAAAATCATATATATTTTATCTGGTAT
>OODC01001029.1_pt1 | contig 14543 bp, 10 predicted proteins | sample 1671711 | NCBI WGS metagenome assembly OODC01 (sample SAMN06348184, study PRJEB24527) | human gut metagenome | reverse complement strand
TCGCCGCCGAAGAAATCCACCTCGAGGTTGCGGCGGCTGCCGGAATTCTCGATGAGGAAATCCATTGCACGCTTGCCCACCTCAAAGCTCATCAGGGCACGCTCGCCCTGATAGCGGCCCTGCGAGGCGAAGCAGTAGGAGCAGTTCAGGTTGCAGGTGTGGGCCACATGCAGGCAGAGGGCCTTGACCACGGTGTTGCGGTTCTTGAAATCGAACGCGAGGTTCTCATAGGTATCGGGGCTCCACAGCTTGCCGGATTCCTTCAGGCTTGCCACGTCATCAATGCACTGGCGCAGGTCGGCCTCGGTCACGTCCTCACGGTCGCCGTACTTTGCCATCATGGCGGCAACGATCTCGTCGGCGGTGTGGTCGGGGTACATGGCAATGACATCATACGCCACCTCATCCACCACATGCACCGAGCCGCTGCAGGTATCCAGCACGATGTTATAGCCGTTCAATTGATACTGATGTACCATTTTATTCTCCATTCCATTGTAATATAAAAAAATGCCGCCCGGCAAAGGCGGCATCCGATTTGCAGAAATTACTTGTTGCTGTTCTCGCACTTCTGGTTAGCCACGCCGCAGGAAGTCTTGCAGGCAGACTGGCAGGAAGTCTGGCACTCGCCGCAGCCACCGGTCACAACGCTCTTGGTCAGGTCACGAGTAGCGATCGTCTTAATACGTTCCATAATTAAAAACCTCTCTAGCTCCAAATAGTTGATACGCAGAACCACCTGCGCATTGTTATCTTGATATAGGATAGCACGGTTCCGGGATTCTGTCAAGATTTTTGTCGCATCTTCTGTGGGCAGTATTTTGTAAGCTGTACAAAGACGAAGCCCTACCCCACCGGCTGATACTTTTCCAATATTGTATGCAGCCCCAGCTCCCGGGCCTTGCCCAACAAGTACCGGTAGCGGGCCAGAAGGGCCTGCCGCTCATAGATATGCTGTTCGATGAGGTCGGTATCCACCTCAAGGTCGAACATCATCTCGTTCCGGTGCAGGCAGAACAGGCACTCTTTCAGCTCCTCCTCCAGCTCCGGGTGGTAGCGCTCGTGTTCGGTGTCCCGCGGGATGCGGGGCGAAAGCAGGGTCTTTTCCTTTTGCGTGGTCTGGGTCATAGCAGTTCCTCCTCTTTGTGCGTCTTTGCTTCTTCTGATTTCCAGTATATGCAAAGAGCATGAGAAGGATGACGGAATCAAGCAGCCCGCAAGAACTCCTGCGAAAGTGCGTCTTTTTTTCGATTTCTGCAAAAAATTTCAAAAAAGCGCTTGACAAAGCGGCGCTTTTTCCGTATAATAGCACACGTTGAGCGGCTCACCCCGCAAGACAGACCCAAGCTGATGGGGATTTGCATAGTGGTAGTGCGGTAGACTCTGACTCTACTTGTGGGAGTTCGATTCTCTCATCCCCAACCAAAAGACATCCGAACACTTCGGATGTCTTTTTTGTTCTTTTTTATAGAGAAAGCAAAAGAGCGATGCAGCAAACGCTGCATCGCTCTTTTTGGTTAACGGCAATCAGTAATTCAGACCGAAGCCGCTGCGGTAGTAGTTGCCGTCGGCATCGCAGTAGGCGTAGCTGCCGCCCTTGACGTTGGCGAGGATAGCGGGATCAATGTACTGATCCTTATCGTAGCCGGGCACGTCGTTGGGAGAGGCACAGATCTCACGCACCACACCGTCGATCTCCTGCTCGGTGATGGCAATGACGGCGGGGTCAGAGACCATGGTCAGGCTCAGCTTGCCGGTGGGGGCAAAGTCGCCGCTGATGACATCGACCTGAGCGTTCAGGGCGTTGTTCAGGGCAACGGCGCTGACGGTGTACTGGATGGTCAGTGCGTCGCAGTAGGGCTCCAGCTTGTCCAGCAGCCAGGGGTTGCAGACCACGCAGGTGCCAACCACCTTGCCGCCGCGGGCATGGATGGCATCGGCCAGTTCCTTGATCTTCTCCACGTCCTTCAGGGTGACAACGGTGACCTTGTTGCCGGTCTTTTTCTGGCTCTTGTTGCGCTCGCGCTCGTCGGTGACGATCTCGCCCATCTCGATGACGGGCATTGCGTACTGGTTGAACACCAGACCGTTGCTGATGGGCCAGACGTGCAGGTAGAGCACATCGGCCTCCTCCGGGGTGGCCACCACGGTGTAGCCCTTCTTCTCAAAGGCTTCCGTCAGGGTCTTGCGCAGAGCGGCATCCTCGTCTGTGTTGCCCAGACCGGCACCCATGGCCTGTGCCATCTGTGCAAAGCCGGAGTCCACACCCTTGAAGGTGACGATGCAGACCTTCTGGCTCTTGGCCAGAGGCAGGAGCTTCTCGTGGTTCTTGACCAGAACAACGGCCTTCTGGTTGGCCTCGTAAGCCTTCTTCTTGGCACCATCGAAGTTATCCACGCGGGCCTGATCGGCCTTGTCGGGGTCGAGGTAGGGGTTATCCACCCGCTTGGTGCGGAACAGGCTCAGCAGACGGTTGTAGCTGGCGCGGTCCAGATCTGCCTTGGGCAGCAGACCGTCCTCCACAGCCTTGACGATGTTCTCGGGGTCGGTGTTGCCGCCGATGACATCGGTACCGGCAGAGATGGCCTTGGCGTAGCGCTCAGGCTCGGTGAGGTTCTCCACGCCGTAGATCTGAACGGTGGTGATGCCGGAGTCGGAGTTGACATAACCGTCAAAGCCCATCTTGTTCCGGGCCAGATCGGTGATCAGCTCCTTGCTGTAAGCGCTGGGCACTTCCTCGGTGCTGGTCACCTCGCCCCGGTAGGTCTGGGGCACGGCACGGCCATCGGTGGCAATACGGGAGTAGTCCGGCATGATGGAAGAGACCTTGTGGTCAAAGGCGCGCTGGAACGGGGGCAGATGATACTTTTCCATCGAGCCGGGGGTGCGGTAGATGCGCCACTGGCCGATGGGCACATGAGGCTCAAAGCCATTCTCAGAGGGGGCATCGCCGGGGAAGTGCTTGATGGTCAGAACAACGGAGCCTTCGTTCAGGCCGTTGTCGCCATCCTGATAGCCCTTGACCAGAGCCTCGGCAATATCGCTGGTGACATCGGGACGCTCGCCGTAGGTACCGGAGGTACGGGGCCAGCGGGGGTCAGAGGTCACATCGACCTGAGGGCCGTACATGATGTTCAGGCCCTCAGCCTTCATCATCTTGCGGTCGGTCTGGGCCATCTCATAGACCATGTCGGTGTTGCCGTCGCCAATGACAGCCGCGCCGATGCCCAGAGAGTCCGGGTAACCGATGTTGATGGGGTTGGTGTGGAGAGAGTACGGAATGGCCACGCCGCCCTTGCAGGCCTCGTATTCCAGCATCTGGGTGCCGGCGTTGTGGTACAGGGCCACCATGCCGGCCTCGCAGCGCATGTCACCGCGGTAAACACCGGCGGCGATGTGCTTTTCCAGAACGTGGCTGTCATCAATGCTGACGGTCATGCCGGGCAGAGGGCCGGGCATGGGCTTTTCACCGGGATTGTGGTGCTTGTAGATCTTGCCCAGCTCCAGCTTGCCTTCGGCGTTGGTGGCCTCGGCACGGGTGGGTACCACAGGGGTGTTGAACAGGGTGTTCAACACAAGGCCTGCCTGCTGATCCAGCCGCAGATGCTTGACCATATCCTCAGCGCGCTGCTCAGGGCTCAGCCGCCAATCCTTGTAGGGGGCCAGCTCGCCGCTGTTGTCCAGATCCTTAAAGTACAGGCCGTCCTTGACGATCACGCCGCAGGTGGTCACACCGATGTCGGGGCCGTTGACGTTGTGGAAGATGACCGGCTCAAGGTACTGGTCAATGATCTGCTCGCCCTCTTCCAGAGCGTAGGGTGCAGGGATCACGCCGTCTTTGGCCTCTGCCCACTGGTCGGCGCTGGTATACCGTGTCTGCATAATGTTTCTCCTTTGTTTCTGTGCCTGCCACAGCACAGCTGATATATTACTTGCCTGTTTATTATACTTCCAGCGCAGATCGTTCGCAAGCAAACAAATAAAAAAAGTTACAAACTTTGGCGTAGTATACAAGGATGTTCTGCCGGATTTGTGCAACTTTCCCCTATCCTGATCCACAAGCCGGGGTCGCTTCCTGCTGACAATGCCACTTAAAAATAACCCTCTCAGTCAAAGCCTGCGGCGTTGACGGAGAGGGTCGTATCCTTAATTTACCAGATCATCTGGATGCGTCCTGCGCCGTACGGGTCCTCGTAGTTGAGCAGGTAGCCGGGGTAATCGGCCAGCGGGCTGTTGGCGCTTGCCAGATGCGGCAGACCGTTGGCATCCACGCCGCCGAACATGGCTGCGTAGCTGGACATGACAAGGTAGTCCTCAGAGACATAGTCTTTGATGAGAGTCGCGCCATCGAACATGGCAAAGCCATCGCCCAGATTGCGCAGGGTGTAGTTCATGCCGGCCAGAGCGTAGGTGGCGTTCGGGTCAAGGGGCTGATAGGTACCGGTGGTCTTGTCGTAGATCTCCACATTGCTGACACGCGGGGTGGCAGCGCTGCCGGTCCAGACATTCTTGTCGTTGGTCTGAACGGTGTTGGGGATCATGGGGTGGATCGTGTACCTGGCACCTGCCACCTGCAGGAAGCCGCCGTTCTCCTTGCCCTCAGCACCGGCAAAGCGGGCACCAAACTCCAGAGCGTCCTGGATCTGCTGGCCGGTCACGGACATCAGGCAGGCCACGTTGCCAAAGGGGCTGACGGTCTTGCAGGTCTTGAAGCTCCAGGGGCCAGCCTCCACATCGGTGCGGATGCCGCCGCCGTTCATAATGGCGATATCACAGTGGAGCTCCTCGATCTCGTTGAAGTAGGTGTAGATGCCGTCGGCCACGAAGTCGCCGAGGTTGGTCTCGCCGGAACGGATGCGGCGCTTGCCGGTGGCGGGATCGTTGATGTAGAATTTGGTATCGCCCACTGCGATCTCCTCGCCCAGCATATCATCCACTGCGCTGATCCAGTTGGAGGCGGTGGCGGCCACGGCAGCGTCCAGACCCTCGTAGGTGTCGATGAGCTCAGTGGTGATGGTGCCGTCCGCGCCCACAGTCATCTTGCCGATGTTCTTGAAGTAAGAACCGGTCTGGGTCAGGGTGACTGCCTTGCCGGAAGCATCGGTGACCTGCTTGTTGGCCATCACGGTGTGGGAGTGGCCGTCGATGAAAGCGGTAAAGCCGTGGGTGTGTGCAATGACTTCCTCACTGGTCCAGGGAGAGGAGGAGGGGTCAACGCCCAGATGGCCCAGACCGATGATGGTGTCAGCGCCCCAGAACTCAGCCTTGTCGATGGCCTTCTGAACGGCATCGTAGAGCTTCTGGCCGTCCTCGCCGCCCAGAATGTCATAGATGTACTTGGTCTGGGCATCGTTCATAAAGTAGGCCGGGGTAGACTTGGTGAAGGTCTCGGGGGTGGTCACGCCCACAAAGGCGATCTTGCGGCCGCCCACAAAGAAGAACTTGACGCTGGGCAGAACGTTGAAGCCGGTGCGCAGATCGACCCAGTTGCAGGAGACATAGGGGAAGTCGGCTTCCTGGATCACAGCCTTGGCACGGGCCATGCCGTAGTCGAACTCATGGTTGCCGGGGGTGGCCAGATCGTAACCGACCTCGTTCATCAGCTCGATGATGGTAGCGCCGTCATCCATGGAGCCGTAAGCGGTGCCCTGGATATGGTCGCCTGCATCCACCAGCAGCACATCCCGGCCGGTGTCCTCGATGCTCTTTTTCAGGGCAGCAATGGCGGCATAGGTGGGCTTGGGGGACTTGTTGTCGATATAGGTGTGGACATCGTTGGTGTAGAGGATGGTCACATCCGCTTTGTCACCAAAGAAGCAATTGGTCTCCTCCGCAAAGGCGGCGGGTGCACCGACAGAAACTGCGGTCAGTGCCGTGGCAGCACCGGCAGCCTTGATAAAGCTGCGGCGGGTAATGAACTGTTTCACAGGGAAAGACCTCCTTTGATTCAATACGCTCTTTCAGCCCTCTCCTTCCATGCTGTGCAGCGTTGTTTTCCCTTTTGGGGAACCGGCTGGCTTCAGCAAGACCGAGAGGGCTGTTTGTTACCTAAATCTTAACATAGAACCCCAGTTTCCGCAAGGGATTTTTGTAAAATTTGTGTCAAGAAATCCCACAATAGTCATACTGTTTTGGTAAAACATTTGAAAATTCCGAGAAAAAGGGCAAAGCCCCGCATCCCATGGAAAGGGTGCAGGGCTTTGCCGCATTCAGAAAAGAGGGTCAGAGGATCGGGGGACGATTCTCAGACAGCATCAGATGGCATGGTATTCTTTGAGGAACTTCTCAAGGTCGGTGCCCTCGATCTTTTTGAGCACTTCCTTGAGGGCTACCCGCTGGATGAAGGGCAGATCCATATCGGTGATCTTCTTGCCGTCACGCAGTTTGACCGTTGCATCGATCAGGCTGCGGACATCATAGGTGCTGCCCCAGACCTCGGGCACGCCGCGGTCGATGTTGAGCAGGGTGTAAACCGCTTCCATGCCGGTGCGCATGGAGTACTCGGTGGTGAAGATGGTGTCACGGCCGGTCTCGGCAAACTGGCCCAGGAAGGCGAAGTTGACAGCGCCCTGGGGCACGATGTCAGGGCGGTCGCCGAAGGCACGGGGCATGAAGAAGGCATCGATATAGGGCATCATCACAGGCACGGTGTTGGCGCTGTGCTCAGCCAGCTCGGCAATGTCCTCCTCGGGCACGCCGATGTGATACAGCCACTCCATGCAGATCTCGCGGCCGGTGCAGTCGCGCATGGGCTTCTTGACGTAATCGCCAGGTTTGTCGCTGAACAGGCCGTAGACCCAGACGCAGAGCTGGTTCTTGGGCTGATCACGGAACTGCTGCTGACGGTTCAGGGTCCAGCTGAGCAGCCAGCTGGAATCCTTGACCGTGACGATGCCGCCGGTGACGGTGTGGCCGCTGAAGGGGTCACGCTTGCAGATCTTCTTGATATACTGGGGGATCTTGTCGTCCAGGGTGGTGATGGTGGCGCTTTCCCAGTTGGACAGCTCCGGCTGAGAGCAGAACTTTTCGGGATGGCCGAAGGAGGGATCCTGTGCAGCAATCTTCTTCCACAGATCCCAGCCGTTGCCCGGCTTGATGGTGGGATCAAAGCCTGCGGCCTTGTCCTGAGAGCCGATGGTGCAGCTCTCCACGCAGCCGCCGTTGGTGATGAAGAGCAGATCGTTCTCGGTGAGGTCGATGGTCCTGCTTTCCCCCTTGTGATCCACGGTCACGCTGCTGGCCTGCTTTTTGCCGCCCTCGATCCGGAACTGGACATCGGTGACCTTGGTCTCGTACTGGAAGTCCACGCCGTGATCCTTCAGGTAGGTGACCATGGGCAGGATGATGGACTCGTACTGGTTGTAGCGGGTAAAGCGCAGGGCGGTGAAATCGGGCAGACCGCCGATGTGGTGGATATAGCGCTTGAGGTAGAGCTTCATCTCCAGCGCGCTGTGCCAGTTCTCAAAGGCGAACATGGTGCGCCAGTACATCCAGAAGTTGGAGGAGAACACCTCATCGTCAAAGATATCGGTGATCTTTTTATCCTGCAGCTGCTCGTCCGGGGTGAAGAAGAGCTTCATGATCTCCATGGCACCCTGATCGGAGATGGCGAACTTGCCGTCGGTGTGGGCATCCTGGCCGCGGTTGACAGTGGCACGGCAGAGGGACTTGTTGGGGTCCTCCTTGTTCAGCCAGTAATACTCGTCCAGCACGCTGGCACCCTCGGTCTCCAGAGACGGGATGGAGTGCAGCAGATCCCACATGACCTCGAAGTGGTTGTCCATCTCACGGCCGCCGCGCATGACATAGCCGATATCGTACTTGTAGCCGTCGCAGGCACCGCCGGGCAGCGGGTCCTTCTCAAACACATGGATGTGGCCGCCCTGCATCTGGCCGTCACGGACCAGGTAGCAGGCGGCAGTCAGGGCCGCCAGACCGGAGCCGATGAGGTAAGCAGATTTATTGTCAACGCCCTCAGGCTTTTTGGGGTGTGCAAATGCTTCGTAGTTGCCACTGGAATAATACATACCGGGAACCTCCTGTAAATCGTATTGGGAAGACTGCGTTCATGGTTCTGTGTCGTCTTCCCTTTCGTTGTGCCTAGTATACCCCAGTGGTTTTTCCTGAACAACAAACAAATCCTGAACAGTGTATAAAATTTATACAAAACACAACCATTGTCGGAAATATGACGAAACTGTGTATAACCCCCCAGTCACCTGCGGTGACAGCCCCCGCTAATAGGGGGGCCTTTGGCATTGCATGAGGCTCTGCAAGTTCCCCTTTCTGCGCAGACTGCACCATTATGCCAAGGGCTCCCCTACCAGGGGAGCTGGCGCGAAGCGCCTGAGGGGTTTAGTCCAACAAAAAAAGCGCTCACCCTCCAGGGAAGGTAAACGCTTGCGTTTCTTTATCAGTTATTTTGTTTCAGGTGCCACCTCAAAATCGACCTTGCCAAGGTTGATATCGGCGCGGACGATGGTGATCATCATGCTGTCGCCCAGGCTCCAGGTCTTGCCGGAGGCGGGGTCAGAAAGGCGGATGCCCTCGGTGAGGGTGGTGCCGGTGGCGGTCAGGCTGGAAGCGGGCACAAAGCCCTCCACGCCGTTCTCCAGCTCCACAAAGATGCCGCGCTGGGTCACGCCGGAGATGATGCCCTCGTAGCCCTCACCCAGATGGCGGCGGGCGTACTCGGCCTTGTAGTAATCCTCGGCCTTGCGCTCGATCTGAACGGCCAGCACTTCCCGCTCGCTGGACTGTTTGGAGGCCTTCTCCGCGAAATCAGTGTAGCGGACGATCATGGTCTCCTTGTCGGTGCCGCTGAGCAGGTCGGTCATCATGCGGTGGATGGCCAGATCCGGGTAGCGGCGGATGGGGCTGGTGAAGTGGGCGTAATCCTTGAGCACCAGACCATAGTGGCCCTTGGGCTTTTCCTCATAGCAGGCCTTGGACATGCAGCGGAGCATTCCGGTGTTGACGATCTGCTCAAACGGGGTGCCGCGCACACCTTCCAGAATGGCGCTCAGCTCCTTGGGGGTGGGCACTTCCTTGGCAAAGTGGTCGTTGATGCCGCAGGCCTGCAGCAGGCTGTGCAGGCGCTCCAGCTTCTCGCCGTTGGGCTCCTCGTGGACACGGTAGACAAAGGGGATCTGCTTGACCCGGGCAAAGTGGGCGGCGCACTGGTTGGCCAGCAGCATGAACTCCTCGATCATGGCCTCGCTCTCGCCGGAGGTACGCTTTTTCACATTGATGCAGTGGCCGTTCTCATCCAGAATGAGCTTGACTTCCCCGCTCTCGAAATCGATGCAGCCGCGCTCCTTGCGCAGGCGGGCGCGGTGGGCGTACAGCTCCTTCATGGCGGGCAGCTGATCCAGCACCTCGGCATACTTGGCCTGCGTCTCGGCATCGGCAGTGCCGGCCAGCAGGGCGTTGATCTCAGAATACACGCCCTTGACCCGGCTGCAGATGATGGACTTGACGAACTTGTAGTCGGTCAGGTTGCCGTCCTGATCCAGACGCATCAGGCAGGAGAACGCCAGGCGCAGCTCCTTCTCGTTCAGGGAGCAGATGCCGTTGGAAAGGCTCTTGGGCAGCATGGGCACGACCTGATCCGCATAGTAGACCGAGGTGGCGCGGTTGAAGGCCTCCTCGTTCAGCTCACTGCCGGGCTTGACGTAGTGGGAGACATCGGCAATGTGAACGCCCAGCTCATAGCCGCCCTCGGAGAGCCGGGTCAGGCTGACGGCATCGTCGATATCCTTGGTCTCGGCGCTGTCGATGGTGAAGATGGGCAGAGCGCGCAGATCCATGCGGCCCTTGCAGTCCTCCTCAGACACGGTCATGTCCTCGAACTTCTTGGCCTCGTCCCGCACCTTCTCGGGGAAACGGGTGTGGATGTCCTTGGCATAGAGCAGGGCCTTGGCGCAGCGCTTGGCTTCCTCGCAGCTGCCAAAGCGCATGGAAACGCCCACGCGGTGATCCTCCTGCCGGGTCCCGCGCTGCAGGATCTCCACAGCCACCTTGTCGCCGTCCTTCGCGCCGCCCTCGCAGTCGCGCTGGATGGTCATGGAGATGGCCGGGCAGTCATCGGGCACGAACTTCAGGCGGCCCTCGATGCGGCGGGCAGTGCCCACCATGTCGTTCTTCTGCTCGAGCACGGCAAGGATCTCGCCCTCATCGCTGCCCTCCACCCGGGGGTGGGCAAACTTTTCCACCAGAACGGAATCGCCGGGCATGGCACCGCGGGTGAAGCGGCCCGGGATGAAGATATCACCGGATTCATCCTCCAGCATCACAAAGGCAAAGTTCTTGCCCAGCTTGACCACCTTGCAGGGCAGGGCCTTTTCGGCACGGCCGGAGCGGGCAGTGAAGAACACGCCGGACTTCTGGCAGACCACAGCGTCGTGCACCAGCTCGTCCAGAGCCTCCATCACCTTGCGGTCCGCAGCACGGTCGCCGCCGAACTTTGCCTTGAGGTCCTTGACCATGCAGGGCTGGTTCTGGATGGCATGTTCAATTTTATCGCGTAATGACATATTTTTCTCCTTAACACTTTTCCGGCATTCTCCAATGGAACCCGGACAACTTCTTTCCCACGAGAGGTTTAGACAGAAAAACAGCCCCGCCTTACACGGGGCTGTACACGGGTGCTCAGGCCAGACGGCTGGCAAACACACAGGCCAGGATAGCCACCACAAAGAACACGATGCCTGCAATGCGGGTCACCTTGGCCAGCATCTGATCCGCAGGGGTCAGGCGTGCATTGTTGGCACCGCCCACACCACCGTTGATGGCACCGGCCAGACCCTGACCGTGGGTGTGCTGCATCAGGGTGAGGAGGATGATGACGGCCGAGACGACCAGCAGGATGGCACCGCCGACGATTTCAATGACAGACATGGATGGAACGCTCCTTTTATCTTTAGTTTCATAGAGACTGCATACAAATACAAGTGTATGATAGCACAAAAGGCCGGGAAATGCAAGAAAAACCGTGGGTTACGGGGCCAGAATTTCCAGCCCTGCCGCCACCCGGGCAAAGATGGCCGCGCTGGAAAAGGCAGGATCGGCCTGCGTGTCCTGCAGCACCACAATGGTATAGCGGGGCTGCTCTGCCGGGACAAAGCCCGCAAACCAGTAATTTTTCAGCTCTGTACCGCCGGAAAACTGGCCGGTCTGGGCCGTGCCGGTCTTGCCTGCCGCGGTCTGGCCGGGCAGGGCAGCCTCATGGCCGGTGCCCCCGGCCACCACACCCGCCAGCAGATCCTGCAGGGCGGCGGCGGTGCGCTTTGTAAGCACCCGCCTGCTCCGGACATGGGAAAGCGCCGTGAGGGGTGTGCCGGTGGTCTCGTCCAGAGTGGTCTCCAGCAGCAGCGGGGTGCGGCAGATCCCCCCGCAGGCAATGGTGTTCATCATGGCGGCGACCTGCAGGGGGGATGCCAGCAGCTCCCCCTGCCCGAAGCAGAAATTGGCGTAGGCCCCGCTGGACGCAAGGGTCTCCCGCTCCGGCAGGACCCCAGCCGCCGTGTGCAGGGCATCGGTGAGCGGGATCGCCTGCCCGAAGCCCAGCTGCTCTGCCATGGCGCGGACAGCATCGGCCCCCAGCGCCTGCCCCAGCCGGATAAAGTAGCCGTTGCAGCTCTTTTCCAGCGCGCCGGCCAGATCCACCTCACCATGGGGAATGCCGCCCGCACAGCGGAAGATCCGGCCATCCACCGCGCACCAGCCGGGGCAGGTGTAGACAAAGCCGCTCTCCCCTGCCTCCAGCGCCGCTGCCGCCACCACCGGCTTGAACACCGAGCCAACGGCATAGCACTGGAACGCCCGTTCCAGCAGGGGGCTGTCCGGGGCGTTCAGGCTGGCCGAAATGTTTTCCGGATCATAGCCGGGGCGGCTGGCGCAGGCCCGCACCTTGGCGTTGGCGGTGTCCAGCACCAGGATGCAGCCGCTCTGCATCATCTCGTTGGCCACGGCCTCGGCGGTCTGCTGGATCTCCCGGGAAAGGGTCAGCTGCACCCCCACTGCCCCGCTGTCGGCGGGGGTGAGGACGGGCTCGGCCCGCAGCTTTCCCTGGGCGTTGACGGTGCAGAGCAGGGTATCCCCCGCCCCGCTGCCGGTGAGCAGATCATCAAAGGCGGCTTCCAGCCCGGCGGCACCGTGGCCCTCGCCATCAAGGTACCCCAGCAGCTGCACTGCCAGCGGGGCGGCAGAGCTTCGCCGTGCCGCCGGCCAGCAGGAAACGCCCAGCGCGGAAACATCCCGGTCCACCTCCAGCAAGAACGGGGATGCGGCGTTCCGCTTCTGGTAGAGTGCCGCCTGCCCGGCGGCATCGGTGTAGGCGAACAGGCGGGCATAGCTGCCCTCCCCGGGCACGCAGAGGGCCATCCAGCGGGTGGTCTGCCCCGTGAGGAGCTGGCCCCTGTGATCATAAAAATTGCCCCGCCGGGCGGGCAGGTGGAGGGTGACCACGCTCTGCGCCGCCGCCCGGGCCCCATAGGCCGTGTCGGAGCAGAGCCAGTACAGGCGGCAGACCACCGCCGCAAAGCAGAACAGCAAGGCCCCATACAGGGCCAGCACCCGTTTGCCGGACATGAAAACGCCCCCTCTCCCGCTTAGGATGGGCAGGAAAGGGGGCCCATAAACAAAAAGAAGGCAGAGCCTCCCGGGTGGGAAGTTCTGCCTTCTGCGGCGTATTGAATTGGTATGGGGAGCCGGTGCGGCTTAGTACATGCCGCCCTTCCAAACCACGTTTTTGGAGCCGGATCACGAATATCGGGAAACGTAGACTTTTGTAGAATTATCAAGGCCACAAGCCGATTTTTCCAGATTCTCCGTTTTTGCACGATCCACGCTTTTCTACGCAAATCTACGCCACTTACCGGGTGATTGGCGTAAGTTTTGGCGTAAGTTTTGGCGTAAGCAATTCCGCTTCATACGTCGAAAATCACAGGTTGCCGGCGATCTGTTCAAAGGCTCTTTCAACCGATTCAAAGCTGCTGTGCGTGTAGACATCCAACGTCACACTGGCATTGGAGTGTCCCATCAGGTATTGCAGGCTTTTTACATCCAGCCCGGCCTGCTGAACATTGGTGCAGAAGGTGTGTCGCAGCACATGAGGTGTAATGCGCGGAACAGGTTTGCCGTACGCCTTCTCAAACTTTCCCTGCACGCCACGCATATAGTTTTCCAAGTGCATTGCCACCTTCGGCATTCCGGACTTGTCCAGAAAGAGGAATCCGCTGCAACCATCCACCAGCGCTTCCACTTTCGTGGACGCTCTGGCTTTTACTACACGCCGCAACGCTGCACAAACGGTATCTGTCATGGGAACATTGCGGATACCGCTTTTTGTTTTCGGCGGTGTGACAAAGTAGGGCTTTTCAGCCGTCCGGCAAAGCTGCCGCCGCACATGGATACAGTGCCGTTCAAAGTCGATATCTGCTCGTGTCAGGCCATACAACTCACTTACACGCAAGCCGGTTCCCATAAGAATGACGATATCATCATAATAGTTGCCGCCATAGTCCTGAACGAATTGCAGATATTTCTCCTGCTGTTCTCTGGTCAGGGCATTGCGCACATAAGCGTCCTTCGGCACAACATCCGACAGCTTGAACTTGAATGGATTCTTGCGGATGATGTCATCCTCCACCGCCATCTCAAACGCCGGTCTGACAACGCTTTGCAGGATTCCTATGGTGTTTTGCTTGAAACCGCTGTCATGCAGAAACACGAACCAGCCTTTCGCATCGGACAATTTTACCGTTTTGATGGCTTTTTGCCCGAAAGGGTCAGCATGAATCCGCTTGACCGCTGTGTTGTACGACCGAAGTGAATTGGGTTTCAACCCACGTTTCAGGTTCATATAGCGGTCAACCAGATCAGCCACCGTCATCTCTCCGGCGGCGTAGTCGATGCCGTCTGCCAGATCGCACCACAGTTCTTCCTCTTTTCTCCGCAGCTCTGTCAGGGATTTAGCGTAAATACAACGCCGTTTCTTGTGGATATCGGTATAACGATAGTCGTAGGTGCCGTTTGCTCTCTGGCTTTCGCCATCTTTCAAAACACGGCCCTTGCTATCCTTGCGCTTTTCAGGCATTTAGAAGCTCCTTTCTGTGAAAAGCGCATATAGGGGTTAATTTTAGTATACCATACCGACCATGCGATTTCCACCGATATCGAATAGAAAAGACGTTGCATCATTCTCAAATAGAATACGCCTGCTCGATAAAGCAATCAAACAGACGGCGCTTGATCAAACGCTTGTTGCCCACCCAAAGGACAAATTTGCACTTATCCTCGTTGGTAATCTCGCGCAGTTTATTGATGCCAATGCCGGAGTATGCTGCAGCTTCCTCCAGCGTCAGGTTGCTCTTTTCCCAGATCGGAACTTGTCGGGACTTGGTCCCTCCATCTTGCTGATGCAAGACCGTTCCGTCGCTTGAAGTCCCCACCGGGGACTTCATTGCTTCGCAAACGCGAACTTCCTTCATAGGCAGACCTCCAATTCCTTGTAACCGAACGCCTGTAACCGGGCAGGAAAA
>OODC01001015.1_pt1 | contig 14633 bp, 10 predicted proteins | sample 1671711 | NCBI WGS metagenome assembly OODC01 (sample SAMN06348184, study PRJEB24527) | human gut metagenome | reverse complement strand
TGCGTCTGGGTGCCGAGACCGTGTACATCGTCTACCGCCGCGGCATGGCCGAGCTGCCTGCCCGTAAGGAGGAGGTCGAGCACGCCGAGGAAGAGGGCATCATCTTCAAGACCCTGTGCAACCCCGTGGAGATCCACGCCAACGACGAAGGCTTCGTCCAGTCCATCACCTGCGTGGAGATGGAGCTGGGCGAGCCCGATGCTTCCGGCCGCCGCCGCCCCATCGAGAAGAAGGGCAGCGAGTTTGAGCTGGACGTGGACACCGTGATCATGAGCCTGGGCACCAGCCCCAACCCGCTGATCCGCTCCACCACCCCGGGTCTGGAGACCAACAAGCACGGCTGCATCGTCACCGACGGCGACGACGGCAAGACCAGCCGTGACGGCGTGTACGCCGGCGGCGATGCCGTGACCGGTGCTGCCACCGTCATCAAGGCCATGGGCGCCGGCAAGGCTGCCGCCAAGGCCATCCACGAGTACATCCAGAACAAGTAATTTCTGCCAAATGGCGCAAATCCCCTGTTTCCTTTGGGAAACAGGGGATTTTTCCTTTTTTAGGAAGACCAGACAGATTATCTATATTTCATTTACAATTCGTCCCACTTTATGGTATACTATTTCCATCTTACGAAAGCACCAGGGGCTGCCGCAGCCCTTGCTCTGTTTGCAGGAGGTGTGCCCCATGCACTCGTTATTGATCCTGGTCCTGATCCTGGACGCTCTCATCGCCATTTCCTCGATACTGAACCTGGTAAATATGGTCCGCGTCAACCTGCTGGTGGAAGAAAAGCAGGCCCAGGCCCTTACGGTGCAGCTGGTGCGAGTGTGCAAGACAAGCGCTGGCAAGGGTGGGCTGCTGTCCTCCTGGTTTGGCGTGTACGCCTGCCCCGGGGAGATCGGCACTGGTGAGTTTACCTCCACCAACCCCTACAGCAGCCCAGAGGCCGTGCCCAAAGCCACCACGGTGGTGCCCATGAAGGCCTCCGGGGTGCTGGAGCACTGCGATATCGGAGCTCACCTGGGCCGTCGTCTGGTGCCGCTGTGGCTTACGGCAGGAGGCTTTTCTCTGCTGCTGGCAGCGTTTATCCGCCTGTAAGGCATTTTCTCTGGACTTTTCGGCGTAGTGCCGACGGCCTGCCTGCTGACCCACAGGCGGACCGCCAGCACAGCGCCGGGAAAATATAAGTATAAAGGAAGGCAATTATGGAACTACTGAAACTACTTGGCATTGTCATCGTCATCGCTGGCTTTGCACTGAAGCTGGACTCCATTCTGGTCATTCTGGTGGCAGCCGTTGTGACTGCACTGGTTGGCGGTCTGGGCCCGGTCACTCTGCTGGAAACGCTGGGCAGCACCTTTGTGGCAAACCGCAGCATGGCCATCTTCATCATCGTGATGCTGGTCACCGGCACGCTGGAGCGCAACGGCCTGCGTGAAGCAGCCGCTGCCCTGATCGGCAAGTTCAAGGGTGCCACCTCCGGCCTGGTCATCGGCATCTACGGCGTGATGCGCTCGATCTTTGCAGCCTTCAACGTGGGCTTTGGCGGCGTGGCCGGTTTCGTGCGCCCCGTCATCATGCCCATGGCCGAAGGTGCCATTGTAGCACAGGGCTATGAGCCCAATGAGGAGCATGTCGAGGAGCTGAAGGGTATGGCTTCCGGCATGGAGAACATCACCTGGTTCTTCGGTCAGGTCCTGTTCGTGGGCGGTTCCGGCGGCCTGCTGGTGCAGAGCACTTTGGCCGGCCTGGGCATCGAGGTGGAGCTGGCCCAGCTGGCTGCCATCGAGATCCCCGTGTGCATCATTGCCACTGTGGTCGCCATCGTATTCTATGTGATCAAGGATCGCAAGATGATCCAGAAGTACTATAAGTAAGGGAGGACAGAAGAATGAGCTTTTTTATGAGTGCTGATTACAGCCTGTCCACCAAGGTGATGGAGATCATCTACTTTATCATCGGCCTGCTGTGCATCTACTGCGGTGTGAAGAACCTGAAGGATAAGGAGAACCCGGAACCCGTGGGCACCTTTATCTTCTGGGCCGTGCTGGGCGTCGTGCTTGCCCTGGGCCGCTGGCTGCCCTCTCTGGTGAGCGGCATCCTGGTGGTGGTGATGTGCATCCCCGCCATCCTCAAGAAGGTCAAGAAGGGCGCTGTCTCTGCTGCCACCAAGGCCGAGACCGAGGCTACCTATGAGAAGATCGGCATGAAGATCTTTGTCCCCACCCTGAGCATCGGCATGCTGGCCGTCGTCTGCGCCATCTCCGGCATGGGCATCGGCCTGTCCGCCCTGAACGGCGTGGCTCTGGGCGTTCTCGTGGCCATCATCCTGCTGATGATCATGAACCGCGACAACAAGCCCTCCACCTTCCTGAACGATTCCGAGCGCATGCTGTCCACCGTGGGCCCCCTGTCCATGCTGCCCATGCTGCTGGCCTGCCTGGGCTCCGTCTTCACCGCTGCCGGTGTCGGCGATGTGATCTCTGACCTGGTCAGCCACATCATCCCCGAGGGCAATGTGAACGCCGGTATCGTGGTGTACGCCATCGGCATGATGCTGTTCACCATGATCATGGGCAACGCCTACGCCGCCATCACCGTGATGACCGTGGGCATCGGCTACCCGTTCGTGCTGGCCCACGGCGCAAACCCGGTGGTCATCGGCATGCTGGCTTTGACCTGCGGCTTCTGCGGCACCCTGTGCACCCCCATGGCTGCAAACTTCAACACCGTGCCCGTGGCACTGCTGGATATGAAGAAGCCCATGGGCGTCATCAAGAATCAGGTTCCTGTCGCCATCATCATGATGGTGGTCCAGATCGTGATGATGATCCTCCTGAAGTGATTTTTTTGTTAGATCGAGTGATTCAATGGAACAAGCAATTCAGCACGGAGCCGATATCATTATTCGCGACTGGGTCCGGCTCCGTGCAGGCGAACGCATCCTGATCGTATCCAGCCAGAAGTATGCTGTCGAGGTGGCGGCCATGCAGCAAGCCGCACAGGCGGTGGGCAGCGTGGCGGATGTGTTGATGCTGGACGACCTGCACGAGCAGGTGGGCCAGTATTTCGATGACCGCGAGGACGCCTTTGACCCCTACAACGCCGTGATCGGTGCTGCCGAGTATTCCCTCATCACCACACGGGCCGTCAAGCGGGTCATCGCCCGCCGCAACCGGTTTTTGTCGCTGCCGCTGAGCACCAGCAACGGGCAGTCACTGCTGAGCTACGACTTCCTGAACATGAGCCTGCCCAAAAGCAGGATCATGGCCAGCATCATCATGGCCTGCTACCAGAACGCCCGACACATCCATGTGACCACGGAGCTTGGCACGAACCTGGATTTCAACATCGAGGGGCGTGTGCCCGGCTTCTTCAACGGCTGCTGCCACGACGGCAAGGGTCTTTCCTCTGCCAGCGTGGAAGTGTATGTGGCACCGGTGGAGAGCGACACCAACGGCATCCTGATCCTGGACGGCTCCATGGGCTATATCGGCATCGTGGACAGCCCCGTGCGGGTGGAGCTGCGCGGCGGCCGCATCGTGGAGATCGAGGACAATGCCAGCGGCAGGCGGCTCAAGCAGTTTCTGGCCCGCTTCCACGACCCGGAGAACATGGTGGTGGCGGCGGAGTTTGGCATCGGGCTCAACACCCACTCCCGCTGTGCAGGCAACTGCTACATCGAGGACGAATCCACCTATGGCACCTTCCATATCGGGTTCGGGCGCAACATTGCGCTGGGCGGTGTGCAGGATGCTTCCGGCCATTACGATCTGGTCACCCACGCTCCCTGCATCTATGTGGACAACCGCATGATCATGGATCACGGACAGCTCACCGTTCTGGAGCCGTCCATTTATATCTGAGAATCGAGGCTTTTTACTATGAAGATTCTGCTCACTGGTTTCGACCCCTTTGGCGGCGAGACCGTCAACCCCGCTTTTGAGGCGGTAAAGCTGTTGCCCGACACCATCGCCGGTGCCGAGATCGTCAAGCAGGAAGTGCCCACCGAGTTCATCCGTGCCGGTGAGGTGCTGGAAGCTGCCATTCAGGCAAACCAGCCCGATGTGGTCATCTGCATCGGTCAGGCCGGCGGCCGCTCCGCCATCACCCCGGAAAAGGTGGCCATCAACCTGATGGACGGCCGCATCGCCGACAACGCCGGTTATCAGCCCATCGACGTGACCATCCAGCAGGACGGCGAGACCGCCTACTTCACTTCTCTGCCCGTGAAGGCCATGGTGCAGAGCATCAAGGATGCAGGCATCCCCTCCGCCCTGTCCTACACTGCAGGCTCCTATGTGTGCAACTACCTGATGTACACCCTGCTGTACCTCATCGACAAGAAGTACCCCAACATCCGGGGCGGCTTCATCCATGTGCCTTACGCCATGGAGCAGGTGGTCAACAAGCCCCTGGGCACCCCCAGCATGGACCTGCACCAGATCGCCCGCGGCCTGGAGAAGGCCGTGGAGGCCGTTGTGAAGAACGACGCCGACCTGGCTGTGGACATGGGCACCACCCACTGAGCACCCCCGCAGAGCCCTTCAAGGCACCCGCTGTGCATCCGCATGGCGGGTGCTTTTTTGTGGACGCTGGCGCGCCAGCTCCCTGTACGCTTGCGGGAAACCGGAACAGAACGATTTGAAATGGCTCCGCGTGCGCTGCGCCATAATTAGAGGAAATATTATTTTTTATTGCAACTCCGGAAAATCTGCGGATTTTCCGGAGTTGCCTTTTCACCAGAGGGGTCATGGCGGGGAGTGGCATCTGATACCGGAATGACATCGCACCGGGAGGGACGTTACGGGATTCCTTTCCGCAAAACGCGAGTTCTCCTTCTGCGCTTTGGCCGCAGGCCAACAGCAGCCGATGCCACTTCCCGTAACGACCCTTCCCGTGAAAAAGCAAATCCGGCGGGGCCGCAGCCCTGCCGGATTTGCAAAATCTAAAATAATTTTTCTGCTATTTATGCCCAGAGCAAAGCGGAGGGCATTCTAAATCGTTTGCCTTCCAGAGAACAGGCCACTTTCCTTAACGCCCCTCCGTGAAAAAACAATCCCGGAAAATCCGCAGATTTTCCGGGATTGCATATCTTTAAAAATAATTTTCCGCTGATATTGCCAGAGCAAAGCGGAGGCAATTCCAAATCGTCCTGCTTACTCCGTGATCCGCCCTGCCGCGCTGGTCTCCAAGACCGGGTAACCGGTGCGGGTGCAGCGCACGGCGCAGCGGGCGCGGCCGCCGGTGGTGCAGGTGAACAGGGTCAGGTCCCAGGCGTCCTCGTCGCTGGCCGTGATCATTTTTTCGATATCGGTGGGCTGGATGGTCTCCACGTTGGACACCTCATAGCTCCAGCGCTGGCCGTCCATGTCGGTAAAGTACACCTCGCTGCCCAGGGCCAGCCACTTGATGGGGCTGAAATGCTTGGCGTAGTTGTGGGCGCAGACCACCATGTTGTCGGCGTAGGTGGAGCCGGAGTAGCGGCCCGGGGCCACCTTGAGGCCCGCATAGCTCCACTCGCTCATCACGGGCAGTTCCAGCCCGATGGACGGGACGGACAGATAGCCGATGTAGCCCCAGCCGTCGATGTCGGTGACGGTCATCTCCTGCTCCGGGTCCAGCTCCGGCTGGACCACCGGCTCTTCGTCCTTCGTCTTGTCCTCCATGGTCTCGGTCAGGGTCTCTTCCAGCTTGCCCAGGGCGTCCTGCGAAGCCTTGTCGGCGCGGTTGGCGTCCCACTGGTTATAGCCCAGCAGAGCCAGTGCGCCCAGAATGAGCAGGATGCCCACGATCATGCAGGCGCGGCCGATCTTCTGCTTTGTGTTCATGCCAGCGTCTCCTTCCGGTCCAGCACCCAGCCGACGGCAAACAGCAGCACGCCGCTGCAAGCCATGAACGGGATGGGCCAGTTCAGCTGGCCGCTCTGGGGCAGTGCATTGCCGTCCGGGCGGCCCGGAGCCACCGGGTTATCCGGTGTGCCGGGGGCCACGGGGTTGTCCGGGTTGCCGGGGTTCACCGGGTTATCCGGCGTACCGGGCGACACCGGGCGGTTGGGGTCGTTGGGATTGACCGGCATGTCCGGGGTGTCGGGCTGGGTGGGCTTGTCCGGTTCCGAGGGCTTCTCCGGCTTGGACGGTTTGTCCGGTTCCGAAGGCGTGCTGGGAGTTTCCGGTTCGGGCGGGGTCACCTCCTGCGTGGGCGCGCCCACCTTGGGGGTGGCATCCACGGTGTAGAGCCAGCCGCTTTCGTCCGCCATGGGCAGCGACACCAGGAAGGAATTGATGGCCTCGTAGCCCTTGGAGTTCTCGGTCTGCACCACGAGGTACAGGCCCAGCGGCAGCGCGTCAAAGGAGACGATGCCCTGCTCGCTGATCTTATGGGTGGTGCCGACGGCGCGGGCGGGCAGCTTGGCTTCCAGCCTGGAAGCCAGCGTGCTGTCCGTCAGGTCGCCCAGCGCGATGCCGCAGCCCGTAAAGTCGGCGGTGTACACAAAGTGCAGGTCGCCGTTGGTGCGGGCCACGTCCGCCACCTTGTACACGGTGAGTGCGCCGCCCCGCAGGGGGACGTCGTTCTGGTAGTCGTACAGGGTCACGTCCATGCTGCCGGTGCGGCTCAGGTCGATGTTGGCGCTGGCCGCAGGGGCTGCCAGCGCGGGCAGTGCACAGCACACGGCCATGCACAGCGCCAGCAGAAGAGCGGCAAACCGGTTGTTTTTGTTTTGTTTCATGGCTGCTCACTCCTCCTTGTTTTGTTTCCCTTTGCGGACCAGCAGCAGGGCTGCTGCAGCGGCCAGTGCGCCGCCCAGCACCCCGAAGGGTGCCGTGCCCATGCCGCCGGTGGACGGCAGCTCGTAGCCGGTGTAAACACGGTTCTGGATGGTAATATTGCCGGTCTGCACGCCGTTGTTGTCAATATACACGTTCCAGTTTCCGGTGGTCTCTTCCTCCACCAGGTAGTGGTACGCATTGCCGTTCTCGTCCGTCAGGGGCAGATCGGTCCCGGACCAGGTAGCAGTCCAGCCGTTATCCTTGTTCAGGGTAGCTTCCTTGAACAGCTCCTTATGCTCCACGTCGTCGGTGTAACGCCACACCTCGATGTCGATCTGCTCTGCCGCAGGATCTACCGGCTGTTTGGTATCCTGGTCCAGCCAGAGCTTGCTGACGGTCAGGTTGCTGTAGCGGTTGGTATACTGGGCCGTGGTGGTCTGGGCGGCACTGCCCACCTGGACGTCCGTGAACAAGATGGTCTTTCCACCATCCATGGCAGTTCCGCCTGTTGCCGTTTCAAAGGCCGTCTGGGGGGTCTCGTTGCTCTTGTGGAACAGCACATAGTGGGGGGTCTTGTCCATCTGGTAGTTCTGGGGTGCTTTGGTCTCCACGATCTTATACAGCACGTCCGGCTTCAGGGTCTGGGGCCCGCCGTTTTCCAGCACCGTCAGGCTCACCTGGCCCTTTTCGTTGGTGGTGACGGTGCCGTTTTCGCCGCCGCTCCAGTGCTGCCAATTCTTGGTTTGCAGATCATACTGCCAGATGGTAAACTCTGCCCCCTGCAATGCCACGCCGGAGTAATCGTCCACCTTGTGGAGCAGGAACTGTCCGGTGGAGGCAGTGGCAGAAGATGCATATTCAAACCGCATGGAACCCGAGTTGGCGGAGGCTCCATTGCCCAGCCTGACGGTGTTGTCCACGTTGTAATCTTCGGCAGCACTGCCCTGCTTTACATCACATTGGTACACCAGGATCATGGCGGTCTGGTTGGGGATCACCATGTGGAGCCAGCCCTTGTCATCTGCCGGCAGCACCTGGTACAGGCTGCGAGGCACTTCCTCCCCTCGGGTCACGGCGTTGGTGGCTGCGTCATACTGGAAGTAATACAGCTTTACAGACTCCGGGTCTCCCCGGACAATGGCACCGTTCTGGGCCGTTACGTCGTCCCACAGCTCAATGGTCGGGGCCTTGGTGGTTTCCACCGACAGGTCCTTCCGGGCCGGGTTCACCACCACCTGGTACTCGATGCGGTCGGTTCTGCCATCCACCAGCTGTCCGGTCTTTTTCAGGGGGTCCACAGGCTTTTCCACCGTGGTGTGGAGGGTCTCGGTCAGCTCGCCCCACTGGGCCGTGTTGGTGTAGGTCACCTTGCCCACCGAGGGGTTCTTCCAGCTGGGATCGTCGTCCACGCTCACCTTGTACAGAATGCGGAACTTGTGTTGTTTGTTCTTGCTCAGGTTGTAGCCGCGGATGGTAATGGTCAGCTTCCGGGTGGTTTCCTCGTAGGCTACAGTGGCAGTGGCACCCTCCAACTTGTCAGCCTTATCCGGGGTGCCCTCGTCCATGCCGATCGTTACCCAGTCGGTCTTGAACTCAGTGTTTTCCGGCAGGATATCGGTGATGACGATGGCGGCGTCATCCTCAGCAGCGGTCTGCACCACCAGCTGATAGTGGAGGTTTTTGCCGTCGAGTTTACTGTACTGGTAGGTCTGGTCTCCGCTTTGGTAACCAGATTCGTCCTGATCGCTGTTCGCCGACACCCGTTTTTCAAAGCTCTTGTAGCTGTGGTAGGTGTCCTCTGCCTCAGCCCTCTGAGAGCTGCCTTGGATGCTGACGCTGTTTTTGTAAGTCCATTTCTCTCCGGTGGGCACATTGCTCTGATTCTCGTGGGTAGGGAGGTCCTTTACCTCCACACGCCGCACCGGGTTGTCATCTGCCTTGTTTATCTGGATGGTAAAGCTCCGCACCCAGGTGGAGGGGTCGTTGGCAGTCACCGTGCCGCCGGTGCCGTTGACACCGCTGTAGTAGGTGACGGTAATGACCCCGGCGGCCTTAGCATCAGCATAGTTCATGGTGCCACCGTCGTGGAGGGTCAGGGTCAGGCCGTTTTCCAAAGCCTTCTCCAGCTCTGCGGCGTAGGCGTAGTGGGTGTCCAGCTGGGTCTGGCCGCTTTCGTTCACAGCGTCCTTGAGGCTCTCCACCAGGGTAAAGCTGCTTTCGCCGGCCGCATTGGCGGCAGAGATATCCCATTTGGCCAGGCCCTTGCTGCTGCTGGCCAGCTCCTTGCTCAGGGTCCAAGCCCCCTGCCCGATGGTCTTGGTAGCCGAAGCCTCAAAGGTGTGTTTGCTCTTGGTCTCGATCTGTGCCACGTTTTTCACCGGGCCGCCGCCCAGGGGGGTGGTGGTCTCAAAGGTGATGGTCAGCTCTGTCCCCGTGAAATCCGCCGGGATGGTATAGCCGTTTTGCTGGAATTTCTCTGCCGATATCGTATCGTTGCCTACCTTTACATCCCCTACGATTTTCACACGATCTGGCAAGGCATCTGTGATCCTGCAGCCCTGCAGGAGATAGGACCCCAGAAAAGAATGCGGTGTCTTTACAGTGATCGTCCACTGGATGTGGCCTGTTTTGGGGTCGTACTCGCCTTTCTTCTCAATGCGAGGGGTTTTACATGTGTAGTATGCTTCAGCCTTCTTTTCCTCCTGGGAGCCTGCCTTCGCTGTTGCCGTATTGAAGATCATACCGACACCGTCGGGCATTTCGTCAAAGTCCGCATAGTTCCGCTGAACGTCATAGTACCAGATGTACTTTTCTTCAATCCCCAATGCTTCCAGGTCCTTAATGACCACCTGGGGGTTGCCGTTGCTGTCCTCCTGGATCGTGCCGGGGAACGGCAGGATCTGCGTTTGTGTACCCGATGCATCCACCTTGTAAAGTTTAAAGGAGCTTTCCAGGTATTTGCCGCCCTTCAGGTAATCACCAGCACTGATGCCACTCTGATTCGTGTTCAGGGTATCCGTAAGGGTCACCGGGTCTTTGGTACCGCAGGTGGTCTCCACCGTCACCATATAATGGTTTATGAAGGTGCCACTTTCCGGATGATTTTCAAAGGCACTCCAATAGCCGGTGTACCCTTTACTGATCTTTATATCTGCCGTTTTCTTCTTGATGGTCAGGGTATAGCCCTTTTCAAAGGTGATGGTTTTGTTATTCTCAAAATCATCTGCCCATACTTTCCGGGAGAACTGGAAGGTTCCGGTAAACTCCAGGTTGCCGTGGGCATCCAAACCGGTGAACTTCTCACTTTTGTCAAAGGTCAGCTTTGCCAGGCCGTCGGTGTCGATGGTATAGGTGCCAATGACCTTGTTGTTGTCGGTCTCGTCCAAGATCTTGCCGGAGGTGGGCTGCTTGGGCTTCATGGCATCAATCAGCTGGTAGCACAGGGTCCGCCGGTCCGGCGTCAAGGTGCCCGCAGGCAGCTTGTAGGTCACGGTGACCTGCACGTTGGTACCGCTTTCCACTTCATTCCCCACCAGGGGCTTCCAGGAGCCATTGACCTCCTTCTCGAACTCTGTCTTAGTGATCCAGCTGGGGTCCAGCTGCACCTCCGTATCGGCAGTTTCTGCCAGCAGGGCCGGGGCATCGGGGTCCTGCTGCCGGGCCTCGCCCACCCAGTCCACGGTGGCCCCAAAGCCATCCTCATCTTCCAGCAGCGCATAGCTGCCGTCCAGCTCCTCCTGGGAGCCTGCCGGGTCCTCCGGGGCCACAGCGGTGGTCTCGGCGGCATAGGCGCCGGTCACCGAGATGACACTGGTCACGTCGGACATGGCAGCGGACACCTCGGCCACCTTGCCGTCCACGTTGCCGGAGATCACGGTCAGGGTCCCGGCGTCGGGGTCCACGGCGGACACGACGCCCACCGTCTCGGTGGTCACGGTGCGGGTGTCCACCTGCGGCTCGGAAGCCGTGAGCTGGGCGGCGGTGTCGGGGTCCTCGTCCAGGTCCAGCAGGGCGATGCCATAGGAACTCTCGTCCACGGCCACCTGCTCGGTGGTGAGGGTGTTGTAGATGACGATATCGCCGGGCCTTGCGGTGGAGCCGTCGGCGTCGGTGAGCCACTGGGAGCCGCGCAGGTCACTGTGCAGGGCCATCACGCCCGCACGCTGGGGCACCACCGTCTGGGGCACACCCGCAAAGTGCAGGCAGTAGGACAGGAACATCACGTCCCAGGCACCGTAGGGGTTGCCGTACCAGGCACCATAGCGGGAGTAGCCGCGCAGCACCTGCTGGTCCTCCACATCCAGCTTGAAGTTCTTGTCGCTCTGCTGGTAGTCCAGCTGGGACTTTGCCACGGTGAGCAGGTCCTCGGCCCAGTTGCCGTTCAGGGCCACGTTGGCCGCGGCCTGCCATTCCTCGGCAGTCTCCACGTCGGCCTGGGTATCGGCCAGGCACTCCACGGTGTGGTGGTGCTCCGGGATGGTGCACACCAGCTCCTCGGTGTAGCAGGCGTCGGTGTGGTGATGCAGCACCGGCTCGTCCGGGGTGGTCTCGGCCGGCTCAGGGGGCAAGTCCACCACGGGGCGGCTGGCAGGCATTTCCTGATAGGCGGGGTTGGGCTCCTCCACCAGTTCGCCTTCGTCCAGGCCGCACACCAGCTCATACTCGGTGGTGTAGCAGCTGTCGTCGTGGATATGCTCGAACTCGCCGCAGATGAGCGCACCGTACTCGTCAAAGCAGTCGTCGGTGTGCTCGTGCTCTTCCTGATAGCAGGTCAGCACCCGGTGCTCCTCGTAGCAGGCATCGGTGTGCTCATGGGGCACCCAGATGGTCTCCGGCTCGGTCTGCACCGGCTCTTCCGGCTCTTCCGGCTCTTCCGCGCTGTAGGCGGACACCGGATCGGCGCTGCTGTCCGAAGAGGTGACGGGCGTTTCCGGCTCGCCCTCCTCGTAACCGCAGGTGAGCACTTTTTCGTAGCAGGCCGCCGTGTGCTGGTGCTCCTCGTAGCCGCAGTGGTAGTCGGCAGTCATGGAGATGCCCACCCCATGGAGCTGCCAGTTGACGAACAGGGTGGTGAGCAGGGCCAGCACCAGCATCATGGCCACATAGCGCCGGGCCTGTACATGCTGCCTGCGGAACCGCTCAATCAACCCGTTGATGATATCCTTCATAGTAAACACGTCCTCTTGGTTCGCTCTGTGCCCTGGCAGCCGCACACCGCTGCAGGCCCACAGAAGAGTCAGTTCATCGTTTGTGCAACAAAAGCGTCACAAAATTGTTCGATACACTGTCATTATACCATTTTAAGGCATTCATTTCAACTCAGGGGCGTGCCTTTCCGGCAAAAGAATGCACACGATGCGCACCATGCAAGGGGTCAGGGGCAGCCACAGCACCGTGCAGCCCAGATTGAACAGGGTGTGGGCGTTGGCGATCTGCCGGGCCAGCACGGCACTCTCCGGCCCGTGGGGCGAGACCAGCCGCACCAGCGCGGTGAACTGGGGCAGCAGCAGCCAGCACACCGCTGCCCCGGACAGGTTGAACAGGGCGTGGGCCGCCGCCAGACGCTTGGCGTCCCGGCTCTGCCCCACGGACGCCAGCACCGCCGTGACGGTGGTGCCGATGTTGTCCCCCAACAGCACCGGGATGGCTCCCGCAAGGCCCAGCAGGCACCCGCCGTCCGGCCCGGGGCGGGCGGCCATCTGCTGCAGCACCGCAATGGTGGCGGAGCTGCTCTGCACGGCAAGGGTCATGCCCAGCCCGGCCAGCAGGCCCAGGCCGGGGCGGTGCCGCACCTGGGCCATCCACTGCCGGAACACCGGCCCCGCTGCCAATGGCTCCATGGCCTCGGCCATGACCGCGATGCCCTCAAACAGCAGGCCGAAAGCAAACAGCGCCTGCCCGGCTGCGTGCAGACGCCCGCGCCCCGCGAACCAGAGCAGCAGCCCCGCCACCAGCAGCAGGTACCGGGCATCTTCCAGCCGGAAGGCCAGCAATTGCGCGGTGACCGTGGTGCCGATGTTGGCCCCAAACACCACCGGCACGGCCCGCTGCAGGGTCAGCAGCCCGGCCCCCACAAGGCCCAGTACCAGCACCGTGACCGCCGAGCTGCTCTGCACCACCGCCGTGACCGCCGCCCCCGTGAGCACCCCGGCCAGCGGGTGGGCCGTGAGCCGGGCAAGGGCCTGCCGCAGGGGGTCCCCCGCCGCCTGCTGCAAAGCGTCCGTGAGGGTGTCCATGCTATATAAGAAAAGTGCCGCCCCGCCGAACAATTGCAGGATCATCCACAAGCGCTGTTCCATGCCCGATGCCCCCTTTGCTTTATGTGTATGCGGAACACAAATGTTTGTGAACTTTTGTGAAACAATCCCTGCAGGGGGTTGCAATCCGGCCTGCAAAAGGCTATTATTATCAATCGTTAACAGTTAACAGCTGTTAAGTAATCTTTGAGAGGAGGGATCGCGTGTCTGAGGAATCCACGTTGAGTTTCCGTGGGCTTTGCCGCTACATCCACCGGCTGAGCAAAGCATCCAAGGCCGGCATGAAGGCCGCTCTGGCCGACTGCCCCAAGCGCCACTTCCCCATGCTGGAAGGGCTGCTGGGCTGCATTCGGCTCCATGGACGGGACGGTGCCGTTTATATCTCCGATCTTGTTCAGGAGCTTCATCAACCGCTTCCTGCCATTTCCCGCACGGTGCGGCAGATGGAGCAGGACGGCCTTGTGGAACGCTTTGCCGACCCTGCCGACCGCCGCAAGACGCTGGTGCGTTTCACGCCCAAGGGATACGAGGCCTGCCGACAGTGCGAGGCTGCTCTTGGGGACTACTTTTCCAGTGTCATGGCCCGGCTGGAGCCGGAACAGCTGGCCCAGATGGAAGCGCTGCGCGGCGCGCTGATGGAAGCCATTCTTGCGGAAAATGCTGCGCGTACCACCAAACCGAAGGGAGAACCAAACCATGACAAAGATCTTTAAGCAGCTGGCCCGTCACTGGGCCGTCTGCCTCGTGGTGTTCGCACTGCTGTTCGTGCAGGCGTACTGCGATCTGTCGCTGCCGGACTACACCAGCAAGATCGTGGACACCGGCATCCAGCAGGGCGGCATCGAAAGCCCCCTGCCCGACACCGTGCGGCAGAGCACCCTGGATGCCCTCTCGCTGCTGATGCGCGAGGAGGACGCCGCTGCCTTCCAGAACGCCTACACCGCCGACGGCGATGTGCTGCGCCTGCGCACCGACCTGACCGCCGACGAGCGCACTGCGCTGGAAGATGCCGTGACCACGCCGGACATCGTGCTGTATCTGGCGGCCACCCAGGCAGCCAACACCCCCGCCGGGCAGACCGGCATGGGCATGACCGGCCTTGCGGACCTGCAGGCCTCCGGTGCCGACCGCAATCCCGACACGGAAGCCGAGACTGTGGCCCCCACGGCGGAGGACCTGGACACCGTGTGCGGCCAGTTTGCCGCCATGAGCCAGATGCCCGGCTTCCGCCGCGACGCCGTGCAGCAGCAGCTGACCGGTGCCATCGGCCAGCTGGACGACACCGTAGTGGAGAACCTGAAGAGCCAGGCTCTGCTGCTGGTGGGGCTGGAATACGAGGCCCAGGGCATTGCCCACGCTGTGCAGATGCACTATTTATATAAGGTAGGCGGCCAGATGCTGGCGCTGACCCTGCTGATGGTGGCCGTGTCCATCGCGGTGGGCTTCCTGGCCTCCCGGGTGTCCGCCGCCATCGGCCGGGACCTGCGCCGCGAGACCTTCTCCGCCGTCATCCACTTCTCCAATGCGGAGATCGAGAACTTCTCCACCGCGTCCCTCATCACCCGCACCACCAACGACATCCAGCAGGTGCAGTTCGTCTGCGTCATGC
>OODC01001001.1_pt1 | contig 14857 bp, 11 predicted proteins | sample 1671711 | NCBI WGS metagenome assembly OODC01 (sample SAMN06348184, study PRJEB24527) | human gut metagenome | reverse complement strand
TTCGAACCCCCGACCCACGGCTTAGAAGGCCGTTGCTCTATCCAGCTGAGCTACAAACACGTACTCAGTATTGCATACTGAAAGCGGGTGATGGGAATCGAACCCACATATCCAGCTTGGAAGGCTGGTGTTCTACCACTGAACTACACCCGCATCGCAATGCATTAACTATAATACCACAATTTTCAAAAAATGCAAGCATTTTTTTTATTTTTTATTTTGCAGAATTCTCCATACGTTTTAATTCTGGCAATATGGTACTTAACATTGTGATAAAACAAAAACTTCCACCAATCACATTTGATACCGGCTCTGCCAGAAATACACCTCTTGTTCCCATATGTAATGCATAAGGCATCAGATAAGTCAGTGGAACAACAATAAATACCTTCCGAAGCAGAGAGAAAAAGATTGCCTGTTTCTTTTTATTGAGTGACTTAAATACTGTCTGTCCAATATACTGCAGATCCATAAAGATAAATGCTGCAAAATACTGTTTTAATGCAATCACAGCATCTTTCATTAGTACTTTATCTGAACTGAAAATCCGAATTAGCGCATGAGGCGCTAAAATAATTACACTCCACATAACAACCGTATATCCCAAAATCATACTTGCCATTATAACTCCTGCTTTTCGCACACGTGCCGGACGACGGGCTCCATAGTTATAACTTAAAATAGGGGAAGCACCCTCATTCATTGCATAAATCGGAGTTTCTACTAACTGACGCACACTCGAAACAATCGTCATAACAGAAATATAAATATCTCCACCTGTGACAGAAAGCACATTATTACAACAAATGCTCACCAGACTATTTGTAAGCTGCATGATAAATCCAGAAGTGCCCAGACTGACAATATTCTTCGCATATCCGATGCATTCCGAAATCTCTTCTTTCTTAAGAAAATGAACTCTTAATTCAGCTCTTCCGGTAAGAAAGAACAAAACAAATACTGCTGACAGACTCTGAGAAAGTACCGTTGCAATTGCTGCACCACGCACTCCAAAATTCAATACAAAAATAAACAACGGATCAAGTAGTAAATTTGCAATTGCTCCAATTGCAACCGAAAACATTCCGATTGTTGAATATCCCTGAGCATTGATAAAAGGATTCATTCCTACTGCAACCATAGATGGCAGTGTTCCAATCAGATAGATCATCATATACGGATATGCATAAACCAAGGCGCTCTCTGAGGCTCCAAATAAAATCAAAAGCGGCCGGGCAAATAGTAATCCAATCATCATTAAGACAACCGCACTGCAACAGACCATCGAAAACGAGGTATTCATGATACGTCCTGCTTCCTGCTCTTTCTTCTTTCCTCTGTAGATAGAAAACAACGGAGCACCACCGCTTCCAAACAGATTTGCAAATGCAGTAATAATTACAACCAAAGGAAAGCATAACCCTACTGCGCCAAGTGCTGCCGTTCCCACCTCTGGAATTCTTGCGATATACACACGATCTACAATATTATATAAAAGACTCAAAATTTGCGCTACAAGCATTGGAAGAGCGGCACCAAGAATATTTCCCGTCACAGTTCCATTTTCAAAATCAATTCTTTTCATTTTTACTCATTCCTTTTTTTTTAGGATAAAGTTTCATCATAGAAAACTCCGTTACCCTTGGCTATTATTATCTCCGTTTACGGAGTACCTTTCGAATAAAGAAAATCAATAACAGAACAATCAAAACTGCCACAGTAACGATTCCAATCATTAACATAAAAAACTTGTTTGGATTTTTCAACAATTGAACAAGGTTTCTGCTATTTTCTACTACTTTACGTCCATGTGTGGTTGCATAATACTCAGATACATTTGCAATCCCATCGCCGTCTGTATCATCAAAGGACTGCATATACCTTGCAATTGCAACCCATGCTTTTAGTTCCTGATTTTCTTCCATAATTGCGTATTCTTCCAAATCCTCAATTGGATTTCCCTCTTTGTCTTTCGGAATGATTGATAATAAACCATAAGAGATATCCATCACAGAACCTAACATCTGTCCTGTGTAAAGGTCTGTTACTACATGATAGAGTTTATCATCCTGAATTTCTTCTCGTTTTCCATCCTGTCCGGTCAGATAACAATCTGTCACTTTATTTAAAATCATCCGGTGCGGATTAAAGGTAAAATTCAACCCACTGCAATACAATCTTGCAGTTGTCATAAAATCTGAAATCGAAGCATCAATCTCTGCTACCAGCTTTAACTCCTTTCCAGTCAGATAAGCACTAATTAAAGGATATCCCGCCAGCCCATCTTTTCCGATTCCCAGTGAAAAAGAATTATAGACAGCTTCTACCGTAATTTCTCCTTTCGCATAAGTATCCCGTACCGTCCCACTTGGGACTACCGCCACGTCTACCGGATCTCCATCGTAGTTATCTGAATTTTCCACTGCATATACATAAGCATCTGATATTATATCACCAAGATTTAATTCCTCATGCCTCGTGCTCATTTCATCCAGACTATTAAATTCAATATCATTTTCTGCAAGTACTTCTTTTCTTGTATATCCAAACTTTGCAAGATAATTTATATCTACCGTATCCATTAATGCATCAATTTTTGCCTGTGTTGTCTCATCCGGATTCACTTCATCCGATACCGGAATCAGCTCATAAGAGGTTGCCTTCCACCGTCCATCATCCTTTTGTGTCATGGAAATTGTTCCAAGACTTTTTCCATATTCACCGCAGGATACAATATATGTATTTCCATGCTGAATTGGTTTGTCTAATTGTGAATGTGTATGCCCACTAATAATCAAGTCAATATCCGGAACCTCTTTTGCCAGAATCTCATCCTCTGATTTGTCTGCCTCATCCCATGTCCCACTATGGGACACGCAGGCAATCATATCTACCTTTTCCTTCTTTTTGATTTTTTCTACTGTTTGCTTTGCCGCTTTCACTGGGTCTTTCCATACCAATTCACAGGTTGGAGCACAGACAAGTGCATCTTTTCCAAATACACCAAGTACCGCTATTTTTATATTACCTTTCTGAACAACTACATAATCCTTCACCTGATATTTCTCAAATGCTGATTGTATCTGCTTTTGACCTTCACTTAAACCTGCTTCTTCCATTGCATCCCAGTCTACATTACACAATACCAGACTCGGTACTGTATCACCAGAATTTTTAGCTGCATTCAACATATCTGCCAGTCCCTTTGATTGATAATCAAATTCATGATTTCCCAATGTGGTCACATCACATCCTATCTGACCAAGCATCCTAAGTTCTGCTGCCTCTGTGTCATATACCGTCTGAACCAGTGTTCCCATTGAAAAATCTCCACCATCCAGTACAAGTGTATCTGAATTCACTTTCTTATGCTCATCTATCAATGTTTTTAATTTTGCAAAACCGCCTGCCTCTTTTTTCTCACCATTTACTATTGTTGTAAAACTGTTCAGATGAGAATGCGTATCATGGGTAAACAATATATCAAGCTGTTTTGGCTCTGTCTTTGCCCAAACCTGCATTCCTGTCATTAAAGGTAAGACTATTACGGCTATGAGCCAAATTACTACTAACTTCTTCCATATTTTTGTCATAACTTTAACCTGCCCTCTTTGTATTTCTTATTAATTTTATCATCTAACACAAAGAAACGCAAACCAGAAAACCAAAGGTGACTGTATTTTCTGATTTAAGATTTTTGCTTCTTTTGGTTTTATGGAATACTGTTTTTAAGACATAACGCTCCCCACCCCAACAATTGATTCGGATACGGTTCTATCAGTAAATGTCTTGCCCCTCGAATCAAATACGCTTTCACTTTCTCTCCATATAAATACGGGTCATTTCCTTTCACAATTCCAAATTCCATTAAAAGTGCTACACTTCCGGTTACAAATGGCGTTGCAAATGAAGTTCCACTCTGTGTCCGATATCCTCCTCCCACCGCTGTTGTCATAATATTTACCCCCGGAGCTGCAATATCCGGTTTTATCAGACGATTTTCTCTTGTATAGCCTCTCCCTGAAAAGTCCGCAACCGCCTGATATCTGGAATCATAAGCTCCGACAGAAACCACTTTCTGTGCTGTGGAAGGAATCGTAAGCGTTGTCTCCGGCATTGGATAAAGAAATCTCGTCCCCTGGTTGAGCACACTTCCCGATGGAAGCCACATATCATACGTTCCATCTACAACTTTTTTCGGAATCAGATTAATTTTCCAGACACCGGTATCCACATAAGTATTAACCGGAATAAAATCCAGATAAATTTCCTGTGCTGTACTAAATGGCTTTGGCTCTCCATAGTAAATCAAAATCTCTGTGTTTTCCAGACGAAATCTCTGTGTTCCAAGCTCTTCCCGAAATGGTCCTGCAACCTCTCCATTTGGGTGTTCCAAAGAAAACTCTATCTCATCTACATACTGTTTCCAAATCTGCAGGTTGATGCTCCGCTCATAGTCTCCAATTTGCAGGGGAACGACTTCATTTGAATTACCCAGTACTCCCGAAGTGTGCGTTGCTTTATTTCCTTCATTTCCGGTTCCCACGCAGATAACATTTCTTCCGATAACTGCCACGGTATCCAGATAAAATTCAAGCAGGGATTCTCCATCATGCGAACCATAATTATTTCCGAAACTCAAATTTAACGCAAGTGGTTTTCCAAGCCTGACTGCCGTTTTGATACAGTAATCAATTCCTTGCATCAATTCCGTTGTTCTCGGAAATCCTTCTGCTCTTGGATTTCCAAGTTTCACCACAATCAATTCACTTTTGGGTGCAACTCCCCGATAGACTCCTTTTGACGCTCTCCCATTTCCGGCTGCAATTCCCATCACACCTGTTCCATGCCCGCTCAAATCTCGGCTCGGAACAACCGCATACCGCTCTGCGGGAGTCCTTTTTGCCAACGCTTCCTCTATTTGCTCTTTTGTATATTCCGTTCCAATCTCATATCCCTCTGGTGGATTTCCCGATACACTCTGATCCCAAAGCCGCAAAATCCGGCTGGTTCCATCTTCATTACAAAAATCTGGATGACTGTAATCAATTCCCGAATCCACACATCCAACTAGAACTCCCTCTCCAAACAGGGAATTTCCCTGCAAAAAAGACTCATCCTGCACTGAATTGATACAAGAAGCCGATCGTCCCTCATTTACGGCAAAAAATAAACGCTTGGGTTTTTCTATAAATTCAACCCCTGCGTCATTTGCCAATCTCTCTATTTGATTTTGTGAAAGCGTTAAAATTGCAAAACCTCCCAAAAGCCTTACGGTCTGGATTTCCGGATTTTCAAAAATCTCCGGTTCTCCAGAATATTTTACAATTACCTCCCATTTTCCTTGTTCTGTTTCATAACCAACCGATAAATTTTCTGATTTTTCCAATTCCTCCGGTGTGGCATTCAATGCCAGATTTAATAGATTTTCCAGTTTTTGATTTTCCATTTGGCTTTTTTCTTTTCCATTTTTTATAGTGTATGCTGAGTAAATCTTTCTGTACAAAAAAGGTGACTCTCCACCTTCTGGAGAATCACCTTTTGAATCGATTCTTTCTATTATTTTCTATTACTGATTTACATATTTATGAATGGTTGCTCTTACTGCTCCTTTTCCTGCAATCATTTCTCTAAACATTTCTTCTATCTTTTCTGCCACACCTGTTGTATACAAATCAACAAAGAACAGACGCTCGTTAGAAAGAATCGGTTTTAACTGGTCTGTAAATGTCTCCGGTTTTCCGATTACAATCTCTTTTAACTGTTCCTGAATTTCTTCATTCATTGGGTCCGGAGCTAATTCATATTTTTCTCCTTCATCATCCACTCCAAGCATGTAACGAAGCCATCCGGCAATTCCGAGTGGAATCGCTGTCAGTTTTTTTGCATCTCCAAATTTTTCAACATAAGCTTTGATGGTTTCTCCAAAACGGATTCCCACCATCTGAGAGACGTCAACAGAGAGACGCATATTGGTGTCCCCTAAATATTCATTCGGGAAACGGTCATTGAATAATTCATCTACAAACGCCTGTGGAGAGAGAATTCCAGGATTTGGGACAACCGGAAGTCCTTCATCATAAGCAACCATACGTGCCATTTTCATCATGTCTTCATTTGTATTTAACATATGGGCAAATAAGTCATATCCCTGTACGACTCCAAGAGGTCCTGTAGCGGAATGTACCGGATTTAAGCATACAGTTACTTTCATACGTTCTGATAAATTAACAGTATTTCTGTCAGCCATATAAACACCAAAGCCTTTCTCCAGTGCCGGACGACCATTCGGGAAATTGTCTTCAATAACCAGATACTGTGGTTTTTCCGCATTTACAAACGGTGCAATATAAGTTTTTTTACTTGTAATAACCGGCTGCATTTCTTCAATGCCAAGTTCTTCCAAATCATCTGCAATTTTTTCACTCGGACGAGGAGTAATTTTATCAATCATAGTCCATGGGAAAGCAACTACTTTTTCATCACTGACATAAGAAACAAATCCTTCCTCTACAAATCCTGCTTTTTTCCATTCTTCTGTCATAGTCAGTACAGATTCACGAAGTTTTGCACCATTTTTAGAACAGTTATCCATGGAAACCAAAGCCAATGGGTATTTTCCTGCCTTGTATCTTTCATACAACATTGCCACTACTACTGCCATTGCTCCTGTCGCTTTATCCGGACCATTTTCAATATCAGCCTGTACGAATGGGAACCATGTGCCATCTGCTTTCTGTAATGCATATCCTTTTTCTGTAATTGTAAAAGAAACCATCTGTAACGACTTACTTGTAAAAATTTCTTTTAAACGGTTCCACTGTGTCTCATTAGATGACTGCGCTTTTACTGCCTCTGCCAGAGAACCCAGCACTTTATATTCACGACTTCCGTCTCCATGAAGAATAACGCTTAAGCCCAGATTATCATAAGGAGTATAAATCTTATCCACTACATCATAATCAAATGTTTCTACGCAGGTAAGTCCACAGTCTAATGCACCTTCTTCTAATAAACCATCTGCAATTCCACCGATAAATACACGGAAAATATTTCCGATTCCAAAGTGTACCCATCTTGGTTCTTTTTTTGCTTTTTCCGAAATCTCTTTCACATCGTATCCCGGAAGCTGAATTCCTGCTTTCTCCCATGCTTCACGATTTTTGATCCCATCCATTGTTAATTTCATGTCGTAATTTTCTCCTTAATTTTATCTTGCATCAAGTTTTACTTTTCACTTATGTTTATATCTTAATTGTAAGTTAAGTATATATCTCCGTTCAAAAAAAATCCATTGACAAAAATTATAATTTTTATCAATGGATTTTGTACAGATTCACTATAAATTTTACCAAAACCGAACCACCCTTTTTCTTGCATCAAAATAAAATCTCACTTATAATTATCTTTAAGTATAGCTTTATCTTATTTCCTGGAGGATTTTTTCTTATGATAAAATTAATTGCAACTGATATTGATGGAACTTTAGTAAAAGACGGAACTCTCATGATTAATCCGGAGTACATGACCGTGATTGAACAGCTAACCCAGAAAGGAATTCTGTTTGTTGTCTGCTCCGGTCGTCAGTTTTCAAGTGAAAAGAAACTCTTTGCCTCAATCAAAGACAAACTGTTATATATTTCAGATGGCGGAACCGTCGTCCGCACCCCAAATGAAATCTTAAAAACTTATCCAATGTCAGATGAACTTTGGAAAAATATGTATCAGATGGTTAAAGAAAAACTTCCATCCTGTGACTGTTTTGCCGCTACACCGGATTACTGTTTTGCAGAAGATGGAGGTAGCCAGATGTTCCACTGGTTAAGAGATTCTTATGGGTTTGAAATGAAAGAAATCGATGACTTATCAAAATTAGAATCAAAGGATATCATTAAATTTACCATTTATCATCCAACTGCCTGTGAAGAAATGTGTACTCCTCTTTTCATTCCTTCCTGGAAGGAAAAAGCTCAGCTTGCAGTTGCCGGAAAAGAATGGGTGGACTGCAATGCGCTTGGAGTAAGCAAATGGACTGCTATCTCTTTTTTAATGGAAAAATATCAACTGAATGCTGATGAAATCTGCTGCTTTGGTGATAATCTCAACGACATTGAAATGTTAAAAAATGCCGGAACCAGCTATGCTGTTTCCAATGCCCGTCCAGAGGTAATCGAAGCGGCGAAATCAACCTGTGCACCTTACTGGGAAAGTGGAGTGTTAGAAGTGTTAAAATCATTTTTATAATGCAATAGGTAGCAGGAATAAAACTTTTTCCCTGCTACCACCTGAGTCAAGTGGATATTCGCAATCCGCTTCGCTACTTGCTTGATTTGGTTAAATAATAATCCCTTCCAAATGGTCACATTCATGCTGAATAATCTGTGCTGTCCATCCAGAATATTTCTGCCTCTGTTTCTTAAAATTCATATCCTCATACTCAACTTCAATCTCCTGATATCTGGTACATTTTCGTACCCCTTCAAGGGACAGACAGCCTTCTTTAGTCTCATATTTTCCAGATTTCTTCACGATTTTCGGATTAAGCATTGCCACATTTAAAAATCACTGCAATAATGCATTTCTTTACCCCAATCATATTTGCTGCCATGCCAACACAGCCATCCTCATGGGCTTTTAATGTATCCAGCAAATCCACTGCTGTCTGAATGTCTTCTTTCATTGCCGGCTCTGATTTTTGATTTAAGAAAAAGATATCTCTCATAATTGGTTTTACCATTGTTTTTCTCTCCTGTTTTTACAACACATAATAATGCGGAATAATATCTTCATAATGTCCATCCGGCATCCGATTCTCTCATAAATATTACGTCTCTCTTTTCTGTCAAATCTCCAAAAGATTTTTAATTGCTTCCATATAAATCAGCACCGCTTCTTCCATACCCGAAACCAGCATATACTCATCTGCACTGTGAATCCGATAATCAATTCCCAGTTTCTCCGGTCCAAATGCAATAATATTTTTAAGGGATTTTGCATAAGTTCCGCCACCGATTACCATCGGTTCATTCTCGGTATCACCTGTCACATCCACATACGCTTTATATAGCGCATTGACAAGCGGAGACTCCCTTGGGAAGAACAACGGGTCGCCGATTTCAAGAATTTCAATTCGTCCGTTTTCATCTTCAAGTTTTTCTTCGCACATCTTACGTACATCCTCTGCTTTTAAAGTCACCGGAACTCGAATATCAATCGTACAGGAAACCACACCATTTTCTGTTTTGACAATTCCATTACATAAAGTCAAATCACCGTATTCATCCTCGAATTTCAATCCGATTCCAGATCCATCACAGGATGTTCCAATGTGACTGTTATAAAATTTCACAAAATCATCTTCAAATCCTGCTTTTTCAAGACTCTCAAAGGTTACTCCTGCTGCATTCACTCCAAGTGTCGGTGTGCTTGCATGCGCCGGAACTCCTTTTGCATAAATACGGATTGTTCCATTTTCTTCTGTCACTTGATATTCCTGAAGCTTTGTCTTTGCTAAAATTTCTTCTAATTTTTCTTTTAATCCCGCTTCTGCCGGAATCACAGTTGTACACGCATCGCAGACTGCATTTGAAACAAATCCGCCATTCATAGAAATAATTTTTGTATTTTTTGAATATGCCACCATGGACATATGACCTTTTTCACCATGAATACATGGGAAATTTGCATCCGGCGTAAATCCACAGGATAACTCCTCTTCGACTTCATTATAATGTTCCATGCATTTTGAACCGGTCTCTTCGTTACATCCCATAATAAGACGCACTCTCTTATTTAGTTTCACACCCGAATCACGCAAAAGTTTCATCGCATAAAGTGCCTCGATGACTGGACCTTTATCATCTGTCGTTCCACGTCCATAGATATAATCGCCCTCTCTTGTGAGCTTAAATGGGTCATAAGTCCAGTCTCCGCCAACCGGCACGATATCAAGATGTCCGGCAATTCCGACAATCTCTTCTCCCTCTCCCATTTCAGCATAACCACAGTAATTATCTAAGTTTACGGTTTTAAATCCAAGTTCTTCTGCAATTTTCAGTCCTTCTTTCAGTGCCTCTGCCGGTCCTTCCCCAAACGGTTTTCCCTCTCCAGGCATTCCAAGCTGGGAATCAATTGCAACCAGTCTGCCAATATTTGTTATCATTTCATCTGATAAATCATGAATCTGTTCTTTGATACTCATAATAATCCTCCTGTTTTTATTCTACTTTATTTTTATTCCGGAATCGTATATTCATTTCGGATATAAATTTCTGTATAAATTAATTCTTTTTCCGGTTCTTCTGCGTGAAACAGCAGACGAAATAAAATCATAACCGGTTCGTAACCCTGAATCGAAGCGTCCTGTCCAATCAAAAAATGAATATAACCTTCTCTCATGAGCCTGTAGTTTTCCCCCATAAAATCATTGGCTATCATTTTTATCTTTCCTGCCATGCCCTTCTTTTTTAATGCCATACACACACCCGATTCTCCATGGGAGGTCATATAAATTGCTTTCAAATCCGGATTTTCTTTTAATATTTCCTCTGTAATTTTCTCTGCTTTTTCATTTTCTTCAAAACAATATTCTGGTCCGACCAACTCCACATCTGGATACTTTTCTCTTATCTGTGTTGTAAACCCATCCACACGTTCTCTAAGAGAAGGGTTCGTCCGATATCCGGAAATAATGGCAATTTTTCCCGTTCCGTTTACCAATTCTCCCATCAGACCTGCTGCTGCCTTTCCACACTGAATACCATTTTGCCCGACAAAACAGAGTCTTCCGGTATCCGGCACATCTGAGTTAAATGTCACTATCGGAATCTGATAGACTCCTGTAAATTCACGAATTTTTTCTTTGACGGCCTCTTCATCCGATGGAACCATTGCAATTGCGCTGACTCCGTCCTTTCGCATCTCTTCCATTGCTTCAATTGTGTCCGAAGCACTGATATGTGGAATCTTGCAGACAATCACCGTTCCTCCAAGGTTGTCTACTTCTTCTTTCGCTTTTTTTACACCTTCTAACACATCATTCATAAATGGGGTCTCACATGCCTGAACAATCACTCCAATTTTAATATTATTTTTACTCATCGAAAGTGCCCGCCCAAGCTGGTTCGGGCGATATCCCATTTCCTCTGCAATTTTTTGAATCCGCTCTGCCACCTCCGGACGAATCCGCCCTCTGTTATTTAACGCCCTGTCAACCGTTCCTCTTGACACCCCTGCTGCCTCGGCAATCTGCCTGATTGTTACACCCATTTTTTTCTTTTCCTCATTTCTTCTCTACGTTCTGGGGCACGCAAAATTTTCTCCTATTGTACCACATTCCATTCCTCTTGGCAAATGTTCCAAACGCAACTGGACTGGTAAAACTTTAGAAAACTGGCTATTTTAAGCAAGCCTGTTTTTCGTTATGATACTTAAAACTCAAGATAAGATGAATCGTGTGTACTCTCAGAATCTTCTTGTTTTTGATTTTGCGAGTACCGACAGAGAGAAAGAGAGGAAAAATTTAATGATTGAAAAAAGTAATACAGCCATTCCGGTTGCCGAAAAACAGACAACCAGTTCACAGATTCGCTTTATTACAATTACAGCAATGTTTATCGCTTTGACTTATGTATTTACTGCATTTGTAAACATCAAACTTCCAATCGCTGCAAACGGCGGTTTAATCCATCTTGGAAATGTTCCGCTTTTCATCGGTGCAATTTTATTTGGCAAGAAAACCGGTGCAATCGCAGGCGGTGTCGGAATGGGATTATTTGATTTACTGTCCGGATGGACTGCATGGGCACCATTTACTCTTGTAATTGTAGGACTGATGGGATTTGCAGTCGGCGCCATTACCGAAAAAAGAAAAGGCTTTGGATGGAATGTCCTTGCAATCGCAGTTGCCTGTGTGATTAAAGTCGTAGGTTACTATATCGCCGAAGGCTTTATCTATGGAAACTGGGCCGCTCCTGTTGCTTCTATTCCGGGAAATCTGGTTCAGATTGGTGTTGCAGCCGTTATCGTTTTACTGGTAATCAGACGTCTTCAGAAACTCGTAAAATAAAAAACTCAAAAAATAATTTATAAAGGAGCGTAAACAGATGTATAAAATGATGACCCCAGGTCCGACTCAGGTACGGGAAAATGTACGCATGGCAAGAAGCCTGGAATTTCAAAATCCGGATTTAGATGCCGATTTCTGTGAATACTACAAAGAGACCTGTCTTTTGGCAAGTGAACTCTTACACACTAAAAATGAAACTTTAATTCTTGATGGAGAGGGAATCCTCGGTCTTGAAGCTGCCTGTGCTTCTATCACCGAACCAGGTGACCGTGTCCTCGTCATTGATAATGGACTTTACGGCGAATCTTTTAAAGATTTCGTAACCATGTATGGCGGCATTCCAACTCTCTATACCGTAGATTATGACAAGCCGGTTGACCCTGAAAAACTTGCCGAATACTTAAAAGAACAGCACGATTTTAAATATGCCACAGTCGTGCACTGCGATACACCAAGCGGTATGTTAAACGATATTTCTAAAATCTGCCCATTATTAAAATCCTATGGAATCCTCACCGTTGTCGATTCCGTATCTGCGATGTTCGGAGAAGAAGTAAGAGCCGATGATTACCGGATTGACCTTTTATGTGGTGGTTCTCAGAAAGCAATTTCCGCACCTCCGGGACTGACTATTGTTACCATCAGCCAGGATGCAAAAGATGTCATGAATCAGCGTAAGACACCAATTGCTTCTTTCTATGCAAACTTAAAAGTATTTGAACATTACTATGAAGAAAAGTGGTTCCCTTATACCATGCCTGCAAGCGACATCTATGGTCTGCGTCAGGCACTTGAAAATATCAAAAATGATCCGGAGCATTTAAAACGTCATGCAAAAGTAGCCGAAAAGACCAGAACCACTTTAAAAGAAATGGGACTGACCTTATATCCACACTCCGGTTATTCTAATACCGTTACTACGTTTGAAGTTCCGGAAGGTTTTACAGATAAAGAAATACTCTCAAAAATGAGAAACGATTATAATATTCTGCTTGCCGGCTCTTTTGGATGCTTTGGTGGAAAATTAATCCGTATCGGGCATATGGGAGAAAGTGCAAATGAAAAAGATGTGGATGAAGTATTACAGGCATTAAAAGAAATCTTGGGAAAATAAAATAACTTGGATAAATTTCCATCTGCTGCGTTATTTATCTGAAAGTCAATGATACCGTACACTCGGTAAAGAAAACCAAAATGAGATGCACTTTGAACAACACAAGTGCATCTTATTTTTTTACTGCTTTTTGCGATAATCCGCCGGACTGCAGTGGTGGTATTTCTTAAAAATCTTAGAAAAATAATGATAATCATTAAATCCTGCTGCCTCTGCAACCTCTTTGATTTTTAAGTTCGTGTCACAGAGCATTTTTTCAGCACAGCGCATCCGACATTCCTGCAGATAATTGGCAAATCCGATTCTCATTTCCTGTTTGAATAAATAACTTAAATATGCCGAATTCACTCCTGCTTCTTCTGCCACATCCTGTAGGCTGATTTGTTCTTTATAATGCTGATGCAGATACAAGAGCACCACTTTTATCGTATGAGAAACCCCTTCTGGAATCTCCTCTTCGCTATGCTTACAGACTTCCTGCACGCTTTCTTCTAAAGCCATTTTAAATTGTTCAATCGAATCAATCTCCGTATACACCTGTGCACTCCGCTTAATGTATGCACTTTCATCCAATTTGTGAAGCCACTGAACTAAAATTCTGCCATCCGTCATCTTCTGTTTTGCCTCAGAAATAAGTGTCACAGCCTCTTGCTCCAGTTCTTCTTCTGTATTCTCTGTTTGATTCTGAACCTGATGAATCAGCTTTTCTGCACTCTTTGGAAGCTCTCTTGAAACTTCTTTTTGACAGTCATAGTACAAAATGCTGTCTCTGTCATAAAATCCATATTTCATCATCTGTCTTGCCTGCTGATATGCCTGACGAAGTCCATCCTGTACTCCAATACAAATACTGCTTACACTGATTCCAAAGGAATACGGCTCTTTTTTACAAAATCGAAAACAAGCTCCGGCAACATCTGTCAGTCTCTGGCGCATCAAAGAGTCTCTTCTCATTTCTGATAAATCCAGAAAACAACAGAAAATTCCGGCTCCCAGATAGATAATTTCTTTTAATTCATTTTCTTCGCCTAACACAGCGTCGATTTCACTCTCGATTCCCGTCCGAAATTCCAATGAATACTGTTCCGCTTCCAGTGGTGTCCACTCCCTGTTCTGACGATTCCAGTCATGCATAAACATCGCAATCACCGCACTGTTTTTATAACTGCCTGCTATCTGCGCTTCCAGACGTTTCTGTTCCCGCACTTCTCCCTCTAAAGTTTGAGAAAGAACTCCATTAAAGAAATGATATTTTAATGTATGACTGCCCATCTGAATCAGTTTTTTTGTATGTTTCTCCTGTGTAGTCTTTGCCTTTTTTGCCTCTATTTGAGCCTTCGCTTTCTCTAATACTTCTAAAAGTGAATTTTCATCCAAGGTGTTTTTCAAAATATATTCATCTGCACCAAGCCGCATTGCTTCTTTTACATATTCAAAATCATCATGACAGCTAAGCACAATCACAGAAACTTCCGGCCAATTCTTTTTTACAGCCTTAATTAATTCAATTCCATCCATAAGCGGCATTGAAATATCTGTCACAACAATATCAATTTTTTCCTGATTCATCACTTCAAGGGCTTCTTCCCCATCCTGTACATCACGTACAACTTCATATCCCACTTTTTCCCATGAATCAAGTGTTTTTAAATAACTTCTTACAAGAAAATCATCAT